>Ga0207865_101516_pt1 | contig 16990 bp, 20 predicted proteins | sample HigsolmetaAR204D_FD_184836 | JGI IMG/M metagenome (GOLD analysis project Ga0207865, IMG submission 184836) | Ionic liquid and high solid enriched microbial communities from the Joint BioEnergy Institute, USA - AR20-4-D (SPAdes) (version 2) ...
CCTCGGGGCAAATACTCCTTCAACTCCGCAAGCCTCTCTAGCGCTTTCAAACGATATTTCCGGTTCGGGCCTGACGTTGACGACGGAGGACGCGGCGCTTTTAGCATAGCAGGCGTTCAGCTTCGCTTCGCAAGCAAAAACGCCCGGATGCATTGCCGCATCCGGGCGGTATATCGGGCTGGGAACCGCCCGTTTTGCTCTTAGATGTGGGCCGGCGTATTGGCGCCGTCGAGCGTGCCGGTATTGCCGCCTCGTCTTGCTTTGCCGAACATTTTGCGCAGCAGCGGAAGCAGATAGTAGTCGATACCGAACTTGCCTGCGTTAGTGCCGGCGACCAAGATGATGAAACCGATCAGCACCAGCCAAGGGTTAGTGCTTACCGTACCGGCGAACAGGAACATGAAGTTCATCATGAGCCCGAAGAATGCAGCCGCGACGGTCAAGCCCCCCAAGATGAGTCCGAGACCGACCAGGAACTCGCCTACCGGAATCAGGAAGTTAATCAGCTTGACGTTCGGCAGCGCGAACCGTTCCAGGAAAGCCGTATAGATCGGATATACCGCAGCTCCTGTCGCTTTATCGGCTACCGGGTTGGCGACGGCGTTTTTCAGGAAGCCTGTCGCATCGAAGCCCCCGGTGAGCTTGTGCCATCCGGCGGTCATCCACTCCCACCCGATATATAACCGGAGAAGCAGGATGAACCCGGCAGCAAATACGTTTTCTCTTAAAAATTTCATCATGGCGGAACATCTCCTTATGCTAAGTTATAGAAATTGCGGGTTAACAAAAATTGTAAGTTGTCAATTTAGTGAAAATTTTCACAAAGTAGTGAACAAAAATAGACAATTTTGAAAGCGGGAGATTGCGGTGCCGGATCGGTAAGACCATCGTTGGTTCATCATACGGATCACCTCCGTGTGCTTGTTCGAACCGGCGCTGGCGCTGGTTCGCTCGTATCGGCTAAGCGAGAGGAGCTTCGACAGCTGCCAGCTGCGGCTCGCGGATTCGCTTTTCCTTACACCTTTACTATAGCATATCCGGCCTTCAAAGTATGTGAAAAAAATCACATAATTGTGAACGCTTTTTGAATGTTGGAGAAAGTTGAACTTCACTGAAAGTGTTAAATCGACGCGCGGCTTTCTGTATCAAGAAAAACAACCGTTAAAGCGCGGTTTGCGGCCAGGTACGAAAGCAGCTGAGGCTTAATCGGGATCAAGCAAGGCGCAGCATTGTCGGGGATGGGGGAGAAGGCAAATGTCGCATTCTGTACAACAAAAACAGGGCAATAACCCGCGCCTGTGGCTCAATGTTGCAGAAAGTGCAACATTTCGGGCGATGCGCCTCGATTTGAAGCCCATCTCGCCCAAATTGTTGCACGAAATACAACATTCCCCTGCCCTTGCGCGAAAGCTATGGAAAATGTTGCATTTTTCGCAGGGTTCGTCGCCTCATGTCACGCATACGCCACTTCGGTAATGGATATTCGCCGGCCGCTGGCCCCTGTTCCCAGATGAATGAACACAGCCAGACGCAGCAGTCGGCTTACGACGGCTTCGCCGCGCCCGCCCGGAGCGCATATTCCGCCGCGTGCTTTCCGGCAGTGTGGCCTGTGGAGAAAGCCGCTGTAATGTTATAGCCGCCGGTATAGCCGTGAATATCGAGGATTTCCCCGCAAAAATATAAGCCTTCCATCCGCTTGGAACCCATCGTGCGGGGATCGACCTCCTTAATATGGACGCCGCCGCCTGTCACGAACGCTTCTTCCAGCGATAGCGTTCCGTTCACGGCGACAGGGAACGATTTCGTCAGCCGGGCAAGCGTCTCCAGCGGTTGCCGCGGCAGTTGGTCGTAAGTGACCTCCCCTTTCAGCCCGGCCTTGCCGAGCAGCAGCGGAATGAGCCGTTCGGGCAGCATGGGCTTCAGCACGTTTTTCAGCGATTTCTTGGCTTCCGTCTTGGCGGCGGCCAGCATCTGATCGTAGATTTCATTGGCCGTGCGATCCGGATACAGGTCGATGGTGACCGTCACGCTGGCGGTCTGGAACTGCTTCTTCGCCTTGACGACGAACTGGCTGCAGCGCAGGGCAGCCGGGCCGGACAAGCCGAAGTGGGTGAAGATCATGTCGCCTTCATGCCGGACGAGCTTCTTGCCCTTCGGATTCCAGACCGTCAGCGCCACATTCCGGAGCGACAAGCCTTGCAGCTCTTTGCTGCGGATAAAAGGTTCGGCGGAAGTGAGCGGCACCTCCGTCGGATACAGTTCCGTAATCGTATGGCCGGCCGCTTCCGCCCAGGCATAACCGTCCCCGGTCGAGCCGGTGTGCGGCACCGACCTGCCTCCCGTCGCAATGATAACGCTGCGGCCTGCCACCCGCTCTCCGCCGGCAAGCTCCAGGCCGACTGCGCAGCCCTCGCGATACAGGACGCGCCTCACCGGAACGTTCGTGCGCACCGTAACTCCAAGGCGATGCACTTTGCCGACCAGCGCATCGACGACCGTCTTGGCTTTGTCGCTGACAGGGAACATGCGGCCGTTGTCTTCCTCCTTGAGCGGGATGCCCAGCCCTTCGAAGAAGGCGATAATTTCCCGGCTGCCGAAGGCGGCCAGGGCGCTATGCAGAAACCGACCGTTGCCGGGAATGTACTGGATTAATTCATGGTTCGGCTTATTGTTGGTCACATTGCACCGGCCGCCGCCCGAAATGCCGAGCTTCCGGCCAAGCTTGTTGCCCTTGTCGACGAGCAGCGTCCTCGCCCCCTGAGTGCCTGCCGCAATCGCCGCCATCAGGCCGGAGGGGCCGCCGCCAACTATAATCACATCGTACGGATGCTTGTCCAATAGAATGATTTTCCTTTCGCCTTAAGCTGATAACCTTATTATAAAAGCGTTCGCGCTTCCTGCCAAACCAGGCGGACTCCAGAAACCAGGAGCTTGCGAGAGCGGCAGGCGGGACGCTCCCCATTCTACGGCTTTGCCGGCTTATCGCCGCGTGCAGAACGTCTGACATCATCGAGCAAGCGCAGATTGATCGTATACACCGGACATACACCGGAAAAGAGTAGCAAATGCCAACCGGTGTAATGAAACAATTGAAAGCGGTCCGCAGTCCATTCCGGCCCGACGGTCAGCAAAGCCGGTTGGACTTGCTGGACTTGCGCTTTCCCTACAGCTATACGCCGCTTTAGGTGCGGCAGCCTGCTTGAGCGACACATGTTTCCACTTTGTTAACGCGGCGGTTGATTATTTTCGTACCTGCAAATACTACCGGTAGCTGAAAGGAGATGACGCGAAAAATGGCGGCTAACCGCATCAACTCGCCTGAGCAGAAGAAGCAGGCACAGCAAAACAAGAACAAGCAGCCTGACGTGCAGGCCGACAAGAAGCTGACGGGACCGAACCGTCCGTCCGTATAAGGCAGAAGGGAGGCGTGTCAGGGTGAAAAAAGACGAAGCGAATACGCAGGGCTACGAGAATGTGGACACCGAGATCGAATATAACCGGAAGAACGATCCCGAGCTGGACCCTTACGAGATTGAATTTTTGCCCGAATTCCGGCAAGGAAGAGGGCCGCGGCAGCCGTTCGTCAACGAGCACGGCGTGCTGATCGGCGATCATATTTACGAATCCGAGCAATCGCCGCTCGAGCATTGGAGCAAGGAAACCGACCCCGCGATCATGTCGGGGGACGATTGGGTGCATCCGTACAAAGATGTCGGCTTTCATTCCACCGAGAACCGGGAATATTTCGAGCAGGGGATCGCTCCGACTTCGGATACGTTCATGCATCCCGACAAAGTTGTCGCGTACCAGGCTTATCTCGGCGATACGGAGCAAGATAACGACGGGCCAGGACCGGAGCGGAACCGGCAAGCTGACGGTCAAACGCCGGAGTGAAGTCGGCAAGCCGGCGAACAAAAAACGGAGATGAGCCAGCAAGCCGACGGCCAAACGCCGGAGTGAAGTCGGTAAGCCGGCGAACAAAAACCGGAGCGGAGCCGGCAAGCTGACGGCCAAGCGCCGGAGTGGAGTCGGCAAGCCGGCGAACAAAAAACGGAGATGAGCCAGCAAGCCGACGGCCAAGCGCCGGAAGCTAAGCCGCAGCTGTGCGAACGGTCCCGCCCCCTTGGAGCTGTCCAAGGACCGCGGGCCGTTTTTTCGTCGCGATGTGATCGTACCTTTGCATTCACTCCCGGGCGTTGTATAATAGCATAGTAAAGTTTCCATACTTGTTTGTTAGGAAAAGGAGTGAAACGGTCACATGTCTATGTCATTTGAAGCATACATGAGAGATATGATCCAGCCTATGCGGGACGAACTCACTCGAATCGGCGTGAAGGAACTGCGCACGCCGGAAGAGGTCGTCGAAGCGTTCGAGAATATGAAGGGGACAGCCCTTGTTGTCGTCAACTCCGTATGCGGCTGCGCGGCCGGCCAATGCCGTCCGGGCGTAGCGAAGGCGTTGCAGCATGAGGTGACTCCCGACCACTGGTACACGGTATTCGCCGGACAGGACAAGGAAGCGACGGCCAAGGCCCGCGAATATTTCGCGCCATACCCGCCTTCTTCCCCGTCCATTGCGGTGATGAAGGACGGACAACTGGTGCATTTCATTCAGCGCCACCAGATCGAGGACCGCTCGGCAGACATGATCGCCGCAGACTTGATTAGCGCATTTGACGAATACTGCAAATAATCGGCTGTTTTCCACTCCTCCGTCTCTTGAAGGCGGAGGATTTTTGTATGATGCGGACAATCGGCGCGCCGTCTCTTTTCAATGGGAAGCAGGCTGGTCTATACTAGAGAATAAAAAGCGGGGAAGGTGTGGAAAAGATATGAGCCTGCAGCAGGAGATTATCGCCAAGCTGGGCGTGAAGCCTGTCATCGATGTGAAGGAAGAAATACGCAAGCGGGTCGACTTTTTGAAGCAATACGTGCTGAAAAGCGGAGTGGACGGCCTCTTGATCGCGATCAGCGGCGGGATTGACAGTGCGGTGGCGACGGGGCTGTGCAAGCTGGCAACGGATGAGCTGACGGCGGAAAAGGGCCGGGAATACAAGACGGTCGGCGTCTTCCAGCCTTGCGGGGAGCAGGCCGACATCGCCGACAGCTACGCGGTGGCCGAGGCGTTCCAGCTCAAATACCGCATCGAGACGAATATCGAGGAAGCGGTCAACGAGATCGCATTGGAAGCCGAGTACGGGCTGAAGTCGATCGGAGTTCACCGCCATTTGAGCCGGGGCGGCAAAGGCAATGTGAAGGCAAGGACGCGCATGGTCGTGCAATATGCGCTCGCCTTCGAGCTGAATCTGCTCGTTGTCGGCACGGATCACGCCTCGGAGGCGATTACCGGCTTCTTTACGAAATACGGCGACGGGGCGGTCGATATTATGCCGCTCAGCACGCTCAACAAGCGTCAGGTCCGGCTCCTGGCGGCGGAACTGGGCGTGCCGCAGTCGGTTCTGGACAAGGCGCCTACGGCAGGGCTTTGGGAAGGGCAGACCGACGAGAGCGAGCTGGGCATTACCTACGACGACAACAGCGATTATCTCGAAGGCAAGGCGATTTCGGCCGAAGCGCAGGAGAAGCTGGAGAAGCAGTATTTGAAAACCGCGCATAAGCGCGAGCCGATTCCCGGCATTTGACAGCGGCTATGATTATCGGCATCGGTACGGATTTGCTGGAAATCGGGCGCGTGGCGCGCATTCTGGAGCAGCCATCCGGCGGGCGTTTTTTGGAGAGGGTGCTGACCGAGCGGGAACGATCCATGGCCGCCTCGCGCCGCGGCCGGCTCGTCGAGTTCGCCGCCGGACGCTTCGCTGCCAAAGAGGCGGTCGCCAAGGCGTTCGGCTGCGGCATCGGCAGGCAGCTCGGCTTTCAAGACATCGAGGTGCTATCGGATGACTGCGGCAAGCCGGTCTGCCGCCTGTCCGAATCGGCCTGGGCCAGGCTTGGACACGATCCAGCGGCAACGGTCTGCCATTTGAGCATCACGCACGGGGAGACGGCCGCCGTCGCTTACGCCGTCGTCGAGCATGTCGGGCCCCGGCGATCCTAAGCTTTCGGAGCGAAACATAAGTCCCTGATTATGGGTTATACTAAGCCCGCAGACATGAAGCGGCCGATGAATAGCCGTTATCGGGAGGTGGGTTCCATGGACGATCCGAAGGATGAAGGCATCTGTCCGCAGTGCGGCTTCCGCTTGGTGCAGCGCAAGGAAGCGTTCGATTGCTTCGACCCGGAGGATAGAGAAGCGATGGATTGCCCGGGCTGCAGACATTTGAAATCATTCGCCCCGCCATATTGGGAATGACGCGCAGCGGCTGTTTCCCATAACGGACAAACCGGCCGTCCCGTCATTGCGCCAGGGACGGCCGGTTTGTCGTTCGCGAGGCCGATGCAGGCCGCGCCGATTTGCGTCGCTCAGACGGCAGCCTGCCCGTTTCAAGGAGCGGCGAGGAGGATGTCGTAAAGCTGTTGCGCGGAAAGACCATGAACCGGACAGGCGTCACTTTTTCTCCGCCAGCCAGCTTGCGAGCGAATCGATCTCTTCCGGCTTGAGCTTGCCGGAGTAACCGGGCATGCCCCGGCCGCCGTTTTCGATCTGCTTGACGATCTCGTCTTTCGTGAGCCGTTCGCCGACCTTCTGCAGGTTCGTCCTTTCCCCGACGCGCCCTTCCAGCTCGTTGCCGTGACAGGACAGGCAGTTGGATTTGTACAGCGACTGCACTTCAGGGGAAGCCCCGGCCATCGCCTCTTCTGAAGGGCCGCCCGCGGCCTTGCCTCCGCCGAACGGCGCCGGGCTGTCCTTGGGGCCGCAGCCTGACAGGAGAATGGCGCAAGCAGCGGCCACGAAGCTGACTTGTTTCCATCGCTTATTCATGACGTTTCTCCTCTTTTCTTCCATAATCTAAGCATCCACCCCAGCGAGATCAGGCTGAGACCTCCGAATCCCCCGACGAACAGGGAGGCATGTCCGAGATTCCACAGCGCCGTGCAGGTGGTCACGGCAAACAGCCACAGCCCGAGCAGGAAAGGCGGCTTGCCGAGCCGGAAGCTCCAGCAGACGAAGCCGACCGCCAGGGCGTAGCCCTTCACCAGCGGCCAAAAGAAAGGGTCCACCGCCTGGATATAATACAGCACCGCGACGCCTGCCGCTCCCATCAGCACCGGAGAGACGGCCAGCCAGACGGACCGCGGGCCGGGCAGCGTGCGATGAAGGCGCTGCAGGAGAATCAGCGAGATCAGCACCGCCGCCCCGTATGTCCAATATTGATAAGCTTCCACAGCTCTCCATTGACCGAAAAAACCGATTGCTGCCGACGCGATCCATTGCATGCCCCACAAATACAGAAACTGAGCATACGGCGCGTCTTCGATACGACAGCGGCTCGTTCCCCGGACGGGTTGCTCCGCCGCCATGCCGGGAGCGGGTACGAACCGTTCGGAACGCTGCGCACGCTCCGCCATGATAAGTCACACCTTTCGCGCGAAATCGTCTAAATGCAGCGTACACTTTTCCTCAAATGAAGTCAAACCGCGGCGAGCCGCAGGCTGGCGCCGTTTCCGCCGCAGCTGAGTTGCCGGCTTGTTGCGGCCGAATGCGGGGGTATTTAGGAGCATGTTTTCGCTCAATCAGCGGGCCGGCATAAAACGGTGCTTTTTGGCGTATTCCCGCGGCGAGACGCCGGTCACCTTTTTGAAGATGCGGCTGAAATAAAATTCGTCGGAATAGCCTACGCTGCTGGCGATCGACTTCAGCTTGTAATCGGAGAGGACGAGCAGTTCCTTGGCCCGGTCTACGCGCAGATGGGTCAAATAATCGATCGGGCTGTAGCCGATATATTTTTTGAACAGTCGCGAATAGTGGCTGACGCTGAGCCCGGCCAACTGCGCCAGCCCTTCCAGCGTCAGCGGCTCCTGATAATGGCCGATCATGTAGTCCTGCGTCAGCTCGATGGCCGCGGTCGTATCCCCGGCGATCTTCTGCGCGCGGAAATCCTGTACGAGCGTCATGAACAGCTCGAGCAGCAGCACCTTGCGGCGCATCGCCGTCATGTGGCCCCGGCGCTTCCACAGTCCGTTAAGCTGCTCGAACAAATAAATGAGCTGCGGCGTGTTCGTAACCGTATACATGCCTTCGAGGGGAAATTTGGACTCGGCCGAGCTGCGGTACACCCATTGTTCCTTCTCCTCGAAACATTCCGTATAATGAAAACGTAGAAAGTAGTATTCCAGCGGATTATCCGGATCGCTGCGGCGCTCCACCTTCATGCCCGGCGCGAAGCAGAACAGCTTGCCCGGTTCGGCAGGGTAATGGGTATCGTTGATCGTGAAGGTTCCCTTCCCTTTAATAATAAGCCATAGCGAGTGGTATCGGATCGTCCGCGGCTTCTGATACCAGGTTTCGTCGCATTTCTGATGGCCGACCAGCAGGATGGAGATGACCAGTTTGTTCAATCTGGCGGCTAATTCGCCTGGAGTCAGCATCGGGATCCCCTTTCTTTGTGTATACCGTCAACTTGGCGCCAAGCAGCGGCGGCTGCGCGTGTCCAAGTGTCAGGATATCATGCCGGCGTATCTATGTCTTCGTCCGCCGGGACAAGATCTCGTCGCATGCGCTTTTACCCATTATACCGCGAAAATGCAGGTCAAGAGAAGGAGACAATAATGTACAATACGGAACAAATGCAATATTTTTCTAGGGAGCTGCTGGATTGGTACGGGCGCCATAAACGCGACCTGCCTTGGCGGCGCAGCCGGAATCCTTATCATATTTGGGTGTCGGAGGTCATGCTGCAGCAGACGCGGGTCGATACGGTGATCCCGTATTATCATCGCTTCATCAACCAGTTCCCGACGGTGGAGGCGCTGGCCGACGCCCCCGAGGAAGATGTGCTCAAGGCGTGGGAAGGGCTCGGCTACTACTCCCGTGCCCGAAATCTGCAAGGCGCGGTGCGCGAGGTGAAGGAGCGATACGGCGGCCGGGTGCCGGATACGAAGGAGGAGATGTTCTCACTCAAGGGGGTCGGCCCGTATACGGCCGGAGCGGTGCTCAGCATCGCCTACAACAAGCCCGAGCCGGCCGTGGACGGCAATGTCATGCGCGTATTGTCCCGCTATTTTCTGATCGAGGAGGACATCATGAAGAGCGGGACGCGCGCGCTGATGGAGAAGCTGGCCAAGGCGCTGATCCCTGAGGGCGCGGCCGGCGAGTTCAACCAGGCGCTGATGGAGCTTGGCGCGCTCGTATGCACTCCCCGGTCTCCGCAATGCTTGACCTGTCCGGTGATGGAGCGCTGCTCGGGCCGCGAGGCCGGGATGGAAGAAGCGCTGCCGGTCAAGAAGAAAGCGAAGCCGCCGCGGCCGGAGAGGCGGCTCGCTGCGCTCGTCGAAGGGACGGGCCATAACGCCGGCAAGGTGCTGATCCGGCAGCGGCCGGCCGAAGGGCTGCTGGCCCGGATGTGGGAGCTGCCGCATACGGAGGCGGCCGGGCAGCCTGACGCTGCGTGCGCAGTCGCGGGCAGCGCGGAGGGGGCGGCGCAGCTGGACGCTTACTTGGCCGCAGAGAGCATCGGCATCGGGCCGGCGGAGTGGTACATGCAGGCCGGGCATACGTTCAGCCACATCCGCTGGGAGATGGACGTGTTTCGCTGCCGGGCGGAAAGCTCCCCGCTCGGTGCGGATCGCAGCCCGCTGCTGCCTTCCCATTATCGCTGGCTGGCGCGCGAAGAGATGGAACAGTACGCGTTCCCCAATGTGTTCCTGCGCATCTTGAACCGGTATTTTGCTGAGGAAACTTGCTGAACGATCCGCACGGCAGAGCTGCCGGGCCATTCCCGGAGCTTGAGGCTGGCACTATATCACTGTACGACGAAATGAGTGAGTCCTACCCCAATGAGCCGAATTATTCCGCTTTTGCAAAACATCCCTTTGTTTCAGGATTTGTCCGTATCCGAGCTGGAGTCGATCGCTCCGTTATTCGTGGAGAAAAAGTACAAGAAAGGGACGGTTTTGTTTTTCGAGGAAGAAGAGGGAAACGAGTTGTTTCTGGTCGAGTCGGGAACCGTGAAAGTATATCGGATCGATCAGACGAAGGAAATCATTTTGGCCTTATTTCGGGAAGGCGATTTCTTCGGGGAGATGTTGTTGATTCAGCAGGGACAGACCCGGTCGGCGACGGCGGAAACGATCGAGACGACGGTGATCCATTCGCTCGCCCGCTCGGAGTTCCGGAAGTTTTTGGAACGCTCGCCGAAGCTGTGCTTCCGGCTGCTGGAGACGACGATCGAGCGCCTTCGCAAGGCGAACGAACAAATCTTCGACCTGACGTTTCTCGATGTACGCTCTAGGACCATCAAGCAAATTTTTCGTCTTTCGGAGCAGTATGGCGTGGCCAAGCCTGCGGGCACCTTCATCAATTTGAAGCTGACCCATCAGCAGCTGGCCAATCTGGTCGGCACCGTGCGGGAATCGGTAACCAAAGTGTTGCAGGAGCTTCAGGAGCTGGGAATCATCTCGATCGAGAAAAAAATCATCCTCATCAAGGATTTGGAGGCGTTGAAGCGGCTCATCCATTAATGTCGGCAGGCTGCCCGGCCCGGTTCCGCAAAAAACAGCCCGTTCGCATCATGCGAACGGGCTGTTTGTACACGAGCGGAATTATTTTACCGCCGCTTCGTAGCGCTTGCCGACTTCTTCCCAGTTTACAACGTTCCAGAAAGCGGCGATGTAGTCCGGGCGCTTGTTCTGATATTTCAGGTAGTAAGCATGCTCCCATACGTCCAGGCCGAGGAGAGGCGTGTCGCCTTCCATGATCGGGCTGTCCTGGTTCGGCAGGCTGTATACTTTCAGCTTGCCGTCTTTGCCAACGGCGAGCCAAGCCCAACCGCTGCCGAAGCGGGTAGCGGCCGCTTTGGCGAAGTCTTCCTTGAATTTATCGAAGCCGCCCAGCTCGTTATTGATCGCTTCCGCCAGCTTGCCGGTCGGCTGACCGCCGCCGTTCGGGCCGATCGTTACCCAGAAGAGGGAGTGGTTAGCATGGCCGCCGCCGTTGTTGCGGACAGCTGTCCGGATGCTCTCCGGCAAGCTGTTCAGGTCGGCAATCAGCTCTTCCACGCTCTTGGATTGAAGCTCCGGATGAGCTTCCAGCGCGGCATTCAGGTTCGTTACGTATGTGTTGTGGTGACGATCATGGTGGATCATCATGGTCGTCTCGTCAATGTGCGGTTCAAGAGCATTGTTCGGATAAGGAAGCGGCGGTAATTGGTGTGCCATCTTTAGTAATACCTCCTAAGTGGAATATGATGTCATTTCCAAGCTCTATTATCGCTTATTTTACAGATAAAATCAACATAAATGTATAGAAACCCTGCGAGCTCCTTTGGCGGGCCCAGTCCGATCGCCCTGCACCGTCATATCGTTCCACGCGATCCGGCCAAATATACCATGCGGAAACAGCGGGCGGACGCCAGCTATGGCGCAGCGGTTTTTCGCATGATCCGAATATTCGCATAATTCGCATAATATAATTTGGATAACGGATTAACCTTCCAATAAACTGTCCCGGCTGTCGTATTCGTGAAAAAACGCCCAACATGCGCCCAGCGGAAAAAAGTTTTTGAAAAAAGAATAAAATTTTTTTAAACTTTTTTTGAAATGGGGAAGGAATTTAGCGTTTTTTGTCGTATTTTATTCTTTATCAATTCTAACTGCTGCGGGGGAGTTTAGAATGCTTGCATGTACGTATCAAATCCGTTCGTTTCAGTTGTCCGATTACGTTGGAGTGACCGAGCTTCTCGAGGACGTGCTTTCCGAAGCGTGTTACGAGGAGACGATGAAAGCATTCGCAAGGCAGCTGTCCTGGGACAGCGAGCTGATTATGGTGGCCGAGGAAGACGGTCGGGTGGTAGGCGTTATCGTAGGCACGATTGACAATCACAACGGCTATTATTACCGGATTGCGGTAAGCAAGGCTTATCGGCGCCGGGGGATCGGCAAAGCGCTGATCGAATCGCTGAGAACGCGATTTGTTCTGCGGAAGGTTCGGCGCATTATGGTGAATGTCGACGTCCATAACGAAGTTGTGCTGCCGCTGTACGAATCGGTCGGTTACCAAGAGAACGATTTCTCCCATACCCCCCACAGGTTGAAGATCGTAGCGGGATAACCTTCACAAAGATATACCGGATGACCTGAGCATAACCCGAGGAAGCGTCCTCGAACGAGTTATGCTTTTTTTATCGTTACAGACCGTTTAACTTCGCTAAAGCGATCAAGCGAAGTGCGACTTTCTGTACCAAGAAATACGACCGCTAAAGCGCGGTCGCTCATCCTTGGATGGACGTCGATAGATGGTTTTCATTTTGCCGGGCGAGCGGCGGTTGCTTGAAAGCGGCCGAAACACCGTTTATTCTTATAACAAGAGCATCCTGATCATTCGACGAAGACTATCGGCGAATTTTCAGTACCGAAGGTGACGACCGATGATAAAGATTCCTTTATCATAGGCGTCTATTCAGGGAGATGAACCATTCGGCGTCGCAGGGAGGCGCGGACAGCAAACCGAGCAGAAGGGTCTGGACCTCATGGCGGATTTTACAAGCTACATTATTAAAAGCTTCAAACATGACGGCCACCTTCACCGGATGTGGCTGGAAAATTGGCGGGTGCCCGCAGAACGGCTCCAGGAGGAGCACCATCAGGACGGCATGCTCGTGTTCGTTAACTGCCATACAAAAATCGTAGAGGCGGACGGCAAGGAATGGATAAGCCGGATTCCCGGCATTTCCTTCTTCATTCCGAAGCGGTGGTTCAATGTCGTTGCGCTGATGGAAGAAGCGGGGATTCGCTATTACTGCAACGTGGCTTCTCCGCCTTATGTGAGCGGCCAGGTGCTGACTTATATCGACTACGATCTCGACGTCATCCGGATGCCCGGAGGCGATGTGCAGATCGTCGATCAGGAGGAGTATGAGCGTCATAAGACGCTGTATCATTATTCTGCCGTTGTGGACAGCAAAGTGCGGCACGGCCTGAAGGACGTGCTGGCACGAATCGACTCGGGCCAGGCGCCTTTCGATGACCGCACGGTCATATATTATTACAAGCTGTGGGAAGCATGGAAGCAGCAGGCGGCGCAATGAACAGCGCGCGGAAGCAGTGCGGGTCATGGCCGGCCTGCGTCCCGGGCGGCCGCATTTTCGGGAGCGGCTGCAAGGGGAAGAGGAGTGCGCGAGGAGAGGCGGGACGGGAACGGAAGATGCCGCGAAGCGAAGGGTGATGCAGGATGACGGAAACGAGCAGGACGAAGACGGAGCGGCAGAAGGTCAGCGACATGGAGGCTACGCCCGCGACCGGCGGGGACTGGGCCCGTCTGAAGGAGGAGCTGCGCGCAGCGGCGGGCAGTCTCGGCATCGACAAGATCGGCTTCGCCAGTGCCGACCCGTTCACTGAGCTGAAAGAGATTTTGCTTAATCATCGGGCGCAGGGAAGGGAGTCCGGTTTCGAGGAGCCGGATATCGACAAGCGGATCGATCCGTCGCTGTCGCTTCCGGAGCCGCGTTCGATCATATCCATAGCCATCGCCTATCCGTCCAAGCTGGACAACCCCCCTCGCTCGGAGAAGGGGGCTTACCGGGGCATTTTGTCGCGGTCGGCCTGGGGCATGGATTACCATCACGTGCTCCGCGACCGGCTTAAGCGGCTGGAGGCCTGGGTCATGGAGCGGGTTCCGGGAGCGAGAACCCTATCTATGGTGGATACCGGCGCGCTGGTGGACCGGGCTGTGGCGGAGCGGGCGGGCATCGGCTGGCTGGGCCGCAATTGCTCCGTAATTACCCCGGAATTCGGCTCGTGGGTCTATCTCGGCGAGATGATTACGAACGTTCCTTTTCCGCCGGACGAGCCGATCCTGGAATCGTGCGGCGATTGCACGCTCTGCATCGATGCCTGTCCGACGGGCGCGCTGGTCGGGCCGGGGCAGCTGAACGCGCCGCGGTGCGTGTCTTTCCTGACGCAGACGAAAGGGATTATCGAGGACGACGAATTGAAGCGCAAAATCGGCAACCGCTTGTATGGCTGCGATACGTGCCAAATCGTCTGCCCGAAAAATAAAGGGCTGCACTTCGACAGGCATCCGGAGCTGAAGCCCGACCCGGAACAGGTCAAGCCGCTGCTGAAGCCGCTGTTGTTCATGTCGAACCGCGAGTTCAAGGAGCGCTTCGGCACAAGCGCGGCCTCCTGGCGGGGCAAGAAGCCGATTCAGCGCAACGCGATTTTGGCGCTTGGCAACTTCCGCGACGCCAGCAGTGTGCCGGAGCTGATCGAGCTGCTGCATAGCGACCCGCGGCATGAGATTCGGGCGACGGCCGCCTGGGCCTTGGGTCGAATCGGGGGCCGGGAGGCGAAGGAAGCGCTGCTTGCCGCGCTCGAGCGGGAAACCGACGAAGCGGCCCGGCGCGAGATCGAGAAGGCGGCTCAGTCCGCGGCGGCCTCATCCAGCGCCGAAAATTTCCGTCCAGCGCCGAACAATAGCGCCGAACAATGATGATACGGAAACATTATCGCGATGAATAAGGGGGAGACCCTCCATGAGATATGTGCACATAGACAATGTGGAGCCGGGACAATATTTGGGCCGAACGGTGTTCGCCGCCAACGGGACTGTCCTTCTTTCGGAAGGCGTGCAGCTGACAGTGTACATGATTACGACCTTGCGGCGAATCGGGGTAACGATGATCTATATCAAGGACCCGCTGCTGGAGGATGTGGAGATCGACGATCTTGTGTCGGAAGAGACCAAGCGGCTTATGATGCAGCAGATGGGCGAGGCGATGGAGGCGCTTCGCTCGGGCAAAGAGTTCAACATGAAGCGAATGAACGTCAGCATCGACACGCTGCTGGCCGAAATGATGGACAACAAGGACGTGCTGCTGCAGCTGTCGGACATCCGGACTCACGACAACGCGATGTATGTCCATGCGATGAACGTATGCATGATGTCCGTGCTGATCGGCATCAACATGGGGCTGTCCACTACGCAGCTTCGCGAGCTGGCGATCGGCGCGCTGCTGCACGATGTAGGCAAGCTGGAGACGATCGTCGACGATGCGTCGGAGGACCCGCGCAAGCATCACGCCTGGCGCGGATTCGAGGTACTGAAGAACAAGCGGGAGCTGAGCCTGCTGGTGGCCCATGTCGCTTTTCAGCATCATGAGACGATCGACGGGCTTGGCTGGCCGCGCGGGCTTCCCGCCGGCGAAATTCATCTGTACGCCAAAATCGTCGCTGTAGCCAATGTCTATGACAACCTGCTGTATCCTCCGGGGACGGGCTCCCGCATGCTTCCCCATGAGGCATGCGAGCATCTCATGGCGCTGGGCGGCAAGACGCTCGATCTGGATGCGGTCATTCACTTTATGCGCATCATTTCCGTATATCCGACCGGCACCTCGGTGCGTCTCAGCACGCGCGAGACCGGAGTTGTCGTCGGACAGCACCGGGGATTGCCCGGCAGGCCGGTCATTCGCGTCGTCAAGCAGGGCGCAGCCGGGGATCTGGACGTCAAGGAAGTGGACCTGGCCAAGCATACGACCGTTTTTATCGAGAGCGTGCTGGAGTAATCATTTGTATCTTATCCGGCGTCATGGTAAGATGATGGGTGGATGCTTGACTTGGAAAACAACAGTTTTGAGGTGAACCGGCAGGTATGTGGTGGAATTATGTCATTCCGATCGTAACCTTGATTGTGGGCGTTGTGATCGGATTTTTCGCAGGGGTCTACTATTTGCGGAAGCAATTGGAGAAGATGCAGAGCGATCCGGAGCTGCTGCAGCGAATGGCCAAGCAAATGGGGTATAATTTGAACAATAAACAGATGCAGAAGATGCAGCAGATGATGAAAAATAAAAAATTCCGCCCCTAAAGCCCCGGAGCCTATCTTGCGGTTTTGGCGGTGTATGCCGGCAAAATGTCATTGGGCAAGAAGGTGACGACCGCTGACGAAATCCGTTCGTTACGGCGTCTATTCCCGAGAGGGCTTTCTCTTTAGGCGACAGAGGAGTGCGATCGGCTATGCCGGCAAAAGAATATAGAAATACCCGCGTTGCGGAGAACAGGGAATTGGTTGAGCACCATGTCCGGGAAATACTGCGGCTCATCGGCGAGGATGTCGATCGCGATGGGCTCAGGGATACGCCGGCCCGGGTTACGCGCATGTTCGAGGAGATTTTCGCGGGCTACGAAGCGGATGTCAAAGACATCCTTGGGGTCGCTTTCGATGAGAACCACGAGGAGCTTGTCATCGTGAAGGATATCGTGTATTACAGCCAATGCGAGCACCACATGGCTCCGTTCTTCGGCCACGTGCATATCGGCTATATTCCCAGCGGCAAAATTGCCGGCCTCAGCAAGTTTGCCCGTCTCGTTGAAGCGATCACCCGCAGGCTTCAGGTGCAGGAGCGCATCACCTCGGAGCTCGCGGATATTATCGAGCGGGAGCTGGAGCCGCACGGCTGTATGGTCGTCGTTACCGGCGAGCATCTGTGCATGTGCGCAAGAGGGGTCAAGAAGCCCGGCAGCAAGACGGTGACTTCCGCCGTGCGGGGCCAATTCCGGACAAGCTCGGCGCTGCGCTCGGAGTTTTTGTCCTTGATTCGGGAATAACAAGCCATATATCGGGAAAACAAGCTATAGATTCGACCAGTGCAAGAACGACCCTCACCGGGTCGTTCTTGCTTTAATGTTACAGAAAGTTTAACTTCGCAAAAGGCTTAAAGCGAAGTGCGACTTTCTGTACCAAGAAAAACGACCGCTTAAGCTGCGGCCCGTTCATCCTTGAATGGACATCGATAGACGTTTTTCGCATCATAGGACTTCCTCGGGCCCGGTGAAACGAATCTGTCCTGAAGAAGCATCATGGACATGGGGAGCGGTTGCGGCCAAGTACGGAGGCAGCTGATGCTGAGTGGGACTAAGGAAGGCACAGCATTTT
>Ga0207865_101518_pt1 | contig 16965 bp, 13 predicted proteins | sample HigsolmetaAR204D_FD_184836 | JGI IMG/M metagenome (GOLD analysis project Ga0207865, IMG submission 184836) | Ionic liquid and high solid enriched microbial communities from the Joint BioEnergy Institute, USA - AR20-4-D (SPAdes) (version 2) ...
GATCGGCTCGAGTGCGTCCGCCTGGCCGAAGGCCGCGGCCGGGGGCACGTGTCGATCGTCGTCGGCGCCAGCACGGCGGAGGTGATCGGCGAGCGGCTGCGCATCGCTCGCGACGCGGCTTCCGCCGTGCAGGCGGCGCTGCGCGGCGGCGTGCTGCCGGGCGGCGGCGCGGCCGAGGTGGCCGCCGCCCGCGAGCTCGAGCGCTACCGCGAGACGGTGCAGGGCATGGAGGGCTTCGGCGTCGCCGCCGTCGCCCTCGCACTGCGCAAGCCGCTGGCGCAGATCGTCGTCAACGCGGGCTACAATCCGCTCGAGAAGGTGGAGCAGGTCAAGGCCGCGCAGACGGCCAGCGGCTCCGCCAGCCTGGGGCTGGACTGCGACACCGGCGAAGTCGTCGACATGTACGAGCGCGGCATCGTCGATCCCGCGCCGGTCAAGCTGCACGCGCTGCAGGCGGCGGGCGAAGTGGCCGCAGCCGTGCTGCGCATTCATACGGTCATCAAGATGAAGTCATCCGGCGGTTCGGAGGCATAGGCGGCGCCGCTGCAGAATTGCGGCAGGTTTCCCCTGGCCTTGGCATGGATATACTAGACACTGGCGCGGTTACCGCAAGCTGTCATCCGGTTGAATGAGGCGGTTGATCCGCTGCGTTATCGTTGTCCAGCGGGTCAAAACGCCGGTAAAGGGGAGGGGCGCGGGAGACGGCGCTTGAAGAAGCCGGCGTCCTCCGTCCGCACCTCTCCCGAAGCTGCAGCAGGCGCTGCGGCGCATCGTTTAAGGAGGTGACAGACCAATGAATACGGAACAAAAGGACCAATATACTTACGATCCGAAGGAGCAGCAGCGCTCGGAAGGAGCGGCTGCCGCGGAGACCGCCGAAGCGGCCGAGGCGCAATCGGCAGCGGAGGCCGGGCAGGCGGACGCAGGCGAATCGGTCGATGTCGACGCCCTGCGCCAGGAGCTGGAGCAGGCGAAAAAACAGGCGGACGAGAACTACCAGCGCTATGTGCGGACGCAGGCCGACTTCGATAATTTCCGCAAGCGGACGCAGAAGGAAAGGGAAGAATTCGCGCAGTACGCTTCCGCGAAGCTGCTGGAGCAGCTCCTGCCGGTTATCGATAACTTCGAGCGGGCGATTGCCGCAAGCAAGGACGGCAAAGACTACGACGCCCTGGCCAAAGGCGTGGACATGATTTTCCGCCAGTTCGTGCAGGTGCTCGAAAGCGAAGGGCTGAAGGCGATGGAGACGGTAGGCCAGCCGTTCAACCCCGATTATCACCAGGCGGTCATGCAGGTGGAATCGGAAGAGCACGAGGAAGGCACGATCGTCGAAGAGCTGCAGAAGGGCTATACGCTTAAGGACCGCGTGCTTCGTCCGGCGATGGTTAAGGTTAGCTCCTGATCCGGGCGCGAAGCTTGCCTGGCTCGGGCCGGCGCAGCACACCTTTAGGCCCGCCCTACCATTACACATAAACGATCATAGATGGATCATTGCGAGATATGACTAACGACGAATGAAGATCGAAGGAGGCACATTCCTTATGAGCAAAGTCATCGGCATTGACCTTGGTACAACGAACTCTTGCGTAGCCGTGATGGAAGGCGGCGAAGCCGTCGTTATCCCGAACCCGGAAGGCAGCCGCACGACGCCCTCCGTCGTCGGCTTCAAAAAGGACGGCGAGCGCATCGTCGGCGAATCCGCCAAGCGTCAGGCGATTACGAACCCGGACCGCACGATCATTTCGATCAAGCGCCATATGGGCACGAACCACAAAGAGACGATCGACGGCAAAGAATATTCGCCTCAGGAAATTTCCGCGATCATTCTGCAGAAGCTGAAGGCTGACGCGGAAGCGTACCTGGGCCAGCCGGTCACCAAGGCGGTCATTACCGTCCCGGCTTACTTCAACGACAGCCAGCGGCAGGCTACGAAGGATGCGGGCAAAATCGCCGGTCTCGAGGTGCTGCGGATCGTCAACGAGCCGACGGCTGCGGCGCTGGCTTACGGGATGGAGAAGCAGGAAGACCAGACGATTCTCGTGTACGACTTGGGCGGCGGCACGTTCGACGTATCGATCCTCGAGCTCGGCGACGGCTTCTTTGAAGTAAAAGCGACGAGCGGGGACAACCACCTCGGCGGCGACGACTTCGACCAAGTGATCATCGATTACTTGGTGGCGGAGTTCAAGAAGGAGCACGGCGTCGATCTGAGCAAGGATAAAGCTGCGGTGCAGCGCCTTAAGGATGCTGCGGAGAAAGCCAAGAAAGAGCTGTCCGGCGTGCTTACGACGACGATCTCCCTGCCGTTTATCACGATGGTCGACGGCGTGCCTCAGCACCTGGAGATGAACCTGACCCGCGCGAAGTTCGAGGAGCTGTCTGCGCACCTGGTTGAGCGGACGCTGGGCCCGACTCGCCAGGCTTTGTCCGACGCCGGATTGACCCCGGATCAAATCAACAAGGTCGTGCTCGTCGGCGGTTCGACGCGGATTCCGGCCGTGCAGGAAGCGATCAAGAAGCTGACCGGCAAAGAGCCGCACAAGGGCGTTAACCCCGACGAAGTCGTGGCGCTCGGGGCAGCGGTGCAGGCCGGCGTATTGACCGGCGACGTGAAGGATGTCGTGCTGCTGGACGTCACGCCGCTTTCGCTCGGCATCGAGACGGCCGGCGGCGTGTTCACGAAGATGATCGACCGCAATACGACGATTCCGACCAGCAAATCGCAGGTGTTCTCGACCTATGCGGACAACCAGACCAGCGTCGAGATTCACGTGCTCCAGGGCGAGCGGGCGATGGCTGCGGACAACAAAACGCTGGGCCGCTTCATTCTGAGCGACATTCCTCCGGCGCCGCGCGGCATTCCGCAAATCGAAGTCACCTTCGATATCGACGCCAACGGCATCGTGAACGTCTCCGCGCTTGACAAAGGTACGGGCAAAAGCCAGAAAATTACGATCACGTCGTCCAGCGGCTTGACTGACGAAGAGATCGACCGCATGATGAAAGAGGCCGAAGCCCATGCAGAGGAAGACCGCAAGCGCAAGGAAGCGGTCGAAATCCGCAACCAGGCCGATCAAATGGTATATACTGCGGAGAAGACGCTGAAGGATCTCGGCGACAAGGCGGATGCGGCCGACGTCGAGAAAACGAACGCAGCGAAAGAGAAAGTGAAAAAAGCGCTGGAGGGCACGGACGCCGAGGAGATCAAGAAGGCGACCGAAGAGCTGACGCAGGTCGTTCAGCAGCTGTCCGTGAAGCTCTACGAGCAGGCCCAGCAAGCCCAGCAGGCGCAGGAAGGCGCGGAAGGTGCGGCGCAGGGCGGCGCCAAAGGCAAGGACAACGTCGTCGACGCGGATTACGAAGTCGTAGACGACAAAAAATAATCGGTTCCCGCCTTCGGGAACGGCTGACATGAGAGACGGAGGTCAAAGCCGGCATTCGGCTTTGACTTTCCGTTTGGTTGTACAGAAATCGGCATTGCCCCAGGCAGGCGGCAAGGCCGGCGGAACCGATGATTCCAGTCAGCTATAGCATGGGAGTGGAACGATGAGCAAACGCGACTATTACGAGGTGCTCGGGGTCGGAAAAGACGCTTCGCCGGACGACATCAAAAAAGCTTACCGCAAGCTGGCGCGTCAGTACCATCCCGACGTCAACAAGGCGGCTGATGCGGAAGAGAAGTTCAAAGAAGTGAAGGAAGCGTACGACGTGCTCAGCGACGATCAGAAGCGGGCGCGCTACGACCAGTTCGGCCATGCGGACCCGAATCAAGGCTTCGGCGGCATGGGAGGCCAAGATTTCGGCGGCTTCGGCGATATTTTCGACATGTTCTTCGGCGGCGGAGCCCGGCGCAATCCGAACGCTCCGCAGCGGGGCAACGATCTGCAGTATACGCTGACGATCGAGTTCAAGGAAGCGGTTTTCGGCAAAAAGACGGAAATTCACATTCCCCGCACCGAAACGTGCGACACATGTCATGGCAGCGGCGCCAAACCGGGCACGCGGCCGGACACATGTACGGTCTGCCACGGCACCGGCCAGCAGGAGGTCGTGCAAAATACGGCGTTCGGTCGGATTGTCAACCGCCGGATATGTTCAGCGTGTCAGGGGCAAGGCAAAATCATTAAGGACAAATGCGGCACCTGTCACGGCACCGGCAAGGTGAAACGGCGGCGGACGATCAGCCTGAACATTCCGGCAGGCGTCGACGACGGCGCGCAGCTCCGCGTGTCGGGCGAAGGGGAAGCCGGTACGCGCGGCGGCCCTTCGGGGGATTTGTACGTCGTCATCCGGGTCAAGCCCCATGATTTCTTCGAACGGGAAGGCGACGACATCTACTGCGAGGTGCCGCTGACGTTCGCGCAGGCGGCGCTGGGCGACGAGATCGAAATTCCGACCTTGACCGAGAAGGTCAAGCTGCGCATCCCGCCGGGCACCCAGACGGATACGTATTTCCGCCTGAAGGGCAAAGGCGTGCCGCGGCTGCGCGGTTACGGGCAAGGGGACCAGCACGTCAAGGTCGTCGTCGTGACGCCGACCAACCTCAGCGAGCGGCAGAAGGAGCTGCTTCGCGAATTTTCCAAGCTGAGCGGCGAGCATACGCACGAGCAGCAGCAGACGATCTTCGAGCGAATGAAGAAGGCTTTTCTGGGGGACTGATCCTTCGGCAAGCCGCCTGTGAAACCCAGTCAATAGCATTGGCAAGCTGGGCCGGTTTCGTTACCGGCTGTAGCGCCAATGCTTTTTTTTGCATGGATCGCTTTTGCCGCCGCGCTTTTGCCGGAGCCGGGAGCTTGCCACGGCTGGCCTTGCTGCATCGGCCTAGGTCCGCCTTCCGCCGACGTTCAGCTTGGACGCTGGCCGGGCCTGTGCATAGCCTGAAGGAAAATTGCGGACAATGAGACAAGGCTGCATGCCGCTTGGTTGATCCAATATAACCGGAAGGAGGCACGTCCTCATGAATCGACCATCCGGCCGCAAGGAAGCTTCGGGCATGCCGATCGGCAAAAAAGAGGATGTCGAGTTTTCCCGGGAGCTGGCCGATCAAGACGATCTTAAGGCGCAGGAGCGCGCCGCCGCGGCGGACACTCGCCAACAACAAGAGTAAGGAAGGATGTCGCCCTCGATGGCAGAAAGAGCGATTTTGGCTTACTTCAATTCTCCCGAGCAGGCGCGCCGCATCGTGCCGAAGCTGAAGGCTTTGCGCGGCACGGGCATCTCTGTGGACCGCGTCGGCCGGGACGAGGCGAGCGGCGTCGGCATGTCGGCGAACTCGCTCGACAACGATTTTCCGGGGCTGGCGTACTTGACGCTCGGCTCGACCAGCCCGCCGGATACGAACGAGCGAATCCTGCTGGCCGCCGATGCGGACGCCAGCGGCCTCAGCAATCAAGGGGCGGGATTCGCCGCCGGCAGCGATCAGGACGCTTCCCGCCTGGATACGCTGCTTACCGTAAGCGTCGATGAATCCGCCTATGAGCAGGCCGTCCGCGTCATCCGGGAAGCCGGCGGCCGCTTGTAGCCTTTAACGGTCCTTCGTCTCAGCGAAGGGCCGTTTTGTTTTACCCCTGTGTAAAATTATTGTATACTGTTTGTTATGTGTATTTTGCGAATAACGGCAGGAGGTTGCGCTGGTGCGTTGGTTTGAAGTGACAGTTCATACGGCCGATGAAGCGGTCGAAGCGATTGCGAATGTGATTCACGAATGGGGAGCCGGAGGCGTCTCCATTGAAGAGGCGGACAACCCGGACAAGCCGCGGGATACGTCGCTCGGGCAGTGGTACGAGCTTCCGCCGAGCACGATTCCCGCAGGATGCGCGGTGATCAAAGGTTATTTTGCCGAAGGCACGGACATCGATCTGATCCGGGATAAGCTGAAGCGGTTTTTGAGCGAGCTGCCCGAATTCGGGCTCAATCCCGGGGAAGCGGCGATCGAGGTGCGCGAGGTCGACGACGAGGATTGGGCGAACGCCTGGAAGCAGTATTTCAAGCCGCTGCGCATCACCGAGCGGCTGACGATCAAGCCGACCTGGGAAGCGTACGAGCCGGAATCGCCTGAGGAGCAAATCATCGAGCTCGATCCCGGCATGGCGTTCGGCACGGGGACGCATGCGACGACGGCGCTTTGCCTGCGCACGCTGGAGCGGGTCATTCGCGAAGGGGACGACGTGATCGATGTCGGCACCGGGTCCGGCGTGCTCGCGATCGCCGCGGCCAGGCTTGGGGCCCGGCATGTGCTGGCGCTCGACCTCGATCCGGTCGCCGTTTCCAGCGCTACGGAGAACGTGCGGCTGAACGGTCTTAAGTCCCGCATCACGGTCAAGCTGAGCGATCTGCTACAGGTGCTGGGCGAAGCGGCTTCCAAAGAGGCGGAGGGGCTTGGCGTCCGCTGCCCGGTGCGCGTCGTCGTAGCCAACATTTTGGCGGAAATTATCGTCAAGTTCGTGAAGGATGTATACGATGTGCTCGAGGATGGGGGCAAATACGTTGTCTCCGGCGTCATTCGCGACAAGCGGGCGATGGTTGAGGCTGCGCTGAAGGAAGCTGGCTTTGCCATCGAGGAAGGCTCCGAGGAAGAAGACTGGGTCGCGATCGTGGCGACGAAGCGCCCTGGGAGCTGATGCCTGATGGAGTGGAGTTTTTTCGCGTTTCCGCTGGAATATTTGCCGTTCGTCTTTATCGTGCTGCTGATCGGGTTCACGGTGCACGAATTCGCCCATGCCTGGCTGGCGGACAAGTTCGGCGATCCGACGCCCCGTTCCATGGGACGGGTCACCTTGAATCCGCGGGTGCATCTGGATGTGCTCGGCATGATCTTTTTTCTGCTGATCGGCATCGGCTGGGCGAAGCCGGTGCTGGTCAACCGCTCGCGGTTTCGCCGTCCGCGCGCGATGGGAATCGCCGTATCCGCCGCAGGGCCTCTCAGTAACCTGCTGCTGGCGTTCGTCAGCATGCTGCTCTGGTATTCGCTGTATCAGACGCATCTGCTGGATAGCGCGTCGCGCGGCATCGTGGTGGCCGTTCAGTTGTTCTTTTACCTGATGGTCGCGCAAAACATTTTCCTGTTCATTCTTAATTTGCTGCCGCTGCCGCCGCTGGACGGCTACCGAATTTTGGAGGACCTGTTGCCAAGGCGCGTCATGATGAAGATCAAGCCATACGAGCAGTGGCTGTTTTACGGCATTTTGCTTATGTTTTTTATCCCGCCGCTGCGCGCGGTCACGATCGGACCGGTGTTCTCGCTGCAAAATGATGTATACGACGCGTTCATGCGGGTCGGGCAGTCTATCTTCGGGTTCGCTATTCATTAAACTGGCAGGGCAATAGCCCGAGCGCAGCAATCATTGGCAGCGCCGGCTTTCCTGTGGAAAAACTGGCGTTTTGCCTTTAAAAAATGTATGATGAAAATAATTGATTCGTTTGCATACAGGCTTACCAAAACATGTTTATTGTATAGAAGGTTGATGCTTAGTGCAGCGGTATTTTGTAGCGCCGGACCGGTTTGAGGACGACCGCGTCGTGCTGGACGGCGAGGATGCCCATCATTTGTCCCGCGTGCTGAGGGCGCAGCCGGGCGATACGTGCATCGTCAGCGACGGCGTATCGAAGGAAGCGCTCGTTGCCGTCGTCGCGGCCAGCAAGGAGCGGGTGGAGACGAAGGTCGTCGAATGGCTGGCGATGACGAGCGAGCCGGCTGTGGACGTATGGATCGCCCAAAGCCTGCCCAAAGGCGACAAGATGGAGCTCGTGATTCAAAAAGGAACCGAAATTGGCGCCGCCCGGTTCATTCCGTTCGTCTCCGAGCGCACCATTGTGCAGCTCGAGCCGAAGAAGGAAGCGAAACGGCTGGAGCGGTGGCGCAAAATCGCCAAGGAAGCCGCGGAGCAGGCGCACCGCAACCGGATTCCCGAGATCGAGGCGCCCGTTGGCTGGAAGGAGCTCCTGAAGCTCGCCGCGGCGGCGGATGCCTCCTTCCTGTGTTACGAGAAGGAAGACAAGCAGCAGCTGCGGAAGCTGATTCGCGAGGTGCTGGACAGGCGGCCGGACGCGGCGCCGCGTATTCTGCTCATCGTCGGGCCGGAGGGCGGCTTTACGGAAGCCGAGGCGCGCGAGGCGGAGGCGGCGGGCTGCCGCACCGTTGGCTTGGGCAAGCGCATTTTAAGAACGGAGACGGCCGCGCTGGTCGGTCTTACTTGCATTTTATACGAATCTGGAGAGATGGGAGGGGCAACGTAATGCCTACAGTAGCGTTTCACACGCTTGGATGCAAAGTGAATTTCTATGACACCGAAGCGATCTGGCAGCTGTTCAAGCAGGAAGGCTACGAGCAGGTCGATTTCGAATCGACGGCGGACGTATACGTCATCAATACGTGTACGGTGACGAACACCGGCGACAAGAAGAGCCGGCAAATGATTCGCCGCGCGGTGCGCCGCAACCCGGATGCGATCATTGCCGTCACCGGCTGCTATGCGCAGACGTCGCCTGCCGAAATTATGGCGATTCCCGGCGTCGATCTGGTGATCGGCACGCAGGACCGCGACAAAATCATGACGTACGTCAAGCAGCTCGAGCGGGAGCGCCAGCCGATCAACGCTGTCCGCAACATCATGAAGACGCGCACGTTCGAGGAGCTGGATGTGCCGGATTTCGCCGACCGCACGCGGGCTTTCCTGAAAATTCAGGAGGGCTGCAACAACTTCTGCACGTTCTGCATCATCCCATGGTCGCGCGGGCTCATGCGCAGCCGCGAGCCGGAGAGCGTCATCCGCCAGGCGCGCATGCTGGTGGAAGCCGGCTACAAGGAGATCGTCCTGACCGGCATTCATACGGGCGGTTACGGCGAGGATATGGAGAACTACAGCCTTGCCCAGCTGCTCTGGGATTTGGACAAGGTGGACGGCCTGAAGCGAATCCGCATCAGCTCCATCGAGGCAAGCCAAATCACGGACCCGGTGCTCGAGGTGCTGAACGCCTCGGACAAAATGTGCCGCCATCTCCACATTCCGCTGCAGGCGGGGGACGATGCGGTGCTGAAGCGAATGCGGCGTAAATATACGGTGGCCGAGTATGCGGAGAAGCTGGAGCATATTCGCCGGGTCATGCCGGGCGCGGCCATTACGACCGACGTCATCGTCGGTTTTCCCGGCGAGACCGAGGAGATGTTCCGCAACGGTTATCGGTTCATGGAACAGATGCAGTTTTCCGAAATGCACGTATTCCCTTATTCCAAACGGACAGGCACGCCTGCCGCGCGGATGGAGGACCAGATCGACGAGGAGCTCAAAAACGCCCGCGTCCACGAGCTGATCGATTTGTCCGAACGGATGCAGCTTGCCTATGCGCAGCGTTTTGTCGGTCAGGTGCTGGAGGTCATCCCCGAAAGGGATTATAAAGGCAGCCCAGGCCAAGGTCTCGTGATGGGGTATACGGACAACTATTTGCAGTTGGTGTTCGAAGGCAGCGAGGATTGGATCGGCCAAGTGTGCAAGGTCGAGCTGACGGAAGCCGGCGTGAACGAATGCCGCGGCCGCCTCGTCGAGGCACCGGCGGCTTCGCCGCTGACCGTATCCGGTGCGACCAAAGCGATCGTATAACTTCTTCACTTGAGAGGATTTCATTCCGGACGGCCGGATGAGATCCTTTCGTTTCAAATAAAGAGTGACGGTCTATGACAAGCAACTGCTTCGTCGCCGGACGTCACCTTCGGTGTGGCATAGGACGATTTTACGGGGAAAGGAAGGATGAAAGTGAAAGAAATTTCAGCGGGAGGCGTTGTATACCGGAAGAACGGCACGGAATTGCAGGTGCAGATGATCCAGGATCGATACGGAAAAATTACGCTGCCGAAGGGCAAGATGGAGCCCGGGGAGACGATCGAGCAGACGGCGCTCAGGGAAATTTTGGAGGAAACGGGCATCGAAGGCACGATCATTCGGCCGCTGGAGACGATCACGTATCAGTTTACGCTGCCGGGAGTCGGAACGGTGGACAAGGAAGTGCATTACTATTTGGTCGAGGCGACAGGCGGCAAGCTGCAGGCCCAGGTGGAGGAAATTCGCGGCGTCGAATGGCTTCATCCGCTGGAGGCTTGGCATCAGCAGGTGCAGTCCGGCTACGGAAACAACGATTCCGTGCTGCGTAAGGCGCTGGAAGCGCTCGGCTTCGAGGTGAACGGAGCATGATGGCGGAGGCGTTCGACCGGAATCGGCTGCCGTCCATGATCGATCATACGCTTTTGAAGCCGGATGCAGGCGAAGCGGCGATCCGCAAGCTGTGCGAGGAGGCGGTGCGCTACCGCTTCCGCAGCGTCTGCGTGAACGGTACGTGGGTCGCTTTTTGCCGGGATATCGTACAGGGCACCGGGGTCGGCGTCGCCGCCGTCTGCGGCTTTCCGCTCGGAGCGGCGGAAACGTCGGTCAAAGCGAGGGAGGCGGCTGTTGCCGCAGAGCAGGGCGCTTCGGAGATCGACATGGTGCTGCAGGTCGGCAGGCTGCTGGCTGGCGAGGAAGAGGCGGTGCGGCGCGATATCGAGGCAGTCGTCCGCGCGGTGGAGGGACAGGCGATCGTCAAGGTCATTATGGAGACGGGCTTGCTGACGGAAGCGGCCAAAATCGCCGCCTGCCGGCTGGCCGTCCAGGCCGGAGCGCATTTTGTCAAGACGTCCACAGGCTTCGGCCCGGGCGGCGCGGACGTTCGCGACATCGCCTTGATGCGGGCGAATGTGCCGGAAGGGTTCGGCGTCAAAGCTTCCGGCGGCATCCGCGATTTCAAGACGGCGCTGGCGATGATTCAGGCCGGGGCGAACCGGCTCGGAACGAGCGCGGGCGTGGCGATCATGAATGGGGCTTCGGGAGAAGCGGCGTATTAAGGCGTATTCATACATATATTTCACATCAATTGGCTTGTGAATGCGGCCGTCCGCGATGAATACAGCGTATTCGGACCGTGGAAGGACATTCGACAGCAGGCGGAGGAACAGAACCGATGACAGTTTTTTTGCATAAAAAGCGCAAGAAGCGGCTTGAAGCCGGACATCCCTGGGTATTCCGTTCGGAAATCGAGCGGATCGAGGGAGAGCCGCCGGCCGGCGCGCTTGTGCCCGTCCATACGCACGCGGGACAATACTTGGCGACAGGCTACTATAATCCGGCTTCGCAAATTACGGTCCGCATCGTCTCCCGGGAACCGCTGGAAGAGATGACGCACGACTTTTTCGTGCAGCGGCTGCGGCGCTGCCTGGCGCATCGCGAGCGGTTCGTGCCTGGCGCCCGCTCGTACCGGCTCGTTTACGGCGAGGCGGACTTTTTGCCAGGGCTGATCGTCGACCGGTTCGAGGACATCCTTGTCGTGCAACTGCTGACGCTGGGGATGGACCGGGTCCGGGAGCGGATCGTATCGGCCTTGGTGGAAGTCGTCCGTCCGGCGGGCATTTATGAGCGAAGCGACGCCTCGGTCCGCGAGCTGGAAGGGCTTAAGCCGCGAACGGGACTGCTGTACGGGGAATGCCCGCAAACGGTGACCATCATGGAGAACGGGCTGCAGCTCGAGGTCGATATCGTCGAAGGGCAAAAAACGGGCTATTTCTTCGATCAGCGGGAAAATCGCGCCTCGCTCGAGCCGCTGATGAAGGGCTGGGGGCGCCGCAGCGGCATTGAGGTGAGGGAGCTGACGGCAGACGACGGGAGCGTCAGGCGCGTGCCGGTGAACGCGAACGGCAAGGAAGTGACGTTTCCTTACTGGGACGGGGCGACGGTGCTGGAATGCTTCGCCCACACCGGCAGCTTCATGCTGCATGCCTGCAAGTACGGCGCGAAGAAAGTAACCTGCCTCGACATCTCCGAGCATGCGATCGCCACGGCCCGGCGCAATGCCGAGGCGAACGGCTTTGCGGACAGAGTCGAGTTCGTTGTCGCCGACGCCTTCGATTATTTGCGCGAGCAGGTGAAGGGGCTGGAGCTGCGGCGGGAGCGCGGACAGGCGGACCGCCGCAAGGTCGACACCTCGCAGCCGCTCGGTGCGGGCGGCCGGACGTGGGATGTCGTCATCCTCGACCCGCCGGCGTTCGCCAAATCGCGAAGCGCGGTTCAAGGGGCTTGTCGGGGCTACAAGGACATCAATCTGCACGGCATGAAGCTGGTCAACGAAGGCGGATATTTGGTTACGGCCAGCTGCTCCTATCATATGAAGCCCGATTTGTTCCTTGAGACGATCCACGCCGCTGCCGTCGATGCCGGCAAGGTGCTGAGGCTGGTGGAATTTCGCGCCGCCGGCAAAGACCATCCGCGGGTGCTCGGCGTGAGCGAAGGCGATTACTTGAAATTCGCCATCTTTGAAGTGACGAGCCGATAGCTTCTGACGCGAGCGGGGGCCGCACGGCTCCCGCTGCCTTCGCCTTTGGCCCCGGATGTTTGCTGCAGGCGGGGACGCGGGCCATTGTCATCAGGAAAGCACGGGACAATCTACCGACGGGTGATATCAACGAGTGGTATCGACGAGTGGTATCGACGAGTGATATCAACGAGTGATATCAACGTGGAGAGGAGAATTGACAAATGAGCGAAACGACTAGTGAGAGCGTATGGGAAGCGATTCGCGGGAGACGAAGCGTCGGGCGGGTAAAGAGCGACCCGGTCAGCCGCAAGCTTGTCGAACGGCTGCTGGACGCTGCCAATTGGGCGCCCAGCCATCACGGAACGGAGCCGTGGCGGTTCGTTGTGCTGACAGGCAAAGGCCGGTCGGTGCTGGGCGAAGCTTATGCGGACATTGCAGCGGAGAATGCAGGCAGCGCGGATGCGGAACAGCTCGCGTCGCTGAGGGCCAAGCAAGCGGCCAAAGCGTTTCGCGCTCCGGTCGTGATCGCCGCTTACGTATCGCCGTCGGCGCAGCCCGGCATCAGCCGCGCCGAGGAATTCGCCGCCGCCCACGCAGCCGTCCAAAATATGCTGCTGGCTGCGCATGCGCTTGGCCTCGGCGCGATTTGGCGCTCCGGCGAGCCGATGTACCATGCGCGGATGAAGCAGGCTTTCGGCTTAGCCGAGCATGAAGAGATGGTAGGGCTCATCTATGTCGGCTATCCGGATATGGCGATCCCGGAAGGCAGACGGAAACCGGTCGCGGCCAAGACGCGCTGGATCGGAGACATGTAAGCGGACGGCGGCGGAATGCTTCGTCCTGGGCGTATTGCCTGGGCAATAATTGCGGGCGGAGGCTGTCCGCCTCCGCATCTTTTCCCTCCCGAGGCAAGCAGAACCGTAATTTGCACTGCAAAGGGCCATTCCGGGACAACGTTTTCTCGGCGCTTCCGGAAAAAAAAGTTCGACTTCGATAAAGCGTTAATGTGTTAAACTGAAATGTGGCTTCCTGTCCCGGGCAACACTGCCGCTCAAGCGCAGCCCCGCTCATCTGGTGAATGTGCTTTCGATCAAAGCTTCTCTTCATGCTCGCTAGTAATGCTCGCTAGCCTAGGGTGCAGTTTTGCCGGGCGAACCCTAAGCTAACGCTAGCCTCAGAGCTTATTTCCCTCGAAACCAGCGATTTGAAATGGTAACGCAAGTGAGCAGCCTTATTTCGCATTTTGAGCTGCCAGATTCAGCGTTTTTGACAAAATAGCGCTACCCAGTTGCCTTACATGTTAAAAAGGCTGCGTTTCAGCAAAATAGCGTTTGTCACTGGCGTTAGAAATTCGGAAGCATCGGCAGGAGCGCAGGAAGGAACATTTTGGAAGGGGCTGCGCACCGTCACCCGCGGTATTGAAATTTTGTCGGCGTATACCAACCACGCGGGCCCTGAGCTATTTTGCAAGTATAGAAGCTTCAAACCCCTCATCTCACCCATAGGAACGAAAAACAAACTTATTCCTCCTTGCATGGTCCCCCTGAGACGAATCGCGAATAAAATCCATTAAACATTTTGCATTAACGGACGAACCTGGAATCGGAACGATTTATTTTAGATAAGAATGTACAGATGGAACGAATGTTCCCATCACGGTTGTTCGTATGGTATAATGGGCCCAAAACCTTCCTTTTCCTGTACGGGCGGATTTTGCTAGAATGATAGCATGCAGTCTTATTTTTCCGTCCTCGGAAGACAAACCAATAGGAACCTGGAGTGAGGGCCGATGGCTTTTCGATTTGTGCTGGGAAGAGCGGGGAGCGGGAAGACGGACTATTGTCTGCAAGCGATCAAGAACGAGCTGCTCATGCGCCCGGAAGGCTCGCCGCTGATCTGGCTTGTGCCGGAGCAGGCGACGTTTCAGGCGGAGTATGCGCTCATCTCTTCGCCGGAGCTGGGGGGGACGCTCAGAGCCCAGGCGCTCAGCTTTCGCCGGCTGGCGTGGAGGGTGATGCAGGAGACGGGCGGGACAGCCCGGCTGCCGATCGACGAAACCGGCAAGAAGCTGCTCATTCACCGGATCATACATAAAAACCGCGAGAAGCTGCGTCTGTTCGGAGCCTCGGCAGAGCAGATGGGCTTTCTCGATCATGTCAATCAGCTGTTCAGCGAATGGAAGAGATACTGCGTCACGGCGGAGGAGCTTGCCGCTTTGGCGGGAGAGCAGAGTCGCAGGCTGCCGATATCCGGGCCGTTGGGCGACAAACTGCACGATCTGCGCGTCGTATATCTTGATTTTGAGCAGGAGCTGTCCCGGCTCTATTTGGACGGGGAAGATTATTTGACGCTGCTGGCCGGTCAAATCGAGCATTCCGCATATGTGCGCGATGCGGATATTTGGATCGACGGCTTTCATGGCTTTACCCCCCAGGAATTCGCCGTGCTGGACAAGCTGTCCCGGTTCAGCCGCAGCGTCACCATGACTCTCTGCCTGGATCGGGAATACGGGGCGGGCGAGGAGCTGCATGAGCTCGATTTGTTTCATCCTGCGGCGCGGACGATGAAGCGGATGGATCAGCTGCTTGCCGAGGCCGGGGGAGAACGGCTGCCGACGGTCGAGCTGAACGCCGATCCGCTGGCAAGGTTCCGCGACAATCCGGCGCTCGCTCATCTGGAGCGGGAATGGGGGCGCAGGGTGAAGAGACCTTACCCAGGCGATGCCGAAGACGGCTCGGCTCCCCTGCGCGGCGTTCATTTGACGGCTGCCGCGAATCGCCGGGCGGAAGTGGAGGCTGCCGCTCGCGACATACTCCGGCTCGTCCGCGACGAAGGGCTGCGGTGGCGGGATGTCGCCATATCCGTGCGCAACATCGAGGCGTACGGCGATTTGCTGGCCGTGACGTTCGTGGAATACGGCATCCCCCACTTTTTCGATCAGAAGCGCTCCGTATTGGGCCATCCGCTGATCGAGCTGATTCGCTCGGCGCTGGAGACGGTCTGTGGACAGTGGTCCTACGATGCCGTGTTCCGCTGCGTGAAAACGGACTTTTTCCTCCCGATCGGAAAGGAAGAGGCTGACGGGGACGTAAGGATCGATCGGCATGCAATGGATCAGCTGGAGAACTATGTGCTCGCCTTCGGCATTCGAGGCTCCAAATGGACAGAGCGCGACGACTGGCATTACACGTATCAATCCGATCTGGAGAGCGCGGAAGAAGCGGGGTCGGCCGCGGACTCCTTATGGCTGCGAACGATCAACGCCTGCCGGCGCCGGGTTGCGGCGCCGCTGCACAAGCTGCAGCAAAGCCTCGGCGCAAGCCGGCGAATCCGCGACAAGACGGAAGCGGTGTACGCGCTGCTGACCGAGCTGAACGTCCCGGAGCGGCTGGAAGCGTGGAGCCGGGAGGCGCTTCAGATGGGCCGGCCGGAGAAAGCGCGCGAGCATGCCCAGGTATGGGAACGGGTCGTCGACGTGTTCGATCAGCTCGTCGAGCTGATGGGCGAGGAGACGGCGTCGAACGACGTGTTCGCCCGCCTCGTGGGTACGGGTCTCGAAAGCATCAAGCTTGGTCTCGTGCCGCCGACGCTCGATCAAGTGCTGATCGGGAGCATGGACCGCACCCGCGCGGGGCAGGTGAAGCATTTGTTCGTGCTCGGCGTGAACGACGGCGTTCTGCCCGCGAAGATAAAGGAAAGCGGCGTGCTGACCGAGCAGGAGCGGGAGCAGCTTGCCGCGGCAGGAATGCCGCTGGCCGAAGGGGCGAAGCGCAGGCTGCTGGACGAGTCGTTCCTGATGTACTGCGCCTTCTGCACGCCGCAGGAAGGGCTGTGGCTGAGCTATGCTTTGGCCGACGAGGAAGGCAAGTCGCTGCTGCCTTCCGACGTCATCCGCCAGATGAAGCGGATGTTTCCGAAGGTGCGCGAAAGATTCGCGCTCGGGGAACCTTCGCCGGAGTCGGCGCTGACCGAGCAGATGGAATATGTCGCCAGCCCGGACAAGGCGCTTTCTCATCTGATCGTTCGCCTGAGGCAGTGGATGAAGGGGACGCCGATGAACGGCGTCTGGTGGTCGGTGTACAACTGGTACGCCCGCCAGCCCGAGCTGGCCGGCACGCTGTCTGTGCTGCTGAAGTCGCTGACCTATGCGAACGCCGAGGCTCCGCTGCGGCGGGAAACGAGCCTGCTGCTGTACGGGGATACGCTGGAGGCCAGCGTGTCGCGCATGGAGCGGTTCGTCTCGTGCCCGTTCTCGCAGTTCGTCTCGCACGGCTTGCGGCTGAAGGAGCGGCGCATATTCCGGCTGGACGCGCCCGATATCGGCCAGCTGTTCCACGCCGCGCTCAAGTCGTTCATGGACGACCTCGAGCGGGACGGGGCCGACTGGGGGGCGCTGTCGCCGCAGGAGTGCGAGCAGCGGGCCGCGTATGTGATCGACCGGCTGGCGCCGCGGCTACAGGGGGAAATTTTGCTCAGCTCCAAGCGTTACGGCTACATTGCCCGCAAGCTGAAGCAGGTGATCGGCAAGGCGGCGGCGATGCTCGGCGTGCATGCCCGCCGCGGGGCGTTCCGGCCGATCGGGCTCGAGGTCGCTTTCGGCAAGGGGCAGCCGATACCGGCGATGGCTTACCG
>Ga0207865_101524_pt1 | contig 16930 bp, 14 predicted proteins | sample HigsolmetaAR204D_FD_184836 | JGI IMG/M metagenome (GOLD analysis project Ga0207865, IMG submission 184836) | Ionic liquid and high solid enriched microbial communities from the Joint BioEnergy Institute, USA - AR20-4-D (SPAdes) (version 2) ...
AAGAGTCATCGAATCTTGGTATCGTTGCAAGAACAATGACGTCAATCCATATTTGAGTAAAGGCCAACATGTTTTATCCAATGATTTGCTTGCCGCTCAAAAAGAAAAAAACTCCTTGCTCCTCGATGTTGCTTTGCCTCATTTGAATCGAATGAAACAAGCCATGAAAGAATTGGAAATGATCGCTTTAATCATTGATCCGGATGGATATGTATTGTCGGTGGCGGGAAATCAAAAAATCCTTCACGATGCACGAAAAATTAATTTTATTGAAGGCGCCCGCTGGACTGAGAAAGAAGTCGGAACGAATGCTATCGGAACAGCGTTAGAAATTGAAGAAGCGGTGATGATAAACGGCACAGAACATTATTCCGTCGCTTCCCATAATTGGACTTGTTCGGCTGCTCCGATTCGAAACGATGACGGCGCATTAATCGGCATCATCGATGTTTCTTGTCCGGTTGACCGTGCCCACCCTTTTATGCTGGGGATGGCAGCGTCTGTTTCCCATGCGATCGAAAGGGAAATCAGCATACGTACTCACAAAAATGAGATCGAACTTGTCCAAAGAAGCGTGGATTTCATGGATTCTCATCAACCCGTCATCGTTTGCAACGAGAAAAAAATCGTCGTGGCCGCAAGTAAACCGGTTCGTCAAAAAATACCTCACTGGGCCGGCAAGAAGGTCAATGAAATATTAAAAAACGGATTTCGGATTCAAAAAGAAACCCCTGTCTTTTCCAATCAGCATAAAGGCTTCATCGGAACATGCATTTATTTATCAGAACGAGCTGTCCAAAAATCCGATTCCGTTCCCGTCGCTGCTTTTTCCACTCAACCGTTTGTGTTTCAAGGAGAGACTGGTACAAGCAAAGCGTTTCAAAACACATTAGAGGAAGTGAAGCGTGTCGCATCGACGGACGCAAGTGTTTATATATTAGGGGAAACGGGAACCGGAAAAGAATTGGTGGCTCGAGCGATTCATGAAAATAGCCCGCGGAAAAACGGTCCTTTTGTTGCGATCAATTGCGGGGCGATTCCAAGAGAGCTGATGGAAAGTGAACTATTCGGTTATGTGGAAGGAGCATTTACGGGAGCTAAGCGCCAAGGATATAAAGGGAAATTTGAGCAAGCCAATAACGGCACGATTTTTCTGGATGAGATCGGAGAAATTCCGCCGGCTATGCAAGTGGCGCTTTTACGGGTTTTGCAAGAACGCAAAGTAACCCCCGTTGGAGGGACGAAAGAAATTCCTTTAAATATTCGCATTATTACTGCCACACACCGAGATCTTCTCCAATTGGTTAACGAAGGATCCTTTCGCAAAGATTTATATTACCGCCTTCATGTGTTTCCGATTCATGTTCCGCCGCTGCGGGAACGAAAAGAAGACATTCCGCACTTAATTCGATACTATTGCGAAAAACACAACTGGAATACCGAATGGCCGGATGAAGTATTGGAGCGAATAATGGACTACCATTGGCCGGGGAACATACGGGAACTGTTCAACGTATTGGAACGACTGCAAATTTTATTCCCATGTGGAATAACGGATTCTTCCCAAGTTTTGAACCTGTTAGACTCATTCGACATCCATCAGAGATTCACCACTTCACCTTCGAAAGAACCTGACCAAGAAAGAATTGAAGAATCCACTTCCTTGACATTCCGCGAAAAAATTCAAAAAGACTTAATGATCGAAGCGTTACGAAAAACGAAAGGAAATGTTTCTTTAGCCGCCAAATTGCTCGACATCCCCAGAAGTACATTTTACAAACGAATTCGGAAATTTGGTTTATAAACCCTTTATCAAGGAACATGAAAAAAGGTTCCTTTTTTCTTTGGATAAAAAGCGAGAAAATAGCGGAATCCGCTTTTTCTTATGTCCATTTAAAAGTATTGGAAAAACAGAAACGTCGTTTTGATTCTATTCCATATAAATGAAATAAATGTATACGATCTTCCTAAAAAAGTTGACACATGTAGGCAAATAAATTGACACTTTGGACAACCGTCTTTATAATTTTGTTTAAATATATCGAAAATTATAGAAATTTAGATCAGTTTGCAACCGCTTACCAAATGAGCGGAAGCAATTTAAGTATTTCAAGACAAGGAGGGCGGTGAACAGATTCATTTTGAAGAATCATCATTGGATGTCATAACAAAATCGTTCTATCAACAGAAAAGCCCATGTTGGTGCAATCAAGAAAATATTAAACTGAAAGGTGGATTTTAACATGCTACGTGATATGGATTTGCAATCCATCCAAGAAGTAAGAGACTATCTTGAACAAGCCAAATCAGCACAAAAAATCATTGCAAAGATGACCCAAGCAGAAATCGACCAAATCGTGGAAAGCATGGCGAATGCGGCAAGAGACGAAGCGGAACGATTGGCTGTTATGGCAGTGGAAGAAACCGGTTTCGGGAACGTTCCCGATAAGGTGACGAAAAATCTGTTCGCCGCAAATGACGTTTACAACGCCATTAAAGATATGAAAACCGTCGGGATTATTCGCCGCGATGAACAAAACCGCTTGTGGGAAGTCGCTCATCCTGTAGGAGTTGTGGCAGGAATCGTCCCATCCACCAACCCTACTTCGACTGTTATTTTTAAAGCATTGATTGCAGTAAAAGCAAGAAATGCCATCGTCTTCAGTCCTCACCCTGCTGCGGCAAAATGTACAGCGGAAGCGGCTAAAATTATGCAAGAAGCAGCAGAACGCGCTGGTGCTCCAAAAGGTCTCATTTCTTGCATCACGCAACCAACATTGCCTGCAACCAATGAGTTAATGAAACATAAATTCACGAATGTTATTTTGGCGACAGGCGGAAGCGCTATGGTAAGAGCGGCTTACAGTTCCGGAAAGCCGGCATATGGCGTAGGACCAGGAAACGTACCCGTCTATATTCATGAAAGTGCCAATATTGAAAAAACCGTCCAATTAATCGTCCAAAGCAAGACGTTTGACAACGGAACGATCTGCGCTTCTGAACAGGCTCTTCTCGTGGATCAATCCATTAAAGAACAAGTCGTTTCCGAGTTGAAAAAGCAAGGAGCCTACTTCTTAAATGACGATGAAAAACAAAAAGTAGAATCCGTCATCATGGTGAACGGGGCGTTAAATGCTAAAATCGTAGGAAAAACACCGCAAGTCATTGCGGAAATGGCCGGAATTGAGATACCGTCCGACGCGAAAGTACTCGTTGCAGAAGAAACCAATGTCGGCAAAGAATATCCGTTCTCCATTGAAAAGTTATCTACCATTCTCGCTTTCTATACCGTGAAAGATATGGAGGAAGCAAGCCATATCGCCGAAGAACTGCTCAACTTGGGCGGACTGGGCCATACTTTAGGAATTCACGCAGAAGACGAAAAAGTAGTAGAAGTGTTCACCATTGATAAACCGGTTTCCCGCGTGATCGTCAATACCGGTACGACATTTGGCGGAATCGGCGCCACTGTCGCCATTCAGCCTTCTTTGACGCTCGGATGCGGTTCTTTCGGCAATAACATTACTTCCGACAATATCGGACCTCAGCATTTGATGAATATTAAACGTGTCGCCTATGGAATTCGGGAAATGCCAAGCGCAGGCACACAGTCGAAAGAAGAAGTGGGCTCGCATTAATCACGAATTCGTTTTGGTAAAAGATCCATTCACAAACCTCCTGATACTGAAGCATCGTCATTTATTGCCACAAACTCATGATACCGAGTTTGTGGTTTTTTTGATTCAACAGGCTTACATTCTTTGCTCCCGGCACTCCAAGAAAGGCGCGGATTTTTATAAAAGTTTGGCCATATAATATTCGTCTACATACTCCCCATTCACAAGAAGGGAGTCTTTCTTTATTCCTTCTTTTTCAAACCCCATTTTGCTGTATAAAGAGATCGCAGCCCGGTTGTTCGTCATCACGGTTAACTCTAAACGGTGAATGTGATGTTCTCTAGCCCACTTTTCTAATGCCAAAAATAAACGGGTCCCGACGCCTTTCCCCCTGTATGATTCCAATATTCCGACCACAAGATAGACCGAATGTCGATTCCGTCTTGCCCCTCCGCCAATGGCGATCAAGTAGCCAATGAGGTCGCCTTCCGCTTCCGCGACTAATATGGTCGAATTTTCTTCTTTTGCCATCGCTTCAATTCGGTTTCGCTGCTGTTCAGGCGTCAGCTTTCTTTCACCGGCCTCAAAAAGCATAAAATCCGATTCACTTTCCACTTGTAAAATCAAATTCACCAACTTTTCAGCATCATCAGGATCGATTTGTCGAATATGCAACTCATTCTCCCTCCAAAAGATGAACTTTGACGAACGGATTTAGCCATTCAGACCTATCTTCCAACAAGAATCTCATATTATCCTACTTTTGGCATTATTAACTTTATTTGTTACTGTAGCGTAAATATTAAATATTACCACAAATACTGACAATTTTACTAAAAAAATCTGCAAAATATGATATAATTTTAGCATTGTTACGATCATTCTGTTTTATGGAATATTATGGAATTAATGAACGAACAAAATTAGAACGTTTTCATTCCTGTATTAGAGGGATTACTGGACAATTCATCATTTTCCACGTACAAACATAATCGGACCGTCATTCCGTACGTTCATTTCATAAATAATTTGCATTGGACTATCTTTGTGCCTTTTCATTAGGTCTTAAAACTCGGTTCATTTGAAATGAAAAATGATCATAAATCCATGAACGAGTCATTCCGTTGTTGATAGAATTTCCTGAAATGACCGGGACAACCATGATCTTATGGGTAATGTCTCCTGCACCTTTATCACCGGAGGCACTCGGCCATGCTGTGGGAAGGGACGATAACGGTCCCTAGCCTTAGACGCCCGTCGTCGAGAGCATGGTGTGAGGGCGGGTTAGATGCCCGGTTATGATTGTTCAAAACATAACTGATCACTCAAATAGTTCATGAAAAGTCATTTCTAGGAAGGTGATTTTTCATGAACTATTTAGGATTGTTTATAACGAAAGAAGTATATTCTGCGGCAGGTCTTCATAAACAACAAAACTATGCTGAAAGAAATGCAGATGTGTGAATCAACAAATTGATACATAATGGGAAATCAATTGAATTTGAGAATCCGTTTTGACATTTTTGAACTTCATTCTCATCTGAGGAGCGGATATTAGATGAACAAATAGTAGACAAGAAATAAGGGGTGGGAATATTTGGCGAAATCAGATAGTGCGGCTAGTTTTGAATTAGAGCAGAGCCGCCAAAGGGTGATGATCAATAACAGAAAAGGATATTTAATCTCGAAAAGAATCATAGATATATGCGGAGCGATCATAGGTTTAGTCTGTCTTTCTTGGCTATTTCTAATAGTAGCGATTTTGATCAAATTAGAGGATCCTAAAGGACCTGTCATCTTTAAACAAATACGCATCGGCAAAGACGGAAAAGAATTTTATATGTACAAATTCCGATCCATGGTAACAGATGCAGAGGAATTATTAGATTCATTACTTCATTTTAACGAAATATCCGGTGCTATGTTTAAAATGAAAGAAGACCCAAGAGTGACGAAAATCGGAAAGTTTATCAGAAAAACGAGCATTGATGAACTGCCACAACTATGGAATGTATTAAAAGGCGAAATGAGTTTAGTAGGACCACGACCGCCCCTACCAAGAGAGGTTAAACAATACTCTGAGTATGATAGGCAGCGTTTGCTGGTTATCCCTGGATGCACAGGACTATGGCAGGTGAGCGGGAGAAACGAATTAGGATTTAATGAAATGGTCGAGTTAGATTTGAAATATATTCGTGATCGGTCATTATTGTATGATATAAGGATTATATTGAAAACCATTAAAATAATGATTAAACCGAAAAGTTGGTTCTATTAGTGATATGACCATGTTCAGCTTTCACCCAGTAAAACATATTACATCAGGTGAAGGTGGTATTATTACAACGAGTAATAAAGAATACTATGAAAAATTACTGCAATTTAGATCTCATGGTATTACACGCGATAAAGGAAAGATGAATGAATATCACGGTCCTTGGTATTATGAAATGCAATTTCTCGGTTATAATTATCGCATGACGGATATTCAAGCTGCTTTAGGCACAAGCCAGTTAAAGAAAATTGATAAATTTGTTCAACTACGCCGAAAATATGTTGAAATGTATAATAAAGCGTTTGAAAATATAGAAGAAATTACCATTCCGTTTCAACATGAGGATGGAGAATCAAGCTGGCATTTATATATTATTCGACTAAATTTAGACAAATTAAAAGTGTCTAGACGAGAAATTTTTGAAGCATTGCAACAACAAAATATAGGAGTCAATGTTCACTACATTCCTGTACATTTACAACCACATTATCAACAATTGGGTTACAAAAAAGGAATTTGTCCTAACGCTGAAAAACTATATCGAGCTATCATTACATTACCTTTATTCCCAGCAATGAGTGAAAAAGATGTTGATGATGTAATTAAAGCGGTTAAGAGAACGATAGAATATTATAGGAAGTAAGAAGGTGGAAAAGTGAAAGTTGCTGCTATTATTCAAGCGCGGATGGGTTCAACCAGGCTTCCGGGAAAAGTATTAAAAAAAGTACTGGGTAAAACGTTACTTGAATATCAAATTGAAAGGGTAAAAAGAGCAAAAACGCTTGATGAAATTATTATTGCCACAACTATAAAGGAAAGTGATGACCAAATTGTTCAACTTTGTCAGCAATTTTCGATTCCTTATTATCGTGGTTCGGAAGAGGATGTGTTGTCACGCTATTATGAAGCTGCAACAGAATTCGGTGTAGATGTGATTGTTCGTTTAACCTCCGATTGTCCGATTATTGACCCAACTGTTATTGATAAAGTTGTTGAACATTATTTAGAAAATAAGGATCGATACGATTATGTTTCGAATACATTAACGCGTACATATCCACGTGGATTGGATACAGAAGTCATGTCTTATGAAGTGTTAAAAAAAGCTCATGAAGAAGCAAAAGAGTTGGTATATCGGGAACATGTAACTGCCTATATTTACCATCATCCAAGCCAGTTTAAATTATATAATGTTCTTAATGAAAAGAATGAAAGTAAGCATCGTTGGACAGTAGATACAGAGGAAGATTTTCTATTAATTAAACACATATTAGAAACATTGTATCCAATAAATCCATTGTTTACTGTTGAAGACGTCATTCAGATTTTGAGGGACAAGCCTGAATGGGTAGAGATTAATGCACATGTTGAACAAAAGAAATTATAGGTTGTGTTAAAAAAATGAATGTTGTATTTAGAGTAGACTCATCAGTAGAAATTGGAACAGGTCATGTGATGAGGTGTTTAACATTAGCAAAACAACTAAAACAAAGGAATGCTAATGTTTTTTTTATATGTAGGGATCTAGAAGGGAATTTAATTAGCTTTATTAAAGACCATGGTTTTACTGTTTTGATTCTACCCAAAATCAGGATGGGAGAGACGGACAATACTAATACTCTGAAATGGTATAAAGAAAACTGGCAACAAGATGTGCATGAAACTCTACGCGTGGTAGAGGCACACATTCACTCAATAGATTTTTTTATTGTTGATCACTATGGTTTAGATAAAAAGTGGGAATCTAAGCTTAAGCCCTTTACAAAGAATCTAATGGTGATTGATGATTTGGCAAATCGGAAACATGTTTGTGATTTTCTCCTTGATCAAAACTTGTATTTAAATTATCAAGATAGGTATAAAAATTTAGTTCCTTCTGAATGTAAGCAACTGTTAGGACCTAATTATGTATTGTTAAGAGAAGAATTTATCGAAGCATCTAGTCAGAAACGTATTCGTAATGGGGAAGTTCACAACATCCTTGTTTTCTTTGGCGGAACGGATCCTACGAATGAAACTGTCAAAGCGTTAGATGCGTTGGCATTATTGGACAATAATATAAAAATAAATGTCGTTGTGGGTTCATCTAATAAAAGAAAAGAAGAAATTCAAGAATATTGTGGTCAATACGCCAACTTCGTTTTTTATTGCCAAGTGTCAAATATGGCAGAATTAATGAATGAAGCAGATCTAGCAATTGGAGCTGGTGGGACGACAACATGGGAGAGATGTTATTTAGGGCTTCCATCTATTACGATTATTGTAGCGGATAACCAAGTAGAGTTAACAGATGCCGTGAGCAAGTTTGGTGCCACCATTAATCTTGGATTTAATCATGAAGTTACATCTGATCATATATATGAGACTGTAAAGGACTTAATCGAGCATCCTAAAAAAGTTCAATTACTATCTGAAGCTGCTGTTAAGCTTGTAAACCAAGAAATTGTAAATACCTATCCGGTTGTTAAGGCAATTCTGGAGGAACGAAAATGAACATATTAGAACGTGCAAGACTAGAAGATATGAATTCCTCACATTTAGAAATGATTTTAAATTGGCGAAATCAGGAACATATTCGATCAGTAATGTTTCACGATAGGGTCATTTCGCTAGAAGAACATAGGAAATGGTTTACCAAAGTAAAAAAAGATAAACAAACCATTGTAAAGATTTTTTACCTAGAAAATGTTCCAGTAGGGGTTGTGAATGTTACTAATTTAGATTTTGAAAATGGGAAATGTTCTTGGGGATTTTATGTTGGTGATCAAAGTGCACCAAAAGGATCAGGAACTTTAATGGGATACTTAGCCCTGAATTTTATTTTTGAAGAGTTAAACATCCGTAAATTATGCGCTGAGATAATCGACTTCAATGAAAGAAGCATTCGTTATCATCAACGTTTAGGTTTTAGAACAGAAGGGGTTTTGAGAGAGCACATCGTTAAAAATAACCAATATGCAGATGTGTTATTAATGGCTTTATTTCATAAAGAGTGGAAAGACAAAAAAAGTAGCATACAACATATGATAGAAGGAATGAGAGTATGAACGAAATTATTGTTGAAGGAAGAAAGATTGGATCCAATCATAAACCGTTTATTATTGCTGAAATGTCTGGAAACCATAATCAATCTTTAGAACGTGCTTTAGCGATTGTTGAGGCAGCTGCCAAAGCAGGGGCACATGCGTTAAAGATTCAAACATATACAGCGGATACAATGACATTAAATATGGAAAATCCCGAATTTAAAATTGAAGATAGCGATAGTCTGTGGAAAGGGAATACGTTATATCAGCTATACCAACAAGCCTATACTCCTTGGGAATGGCACAAACCTATTTTTAATCGTGCTCGAGAATTAGGGATGATTCCTTTTAGTACTCCTTTTGATGAAACAGCAGTAGACTTTTTAGAAGAATTAGATGTACCAATGTATAAGATTGCATCGTTTGAAAATACGGATATTCCACTCGTTAAAAAAGTCGCTTCAACAGGTAAACCAATGATTATTTCAACGGGAATGGCAACGGTAGCTGAATTAGACGAAACAGTTAGAGCAGCTAGAGAAGCAGGCTGCAAAGATTTGATTCTTTTAAAGTGTACAAGCACTTATCCTGCATCTCCTGAAAATACAAATATATTAACAATTCCGCATATGAGAGAATTATTTAATTGCCAAGTTGGTTTATCGGATCATACGATGGGAGTAGGTGTGGCAGTTGCCAGTGTCGCGTTAGGAGCAACCGTCGTTGAAAAGCACTTTACTTTATCCAGAGCAGATGGTGGAGTAGACTCTTCATTTTCAATGGAGCCTGGTGAAATGAAAGCATTAGTAGTTGAAACAGAAAGGGCATGGCAGGCATTGGGAGGAGTGAATTATGGACCAACCGAGAAAGAAAAGGCGTCGTTGAAATTTAGAAGATCAATTTATGTTGCAAAAGATATTAAAGCTGGAGAGAAATTCACTAAAGAAAATATTCGAGTTATTCGACCAGGATATGGATTACAGCCAAAATATTTTGAAAGAATTATTGGATTAACAGCAAAACGGGACTTAAAAGCTGGCACTCCTTTATCATTTGATTTAGTTTTGTAAGAATAAGGGGAATTCCTGTGTCATTGATAAACAAAATAAAAAGAAATAATATCCTAGGTAATATTTTCTCATTTGGTTTAGCTACTCTATTATCTGCAGGTTTATCTTTTGTAGTTGGGGTTTTAACAAGAAATATGCTTGGACCTGAGCAGTATGGATACTGGCTAACTGTATCTATGATTTTCTCTTTTGTTCCAATTTTTCAGTTAGGAACAGTAAATGCGATGAATCGAGAAGTTCCGTTCTATTTAGCAAGAAAGGATGATATAAGGGCACAAGAGATAAAGAATTTAACTTTATCTTTTATATTTACTTTACCACTATTTTTAGTATTTATTTTTTTGGTGATAAGTGGTTTATTATTTTTTATTGATATTAGCTATGAATATCAAATTGGGTTCTTATTAGCATCCTTTATTTCATTTTTTATCTTTTTATCTACTTACGTAGAAATGTACTATAAATCAGAACAAAATTTTAGAGTGGCTTCAAAATTAGTGTCAATAAAAAGTGTCTCGCAATCATTGATAACACTATTGTTTATATATTTTATTGGATACGAAGGTTTATATATTGGAATGCTTTTAGCTCTCATTATTGAAGTGATAATTGGGAGAAAATCTTTTCAAGAATTTAAATTTCAATTCGATATAAATAAATATAAAAAGCTAATCAAGACGGGGTTTCCAATATTATTGGTGGGCTTAATTTGGAGCATTTTAATTGCAAGTGATCGTTTAATTATAACTATTTTTATGACACCAAAAGATTTAGGGAATTATGGTGTAGGGATGTTAATATTTAACTCAATGATGCTCCTACCTCAAGTAATTGGACAAGTATTTTATCCTAAGATTGTTGAATTAATAAGTAAAGAAAAACATGATGAAATTAAACGACTTTATTGGAAAGTAAATAAAATACTAGCCATTACAATAGGATTTATTGTAATGGCAGGATACTTTTTATTCCCTATTTTTATAAGTTATTTTATGCCTGATTATAAAGAAGGAGTAAAGGCGGGACAAATTTTAATATTGGGTATATATCCACTAACATTGGTTGGGTTTGCAGCTAATTATTTTAATGCTACAAATAACCAAAAAAAATATATAACTATTCTTATTGTTATTATTATAATGAATTTCATTTTGAGTACATTGTTCTTATTAATAAAATATGATATTTCTTCTGTAGCGATTGGTACATCTATATCATATTTGATATATTTTTTATTAATGAATTTCTTTTTTTTAAAGGTTCTATACTAAATGTTGGGGTAAAGAGATTTTTCAGGCAAAATAAAATCACTTACGAAGATCTCCCTTTAAAATGATGGTTGGCGACTACATTGAAAAGGAGATTTCGTAACTCTCTAAGTTCTTGTCAATTGATGAGAGACTCTCGAAACGGGCAAGTACCAGTGTATCATTGGCGATCCTGTGAACCGAAGTGTTTACGATATCATTCCTAACAGGAATTTATCCACCCTAAAGGAATACTTCCGTTCACTTCCAAGGGAGAAAGTACAGATTTGGATATGTGGAAACTCTACAAGACTCTGGCTTTGAAAAGCTTTGATAAACCGATTCTGATGGTCGATCGATTCCACTTATGTTCGGCGGGGAAAGAAGATCATAAATTCCTATCTCTTCCCCTATATTAACGGATTTATCGAGCGGATAAACGACAAGATTAAAGTAATCAAAGGAATGTCATATAGCATTCGGAATATTGTTTTTGGCAATTAAAAAATGCATCAAATGGCAAATAATTATATTCATCTTCCAGTATAAAGTTTCATAAGCAAAGTCGCTTGACATGGAGCCTCTGCGGGTATAATTCATCGCAAAGGGGCGGGCCGTATGACTTTGCTAGGCAGATTAGCCTATCAGACCCGCCACTCCATGTAAAGCGGTGAATATGCACTAGTTTATGCAAACTCTTAATTGTCAAACACTACATTTCTTAATTGCCATCAACAGGAAATATAAGAAATAAAGTTCTATGTTCACTCATCTAGTTAACTACCAAAAAGGAGTCAATAAGGTACCCCAACAATTGACATAAAGCCTTTAAAAAAACACTGTAACTGATAAGTAAAATTGGTTCTTACGTATATTTGGTGAAAAATCGAATTACAATTAAATTTATTACATTATTTATTGTTTTCTTGAACTGAGAAATTATTTTTAAAATTATTTTCTCATTAAGTTATCTTCAAAAGATAGTATGAACCAGTTTTAATTAGCGATCACTAAAACTAAAGCATAATAACAGTATTCATTTTAAACCCCTTATACGTCATTTTTTAGGTGTTTAAAATGATTGTTTGAAGGTTGAACTCTTTTCATTTAAAAATAATTTAAATATATAACATAAACTAATTTTTGTGGCAATTGTATTCGATTTATATGAGGTGTTTTTCTCAGTACACATAGAGTAGAGAGGAATGAATAATGATTTATGCACCTGAATATGTGGGAATTTTATAAAAAGAGAGAAAGCATATTATCAAATGGTGAAATAGATTTTATAGCTCTCGCTGTAACCCAATGGCATGCGTCTAGTGTTAAAGTGCAGATAATGAAAAGAGGATTTAAAAAGGGAGTAATTATAATATTACCACATCCTAAAAATGGATTTTTAATTTCAGATAAGGATTTTAAAATTGATAAAAACAATTTTAAAATTTTATATCTCAATGTTAATATGAGTTTGTTTAACAAAGCAAAAGTTAATTTTAGCACGTTTTTTTCGACCTTACTATTTTCAAAAAAAAATAAGATAAAAAAAATGGCTATTATATCACCGTCAAAACCTGCAATTAGCTTATTAGGAGTATTAAGGAAATATAAAAATATTGAACCTATATTTGTTATTATTGATGAAGGAATAGGATCTTATGTACCACAGGAGATTTTTTTAGATATTTCAAAGTTAGATTATGTATCCCCAGCTTTAAACAAGCTATTCTCTTTATTAAAAAGTTATTATATTAAATATTTTATTTGCAAAAAGATAGAATGTATCGAAGATTTATTATTTTATAGACAAGATAATAAATTAATAGTTAACGGAGAATTATTAAAATATTATAAGAGATTATATTTAAGTAAGCCTAGGGAATATCTCAAGAATAAAGCCCTTATTATCACTCAACCATTTAGTGAATATAATATTTTAGATAGAGAAAAAGAAATAAAAATCATTAAAGAAGTGATAAAAATAATTTTAAAAGATTTTGAGCAAGTATTAATAAAACCACATCCTAGAGAGGATGAAAAAAAATATTTAGAATTAGTTTGCTCTAAGGTTAAATTATTAGATAAAAATTTTTCCTTAGAAGATTTTTTATCTAATAATATTCCAGACATTATAATAGGTTATAATAGTACAGGTTTGTTAACAGCTAGCTGTATATATGATATAAAAACTTGCACAATGTTTCGATTTTTAGCTCCATTTTTAGGTGAAAAATATAAAAATATTTTTAAAATATATAATGAATTATTAAAAAATTATATTGAAGAATTATAAAGGTTGAAAGAAGTGTTAAAATGTTGAATAATATAATAAATATAATTTCTATTATCATTCTCATAATATTTGCTTTTCCTTTACTAAAAAATCGTTATGGACCATTAATCTTTTGCTTTTATATTGCTCAATTGCAATCGGTAGTATCCGTGTTTTACATTGAACAGGGGATTTTTATAACGGAACAGAATGTGTTTAGTTTTAGTACAGGAGCAACTTATCGTTTGGTTTTTTATAATATTGTATTTTTTACTGGACTACTAAGTTTTCTTATTATAAAGAGAAAATCTAAAACGCTATTTTTGGAATCGTTACCCAAAATTAGAGAATTAGACTTTGTTTCCAATAAATACGTACTGTTTATATTAATTGCATATAGTTTGATTTTTTCATTATTATTTTTTATGGATAGCGCTTTGTTATATAAAAATTATAAGGGATTATATAATAAGTTTGACGTCAACGATTTTCTAATTCTTGCAAAGTATTTACCAAGAATTATATATTATTATCTTCCTAGTATTAATATATTTATATTAGGTTTCTTGTTTACAATAGTAATAGGAAGGAAATTGAAAAGTACAATTATAATTTCATTTTTACTTTATTTTATATCTTTCATATTACAAGGGGAGAAATTTTCTGCACTTTACTCCTCTATCTTGTTGTTTTTTATACCTTTATTTTTAAGACATACAATAAGATTAAACAAAAAAAATGTTTTTAATACTTCTATTTTGTTGATCTCTTTTTGTCTAGTGGTGTTATTTCTAAGTATTAATGAATATAGAAGTAATTATCATTTTAACACAAAGGAAGCTTTGTCTTTTGTTGTTTACAGAATTTTTGCACTTCAAGGTCATGTATGGTGGGGAACAGATTTATTATCTAACAATTTAACTGATGTTGAAAGAACAAATCAGTTTTATAAAGAATTATCAAGCTTAATATATGGTCCTAGTGATGTGAATAATATAGGAATGCAAAAACTAATGATAGAACTTGGTGGTAATATAGGTTGGCAATACTTAAATAATGGGGTTACATTTACTATGGCATTTCCGGCTATTATTTTATATATCTGTGATTACTTTATGTCTATACCTGTTTTATTGTTTTTGGGCTTTTTGCAAGGAGTAACTATTTATTACTTTGCTCAGTTTATCCATAAAGGAAGTTTAGGGTTTTGTATCATTTTTCTGAAATTATATTTAGACAGTATTCAAGCTTTTACTATGGGAAATCTTTTTGTTTTATTTAACAAACTTAATTACCTTTTAGTATTGATTTTATTTGCGCTGATTATAGTTTTTAAAATTGTTGGGGAATTATCAAAAAAATCTATTAAACAAAAAAGATTATATGATGATCATATTTTGTTCACAAAAAACGATGCTATTTAACCGTATGCTACATCGTAAGGACATAATTTAAATAGGAGAAAATAATATATGGGAAATGAATTAGTATCTATTCTGCTTGCAACGTATAATCCTAAGATTGAATATTTAAGAAAACAATTAGAAAGTATTAATGAACAAGACTATTTAAATATGGAAATTATTATATGTGATGATTGTTCAAAAGAAGAAGTTTATCATAGTATTATTCATCTAGTGGAAGAAACAATAACTACGGTTCCATATAAAATAATTCGAAACGAAAAAAATCTTGGAAGTAATAGAACTTTTGAGATATTAACAAAAATTGGATCAGGCGATTTTTACGCTTACTGTGATCAGGATGATATATGGGAAAAGCATAAAATTTCTAGTTTAGTTAGAAAAATTATGTCAGAAGAAGCTGTAGTTTGTTATTCCGATTTATCTGTAATAGATGAGAATGATATTACCATTTCAAAAAGTTTTAAACGTTTTTCTAAAAGACTTCAACATGTTTTCGGAGAGAAGAAGTATGGGTATTTTTTAAGAAGAAACAGTATTACAGGTTGTACTATGCTTATTAGAAGTGATGTAGCAAAAGAAAGTTTACCTTTTCCTGAATATAAATACTATGTTCATGATCATTGGCTCACGTTGTTCGCTTCATGTAAAGGAAAGATTGCATATATAGAAGAGCCGTTGGTAAGGTATAGAATTCATTCAAATAATCAAATTGGGGCAAAAGTAATGCGGGGAATATACAACAAAGAAGATTATATTTATAAGAAGCTTTATCTTGAAAGAGAAAAACTTGCATACGCTCAAGCAAGATTAACCAGTTTTCAAAATGAACATTTACAAAAAGAAATATTAAAAACACAAAAATTTATTGAAAATAGAATTGAATTTTTTGAAAAAGTAAGTATAAAGAATATGTGGAATTTAGTTAAAAATATTAGTTACGATCCTCTTTTAGTAACTTTTGAAATACTTTTTAGACTGCTCCCTGATAGATTTTCGGGAGCAATTTTAAGTTTAGCAAAAAGATAGTTTAGAAAGTTGGTGGAGATTATCAATATATCAGTTATTATTCCAACCTTTAATGCAGAGAAATATATACAAAATATATTAGAAAATATAATTTCACAGGATTATGAAGTTATTATTATAGATTCTGGATCAACAGATAGAACATTAAATATTGTTTCAAATTACCAGTGTGAGATTATACAGATAAAGAAAGAAGAATTTAATCATGGGGGAACTAGAAATAAAGCAGCTATGTTAGCCCAGGGCGATATTATAGTTTTTTTGACTCAAGATGCAATTCCTGTTGAAAGTTCTGCAATTGAAAAATTAATAGAGCCGATTATAAAAAATGAATACATCGGAATGGCATATGGAAGACAACTTCCTCATAAAAATGCGAAATTAATGGGAAGTTTTGCAAGAATCTTTAATTATCCTAATAAAAGTTGTGTCAAAAATATAAAAGATGTTGAGAAATTAGGAATTAAAACTGTTTTTTGTTCAAACTCGTTTTCAGCTTACAAAAAGAGTGTTTTGGAAGAAGTAGGTATGTTCCCTAGCCATGTTATATTAAGTGAAGATACCTATGTAGCGGCAAAAATGATACTTGCCGGATACAGTATTGCATATGTTGCTGAAGCAATGGTTTACCATTCCCATGATTATACTATTCTTGAGGAGTTTAAAAGATACTTCGATATAGGTGTTTTTTATGGCAGGGAAAAGTGGATATTAGAAAATTTTTCATCAGCTGAGGGAGAAGGAGTAAAATTTGTTAAAGAGCAGGCAAAATTTTTATTAAAAAATAATGCTGTTCATCTTTATCCAGAATTGGTAGTTAGAAATATAGCAAAATATATAGGTTGTCAACACCGATTAAAAATTCCCCAATTTCAACGAAATGAAATTCCCCATTTTGAACGATTAATTCGATAACTGGGCAGGATAAAGACCTGCTTTTTTCTTTTCTCGTAGGCGGTAAGAATCTCCT
>Ga0207865_101536_pt1 | contig 16817 bp, 22 predicted proteins | sample HigsolmetaAR204D_FD_184836 | JGI IMG/M metagenome (GOLD analysis project Ga0207865, IMG submission 184836) | Ionic liquid and high solid enriched microbial communities from the Joint BioEnergy Institute, USA - AR20-4-D (SPAdes) (version 2) ...
AGGAGATTCTTACCGCCTACGAGAAAAGAAAAAAGCAGGTCTTTATCCTGCCCAGTTATCGAATTAATCGTTCAAAATGGGGAATTTCATTTCGTTGAAATTGGGGAATTTTTAATCGGTGTTGACAGATATACTTCTTTTAGATTATTATAGTAATCTTCAAATGTTATTTCTTCGCTTACTTCTGATCTTTCATTTGTTGCTTTGGGGCTTCTCCACCCATTACTTCCGTAAGAATTGTATTCAATACTTCAACAATCTTACTTGCTTCGATGCCATCATAAATGCTATCAAAATTTACTTTTTCATCTCTAAACAAACTAGCAACCAATGCAACTAATTCATCTAATTGTTCTAGTTCGTTCATTTCACCTTTTTCTACTTTCATTCCAAATTCAACAACTTTACGCAATGATTTTGCGCTAACAAAAGTTTCCGTATAAGTTTCTACATTACCAGTTTCTTGATTATACAATTCGATCTTTAACATATTTTATTAATTCTCCTTTTAAAATTTAAGGTTATTTTTAGATTCTTTTTTAATATTTTTTCTATTTATTAATTGGGGCTAGGCACTAAAGTAGCACCTAGCCAAATGAGTTTATTCTCCTGCTTGTTCTGTATAGCCTTTGAATATAAATTGTTTAAAGGCATCAAGGGTAAAACCTTGTTGAGAAGTGCGCCCTTTTGCGTAAACAAAAGAATCCGAGCGTGCGATAAACTCACCAGAAATACTATCCGTTGTCAGTTCAGCGCCTTTATCTTCGTTCGTTTTTAGGTCAATATCCATATATTGGAATTTACCTTTAGTCAAACCAACGTAAATTTCGTCACCATTTGCACCTCTAGTTTCTAAAATTACTGAAACATAAGGTGGTCGAGTATTAGCACCAATTTTAGCAATTCCGTTCTCAACGAGTACACCAGTAATTGTATTTAGAACATCTTCTGGAATGTCAGCAACGTCTAAATCCAATTTCGGGCTGGAAACACCTTGTGCAGATACATAGAATGGATATTAGAAGCGTAAACAGTGTTCATTGTTGCGCCTAGACCGCTAATTTTTGCTTCAATTGCCCCACCTTTTTGTGCGTCAATAGTGAAAACTTCTTTAGTGTTTTCATTTTCATCCATGACACCGATATAAACTCTTTCAAATCCGATTGTAGCCATAATTTACATTCTCCTTCTTATTTTTTTACATAAAAAACACCTTAAAAGGTGTTAGTTAAAATCAATTTGTTGAGTTGTGCGATAGCGCCTGTATAATCTAGGTGTATTGTCAAAGTCAATATCCTTATCGACTCCACCTAAATATTGCGCCCATCCATTTTTAGCAAATAATTTGTCTAATGCTGTTTGAATTGGTTCTAAATCTTTTATTGATCTAGCCCAAACATCAACTTGAACGCTAATCACCATAGAAAATGGCATGTTAGAAGCAAAACCATCCTGATAATCGCTTATTTCATTAACTCGAACTATAGGAAGTTTGTCAATTTTCTGGAAATCTTCTGGTACATCTAACATAAAAATATTGTCGGGGTTCACTAAAGACGTTAAATTTTCATCATTGATCAGCAAATCATATGCCGCTTTTACTGGTAACGTCATAATCCCAACCCCTTTCTTAATTCTTCTTCAATGATTTTCATAACTTCTTGTTGCATTTCCTGTTCGGTTCTTTCAATGAAATGTTGTGGGCGCTGTTTAATTGTGCCTAATTCTACAAAATGCGCCCGCCAATAAGTGTCATCACCGAAACCGACTGTGATTTCACCATATTGGTCAACATTTGACACAACAATGTCATCTTTCATGTGCTTTTCATTGTTGTCTGATTGATCAATTGGTGTATTCTGTCTTAGTTTATCTGCTATTACTTCTCCTGCTTTCTTTAAAGCACTATTACGGACACGCTTCTCTTTACCTGCCATTTGCTTTAATGCTTTGTCAATACTTGACGTATCAATATTTAGACCCAATTAAGACACCCTTTTGCAGATGACAGTTGTAAATTCTTTATATTGTAAGTCGGGGTTAATTTGAATAATCTCATACCGCTTTTTATTGTGTACGACTGTCATATCATTTGTAATTTCTTTTGTCTGTTGATGTCTAATAATGAATGTTACCGTATCTTGCAACACTGTACCAATATTGGCTAAGGATTCTTTTAGAAACTGTGTCCGTATAGTAGCCCAACAACTAAAAACAAGTACATCTTGCTCAACAACTTCACCATAGTTGTCTTTTTTCTTTTCAACTTTATAGAATCCGATGCGCTGGTTCATTTGTCCTGCCACTGTAAGTTTCTTCATTCAACTAATCCCCTTAATTGCACGATTATACCTGTTACACCAAAGGGAATAGTTTGCAGAGCAACATCAGTAGAAGCAATTCGCTGTTCGTACCAGTGACCGACTAATAAAGTAACTGCAAAGTCGAAAAGAGGAGTTTCTTTATACTCTAAGTTTTCAGAATCAACTGCATTAATTACATATTGTTCTGCATAACCTTGAAGCAAATTAAGAATAGCATCGTCAAAATCATGATCAATTCTTAAGTAGGTTTTAAGCGTAATTAAATCCATTATTTTCACCTACCATAATTAAAATAGGAAGGTATTTTTCACCTTCCTACATTGTTATTACGCTATTATTCAGCAGTTGCATCTAAAGTAACAAAGAATCCTGCATTTGCATCTGCTTTTTTAACATCAAAACGCAAGAATAAAGCTAAAACTTGACCGTAAATTACATTGTCAATCCATTGTACGGTTGTTTGTTTGCGGTCAGCAAAGAATACACCTGCACCAACATCACCGATAAATGCTTTTTGATCTCCTGCTTTACCCAATAGAACATCTTTAACAATGTAAACGTTGCGACCTAGTAACTTATAGCCACTCGGAGCAGTGATATCTTGTTGCAACAAGTATCTACCTTGTGCATCCTTCATCGTATCCAAAGCATTAAAGAATGATTGAGTACATACGATTGAAGTATTGTAAGAAGTGTCAAGGTCAACATTTAAAATTTCTTTGATTCCATCTAAATCAGTTACAGTTTTAGGTGTGAAAGATTTTAAAACTTCTGCAATTTTCGCATTAGATGTGTTTAGTCCATATTGTTTAACATGTTTAGATACAATAGCTGATAAATCAACATCGCTATCGTCTAACGATTCTTGAGAAATAGGAATAGCACCACGATATGTAGCCACTTTGTAATCTACACTTGTAAATTGCAGATTAGCTAATTCAGGGTTTTTAGCTAATTCTTCAACAGTTGACAATGGAGCAGTAGGATTAGCTAATACTGGATATGTACCACTATTTGTGTTTACAGGTACAACATTAGCTAATTTTTTCAAATCTAAAACATTTTGTGGTACTTCTTGTGGTTGAGTAATAATATCTACTGGAATAACAGCTTGTGCATTAACAGTTGTAATACCGTCACGTACTTCACCTTTAGTACGGATATATTGTTCTAAAGCACGAACTTCTTCTTTCACTGGATTTAAAATTTCTTTTTCTTTTTTCATTGATCTAGTTTCTCCTTCTTCTTTAATTTCTTTTTGATCTTCTTGCATTTGTTCTGGTTGCAAGTCAGCCAGTTCTTCAAGGGATTTTAAATCTTCTTGAAGTTTTGTAATTTCTTCTTTTAAAGAATCAATTTGAGCCTTTAAATCTTTAGCACCTTGCAAGTCACCTTCACTTGCTTTCGCTTGTGCTTCATCAATCTTTGCATTTACATCAGTTTGTTTTTCCGTGATCTGGTCACGTAATTCTTTAATTTTTTCTGTTAGCAATTAGATTCAATCCTTTCTTTGCAATAAAAATAGCCACTAAATTTTAGTGACTTTAGATTTCATATTTTTCTAATTCAAGTTGTAAAATTAGCAATTCTTTTTCTTTTTCAAGCTCTTCTTGCATACTCGCTAAATTTCTTTGAGCGATTTCAACGCTTGTTTCTTCGTATGCTGGAATAGTTACAATACTTACTTCATAAATTTGCTCAATTTCTTTTAACGTGCGGATATACATTCCATCGTTTTCTGGGTCTTTACTAAAAGTGTCACCATTTGGTGCTAAGAAGAACCCGAATGACATTTGATTTACATCGCCACGTTTCAATACTTCAAACAAGTCTCTAGCGTAAGAAGTATTTGGCAAGATACATTTAAAATACAGCCCCACATCATCAACATTTAGTTCAAGTGTGCCAGATGTATTTCTACCTAATACTAAAGTAGTATCATGGTTAACCAAACAAGCCACATTAGACATATCACAATTATCTAAGGCATGCGGGTCAATCACTTCTCGCCAGTTACCAAACGATTGAGAAAAAGAGTTAAACTTTAAAGCATAACCTTCAACAGTCATTTGATCGTCTTGTAAATCCGCTGATCTAATTTCTGCACTAAAACTTCTAACTTCCAACTGTTTACTCATTGCTTGAATCACCCCCTTGTTGTTCAATGGCTCTGTTATTGTTTTGCTTATCCTTTTGATAATCTTCCAGAGCATCAAGGGTTGTGTAATTCAAACTAGCAAGAATCTTATCACCATTTTCAATTGGTGGATAACCCATCTTAGCACGTGCTTCATTGAGAGTTAGCAACGACGCTTGACTAGCTTTAATTGTTGATTCAACCAACTTATCTGTACTAATTTCCAGTAATCTGTCAGTGTTAAATTTAAATTGGGAAATTTTGTTTTGCGGATAAGACAATAACTTGATGTTTAATTCGGAAGTAAATGCGGAAAAGTAATGTGAAAGGGTATTTTGGAGATAAGATAAATTGGCTTGATCACTTGAAGTATTAGTGAGTTCCATACCAAATTTATCAAGAGGAATACCAAACGCTTTTGCAATTTGCTTTGTTGTGTATACGTTATTATTTACTAATTCTAAGACTTTAGTATTGATTTCGATCGGAGTGTACTCCATGTTAGAATCTAAAATAATTGTTCGTAATTCGTTTTTGCCGCTAATAGCTTCTTCAAATTTATTTCGGAGATTCTCTTTTGCTTTTGGGCTTAAGTTACCTTCATTGATCTTGAGTATGCCAGAACCTTTTACACCATTTTTAAAGAATGATAACAAGCTATTATTTCCTGCATCTTGCATTTGAATTTCTTTCTTTAATGCAAATAATGGGCTGACACCAACTAAACTATCATACGTGACGTATTTAAAATGAAGCACATCATTTTGATTTAATCTAATTTCATTTTTGTCATCGTCAACATATGTATAACTGATTGAACGACCATCACTTGTAATAGTCACGCTTGAAACAGGAAGAAAATCTAATCTTAAAGGATTTCCTTTGTTATCCCGAATGATTCTTGCATAGCTATTACCATTCAAAAGCATGTTTGCTGTTAACGCAAATTTGAAATGCCATGCATCTGTTAAATCATTCGGCTTAACATTCAACAAGTAATTTAAATCATTATCTGCTTCTACAATGTTATTGGTTGTTAATTGGATAGGAGAAGAAGCAACATCAGACGCAATAATTTTAACTGCTGTATACACGTCACTATTCTTTAGTGCATACATGCCAACGAACGAATTAGCGTAATCATTTGATGTAAATGAAACGACTGCGTCTAAGAAGGGGTCATTCATTGTACTTCTTGTACTTCCCATTTTTCTAAACAATGCCATTTTCATCGCTCACCCCCATTCTGTTTATCTACTATAAAGGCGATGATAATTAGAAAGAAACCACTTAAAACTAATCCAATAATTGTATTAAACATAAATCCTGCAACTGCAATCATTATTAAACCTGTTAAAAATAAGATAGTATTAAGATACTCTAAAATCTTTTTAAAGAAACCTTTAAACAAGTTTGATAGAATTTTTAATTTCACATTATCACCGCCTTTATCTTAAAATGAAAATTCATCACTTGCATAGTATTCGTTCCAATCAACAGAATCTTCTTGATGGAACATTGCTTCTGTCCATGCATTTATAACGGAAGCAATTGGGTCAATCTTATTTCTTGCTATTTTCTTATCAATAATAATCGTGTCATTCTCTTTCTTAATAATTGCGTTATTTACTGCAATCGTAAGCAAAGGATTGTTAGCATGCATGATTTGTTTCTCATACACTCTTATTTGAAAATCCTTTGTTGCAGGAGAAAGAGTTTTTACACCTTGTCGAACATTGATCAAAGTATATCTATCTTCTAATTCTGTAATGAATGGTGGTGCTGAATACTCATCGTACATAATACCTTTGACGTTCCAGTTGTATTTCTCCACCATGTCATCAATAAATTGAATAATGTCTCTGTAATCAATGATTCCACTTTCTTTTTTGGTTATCGTACAATAACCTTGTTGTTCCAATTTCTTGTAATCAATCTTATCACGCTTGATTTTACTCTCTAAGCCACCTTTTGTACCGACAAAGGAGTGTGAGTCAACAAAGAATTTGCCATCAACTGGTACAATCCAACTAATTGCTGATAAGTCAGTTGTCCTTGATAAGTCAGCACCTATATAAACGTCTTTGTTATAAAGGTCTGGCACTTCATCAATACTACATGCAAGCCACTCTTCACCTTTTAAAAATGATTCGCTTGAAGCACTTTGCCACATATTAAAGTTCTTAACCAATGTCTTATGCATTTCATCTTTTGCTCTTGCTTCTTTTAACTTTTTACGCAAGTTCTTCAACATTGTTTCTTTTGCTTCGTCTGACTCAAGCAAAGGATTTGATTTAATCCAAAGTGATTCGTCATTTACTTCTTCTTCATTGTCCTGTTCGTAAACGACGGCAAAGTAGTTATCATTTTCTTCTTCGCCATTGAGAATTTTTGTGACATAAGGATATTCAATAGTAAACATTGGGGCATTTAACTTAAAACCTGCTGTGGAGATAATCATAATAAGTGGTTGGTCTTGTAGAGTTTGTGCGGATTCCAATACTTCCATCATGCTTGTGTCATTGGAAGTATGGTATTCATCGAGGATTCCCAGTAACACGTTTAAGCCATCCAAGTTATCGACTTCTCGTGATAATGGTCTTAATATACTGTCTGCATCTTCAAACCGTATTTCATTTTGTACAATCTTTGTTAACTTTCTAATCGCAGGAGATTTAGAACGTACTTTCTTTAATTGAGCCACAACCATCTTATAGACCATTTTTGCTTGGTCTTTACTGTTTGCTGTGCAATAGATTTGTCTATTAAGTTTTGGATAATCACCATATAACAACTCATATAAAGCAATACCTGCAACAAGAATAGATTTCCCATTCTTACGTGCCATACTTATGTATGCTTTACTAAATCGTCTGTAACCAGTTTTTTTTGATACCCAACCATACAATGAGCAAACGATGAATTTCTGAAACAATGCTAGTTTCATCGGCTTACCTGTACTTACATCTGGTAACAACTCAATGAATTTAATTACTTTTTTTGCTTTTTCTGGTTTAAACTCATACGGAAAATTGGGGTCTTTCGACTTTTCTAAATCATTTAAGTGCCGTTTACATGCTTTAATAACTTTATCAGACGCTGTTATTTCGCCATTCACAACTTTATTAGCGTAAATAGTTGCATAATCAATTGTTGTGTCAATCATTTAACAAATCCGCAAATGGGTCTGCATTCGCTGATTCCCTTTCTGGCACTAAAATTCTTAACCTTGAATCAAGTGTAAGCCCCATTGTACTTGCAATATTCTTAATTTCTTTTGATGTTTGGAGCATCGTTTGAAAATGAACGTTTTGTTTAGTGATCGCCTGACCCTTAGACCCAGATTCAACCACTGTTAAACCTTCTTTCTTTAATGCCCTTGCACATTGCTCATAAATTGAAACGTAGTTACAATACATTGCAAGCATCTGACGGTCAAGTTCACTAATTGGTAACTCTTCCATTAATGGGGCAATTCGTTTCCATTCCTTTTTACCCCTTGTATCAAGGAACTTAGGAATGTCATCAACATCTAACGGTGTTAATTGTTCCAACGCTTCTTCTTGATCTTTCTTTTGTGCAATTTCTTCTTTTGTTAAATGTCCTGTTTGAGCATCAACAAGTTTTTTGGGTCTAGCCATGTAATCACCAACTTTCTTTTGAAATTAAATAAGCTGACAATGATGCATGAGCATCACAGTCAGCTAAAGTGTTGAATAGGAAAAATTGACTATGGAGTTTCTGGAATTTTGTGCAAAAACGACCCCACGCCGATATATTGTGGTATAAAACCCTACCCCCATACAAGATATGGGGTCTTACTAACACACATTCTACCAATATGTATTGCTTACTTTATGATCAAGATGGCAGGAATCGAACCTACAACTCCGCATCCCAAATGCGGTGTGTTACCTTTATACTACATCTTGTTAATAGTTTGTGAATGTCCTTTAAAATAGAGGAGGAGCAGGTTAAGACCGTTCCCTAACCTGCAATTAAAGGAGTGATTTAAAATGAGAAAAACTTTAAGGAGGAAATTGCTATGGAAAATAATGAAAATTAGGAGGAAATAAGGAAAGGTTTTACTACCCTTCCATACTATATATATAGACGAGGGTACTTTTTCTACTTTCTCTTAAACAACTCTATTATCAATTCTATCAAACTCTTATTCTTCTTACCTACCTTGTATGTCTTATTATAACTAACACTTCCATTACCCACACTTGTATTAACATATCCCTTACTGCTAACACTTGCTCTTACACCCTTTGTTCCTGCACTAATACCAACGGATTTTCTACCTACATTTAACCTAACATTCTTACCCAATGGTATCCTTACTTTAAACCCCAACACCCACATCCCCTTTACATTTATTTACAACTATAACATACCACACGCAATAATGCTAACGCTTATTCATCTGACCCCTTCAATAACTCTTCTTTCTCTTTGCTTCTTCTCGTTTCTCATTTATAAAATCATAAATATCTTTAGGTTTAATTCCAATTTGACCTGCCACATAAATAAGCATTGCTATAATTGTTCTATCCGAAACACTAGATTCTTCTAGTTTAATTGTTTTTGTAATTGGCTTACCACTTGCTTTACTTTCTTCAACTTTAACTTCAATTGTAATATCTTTGTATCCTTCCATCAACGCTCTGCTCTTTACATCTAAAGTATCAGCAGACGCTACTGTATCTTCATGTATAATAGGTGAATATTGCATTAATACACTCTTATAACCATCCAATAATGATAATTTATTTTTAGTTACTTCTTCTAACTCTGCTTCCAATTTTTTAAGTGATTCCTTGCTACTTTCGATTCGTTCTTTCAATTCGGCTTCTTTTTCATTTAATCCATCTAAATGCCATTCAATTATTTTTTCTAAGTAATCCATCTTTATCATTCACCTTTCATCAATTTTTCTTTCTTAAATCTGCGTGCTCTTTATTATGATGCTCGTGACATACTGCTTCTAAATTATCCCAATCTAACCTCTTTGACCAATCATCCCTTATCTCAATTTTATGGTGTACTACATCAGCTTGCCTTACCACACCTTCTTTTAAACACCTTTCGCACAATGGATGTGCTGTTATGTAAGACCATCTTAACTTCTTCCACGCTGTTGAATTATAAAACTTTGCATATTTTTCATTGTCCTTATTCCATCTCACCTGCTTATTATATTCTTTGTCTCCGTAACCTTTATGCTTCTCACAATATTTCTGGTCATAGTCAATTAACTCTCTACAACCTGCTTTATTACATCTTTTCTTAGGCTTCATACTAATCAACTCCATTAAAGGATGAGCCGAAGCCCACCCTTATGCCAATTTCTCTTCTTTCAACTTTCCATCTGGCGTTTCACGTCTTAAGAAGTTCCCCTCGGAATCGTATACTAGAATGTCACTCGGCTTAATAAACTCATTATACTTTGCATGTCTTTCTTGATTTCTCTTCAACGCTTCCACATTGACAGGAAACTTTGTTGCTTGTCTCGGTTGCTTAATTCTAGCCAAACTTCTGTTCAAGTATTTATCTGCATCATGCAACGCATTAACAACCTTATATGTATCTTCATTAACACAACCTAGACTGCACATTTCTAAAAACTCATTCATCAATACAATGTTATCTACTAAGATTTCACTGATAACATCAGCGTTTCTGTATTCATACAACTTCATTGCAAAACTTTCATCTGTTCCATTCATTACTTCGTTCAACAAATCATCAACAATTTTAATGTTTGCTTTGTACCATTTTTCTTGTTTTGTTTCAATCATTTCATTGATCTCATCCCTATGTTGTTCCAACGCTTCTGCAATACGATTAATACGTCTGTTAATCATTTTCATGTTTGGATAGTTGTATTTCTCTAATAACTCTGCTTCTGTTAACTCAAATACATCTGTTACAAACTCGAATTGATTCTTTCTTAGAAATTGAAACGCAATTTCTTTAGCAAGCGTTACATCATCACGATTAATTGTGTCTGGCGCAACGTAGACATCCTCATACTTTAATTCATCTTCTTGACCATTCTCAATTCTGTCGGTATACATGATTGGGCTTTCCACCCATTCACCACCAACTTTAATCTTACCTTGATGATCAGCTTCTTCTTCTTCAATTTTGTGGAATGCGTTAATAAGCACATAATTAATCAAGTTTTTATGTCTGCTATCCTTTTTATCTTTTAAAATTTCAAGCATTTCCTTATAACTTGATTTCTTATTAATCCGATACGCTTCGCCTTTGTCGTAACATGCACTTAACAATCTTGATTTAAAATGCTTTACATCTTCTTCAAAATTCTCAACAAAATATTTACTCGCCAACTTGTTAGCGTATCTTTCAAATTTATTAAATACCTGCAACTCTTCGTAAAATTCATTTTCAAAATTCATTTTTTATTTCCTCCTATTGATTTTCATTTTAATTTGACTTAATATGGTATTGTGGGTATCTTTGCGCTTTTTTACAAAGACACCCTAAAAAATATTATTCTTGCTCTTCTTTTAACTTTTTGTAGAAATACATCTGCCCTTTCGGTGTCACCAGCGTTTTTGCTGAAATAGCACGACTCGAATAACCAATATCAATCACATTTTGACTTAAACTTAACAATCCACTATTGACTGCTCTTTGTGTCGGTATGTTATACTTATTATTATCAATCCATGCAGTCGTAACAAAGCCATTGTCTCTTAACCATTTAAACAATCTGTTTCTTCCAATGTTAATGCCTGCACTCGCTAATGTTTTTGCTAACGTACCAACTTCAACGTCTGAATCACTTGCTTGAAATGCTTCTGCAAACTCAACTTTAGGCTTAGCTTCTTCTAGTTGTTTATCTTTCTCTTGAATTAGTAAGTTTTGTTTTCGTATCGTTTCAAGTGTCCCTTTAAACAACAACTTTGTTTGTTCATCGGCATGCTGTAAATAAGTTTCGACAAACAAATCATCATTTGCAACATAACCACCAGTCTTACGAATAGTTGGTAAAACTTCGTGTGTTATCCATCGTTTAAACGCTTTTGCTTCTGGTTTGCGACTGCCAAGAATTAAAGTGTAAAGACCATATTCATTGACAATCGTTGCATTTGTCGTCATATTACCACTATACGTTAAACGTAGAGTGGTCTTTTCATCATCATCTAAGCGTCTAGTCGCATTTGAATTGATTTCTAAAATGTCACACACATCTTTAGCAACAAACCAAGGTTCACCGTATTTGTCTTTCATTGTTCTAACTTCATGTCCTTCAAAATCAAATGGTACTACATCAACATTAATTTGCTTCATTTTAATTTCCTCCTAAGTTTTCTTTTATTATTTATCCCAACTCTGGGAATTTACTTAAAATATCCTTCATACTTTATCGAACTTTGAAGCCACTTTTGTGCCACTTTTATAAGATTTTTTTATTTTTTATTTCAACTTATCATTTTTCCATTCAATCATCGTTAACATGCCATTCATTATTCTTTGTCTTTCTTCTAAACTCTCAAGACGCTCATTGATTCGTTGCATGATCAATTCGCTTTCTTTAATTAAATCTTTACTCATTTTCATTACTCCTTTTTAATATCTGTGGGTTATTCGCTTTTAACGTATAACCCTCTCATCCTTTATCGAACTTTGAAGCCACTTTTGTGCCGTTTTTTAGAAAAGTTTTTTTAATTAAATTTAAATCCATAATGATTTTGTAATCTTTCATACGCTCCAACATACAAACCCAAATACTTCAGTTTCTTATTTTTAATCCAGTCAGTATCATCAAAATTAATTACTACTTGCTTACTCTTGCCACCCAATTCATCGATTAAATCATTACTGTCTTTTTGCACTTTATCCTGTCTTTCTTGTGCCAATCCTACAACATATTCATCCCTAGATTGATGAAACTTCTCACGATTTTGCAGATAATACTGAACTTCATCACTATTGTATAAGTCGATGGCACCACGATTCTGCTTCTTTTCTAACCATTTTTTAATTGGGTTGTCACCTGCTTGCAAATAGATTGTATGGGCTTCATACGTCATCAACAATCTAAGTTGCTGACCATTTTCATCTGTAATTGCATATAAAAGTTTGTCGTGTTCTTCCCAATATTTCCTTACATCTTCCTTATTACGATAACGATAAATGTCAGTTGAAGTAAGATGTTTAAATTCTGGTCTATTTTGAAGTTCTCTTCGCATTTTTGCAATTTTTTCAACGACAAATGGTGTTAATTCAATATATCTTATGTTATTATCATCGATGACTGTAACCATTCTTCTCATCCTATCATTGTATACATCTTCAATTCCAACTTCATCTATTTGACCCATCGTATGTTTGTTGTGAATGATTAATTTCGCTTCTTCTAATTTTTGAATATATCCCATAAAGTGACTCGTCAATCTTGTAATCTCTCTATCGATATAATCATAAACAACACTTTCAGTTTTATCTTTAATAACATGTTCTTTCTTCAATTTATCGATCTCGCCATATAGAACATTTTTGCTATATTTACTCTTACTTGCTTCATGCATTGGCTTTGTAATGAATCCCATTTCATACAACAGATTTGTTGTGGTTCTAGGTTTACTAACATCATTACTCATCAAGTATTCTAAAATCATAATTGGGAAACCTTGTTCATAGTTTTCTGGTAATTGACCTTCACCATTAAACTTTCGATTATCTTCACGTTCTGCGATTTCTGCTCTCTCTTCACCTAAGATATACTTTGTCTTTTTACCACCTTTACCAATAACTTCTACATGTTCATAACGCTGTTTTAAATCTTTAACAAACCTTTCAAATACATTCTTCATCAATCTTCCGTTCTTAGCATGATGATTCTTAATTACCTCATCACCTTCAATTGCTACAATTTGTTCTTGTGTAAATTCTCTCATTTAAAAACATCCTTTCCTTTATCATTTTTTTGATACAAAATCGACTTATAATATTTTTCTTAATCTATAAGCCGATTTTGTATCATTTTTTTATTATTGACTTATGAACTTTTGCCACCATCTGTTGTAATGCTCCGCATTCCAACACCTCACGCAAAAGTACCAAAACGTGTGCTTATTTTTTTATTTTTATTTGTTATATGCAAAAATTAAAATCTTTCTTGCGACTTTTTGGGTACTTTTTGGTCGCAACGATTAGCGTTCTGCGTTAGCAGGTTGCTAAGCGCTTGTCAAAAAGTACTTTACCTTCTCATTATTTATCGTACTTTGCTTCGCATTTTGTGCCACTTTTTAATAAATTTTTTTAAAATCTTTTGACAAAAGAATGTGTATGTATTATAATTATTAACTAATGGTATTATAACATTTTACTGGAAATTTCTCAAATTCATATTGCCACATACATAAAAAGAACCTTTAGCAATTTAAGTTTAATTTTAAACAATTGTTAAAGGTTTTATTTTTTAAGGTTTATCTTTAAAATAAAATTTAAATTTAATTAAAACACAACCATATGAGCGTAAGCGAATAAACACAAACACACAACGGGCTTGCCCGTTAATTGTCTTTATTATGTTTCTTATCTTTATTGTTTCTTCTCTTTATACTATACCGATTTATGTCTAAAATCTATACATTTTTCGGTATGGGGTAGTGTTATTTTTGTATAAATTTTATACCTTAATCGGAATACCTATACCGATTTATGTCTAAAATCTATACATTTTTCGGTATACCCCTAGTGAAATTTTTGTATATATTTTAGACATTTATTTCACCCCTAAACTACTTTTAAAGTGTTATTCTATGTGTTTTTCTTTAAGTATTAACACTTTAAAACGGTGTCAGTGCCTTTATTGTCAATGGTTTAATCAATTTCTTATTTTGCAGTCTATATTTTATATATAAAAACACTAACAGTATCACATGGCAAAACCCAACTCATACAATTCTTCAAAATACAGTTCATCTAATTTATTCTGTATAATGCCCCAGAAGCAAGCATAAATTGATTTACGCACCCGATTCTTTTTAACCTGCCTTATGAGTTGTCTAAAGCATTCACATGCCATTTCTGTTAATTCTGCAAGGGTGTAATCAAGTGTATGAGTAGCACACTTAACAACCTTCCATAACTCTTCAATGGTGTCTGCTTTATCATAAAAGCATGCTACTAAGTTTCTGAATTGTTTTGGCACACGATTTGATGTAAATTCTGCTTCATCACCTGTATAACGTTTATTATTATGTATGTTAGTTTTAGATAGAATGCTAGTTTTAGGGGCTGTCATTTGTGCTTCACTTACATTAGCGTCAGTACCTTGATTTACTTGAGTTTCTTGATCTTTTTGTTCTGTACAAGGGGTGTCATTTGTAAAACGATTAAATACCCAGACATTAGATGATTGACTGCCATTTTTTCTTGTTGTAGAGTGAATAGATAAAATTCCGATTTTAACTGCCTTTCTTTTCATCCTGTGAAAGGTGGATTCACTTACACCTACACCATCCTTTTCTGTTGCCTTAAGAATAGTGTTGATTGAAGCTGTGGACACGCCATAAACCTTTGCAGAAAAGCGTATTAATCGTTTAAGTGCGATGAGTTCAGATTTAGTGAATTGGCTTTTGTATTCTGCCAGCCACATTTCAATATGGTTGTTGAAGTCCTTGAGAGAAGTGAATTGTGAAAGATGCTTAAATTGTTCAACGTTCCCTATTAGCATAAATAATCCTCCTACCGAATATGTTCGATAGGATAGACACGCTTAATTTAAAATATATACTTGCATATTTTCTCAAATTAGTATATACTTTAATTGCTGAAGTTTTCTATGAGTGTCTATCCTATCTGGGAATGAGTATTTGCCGTACTCACTCCCTTTTTATTTGCGTATAAGTGTCTAAAATTCTTATTTCCTTCCTAAATTCATCAATGGGCTTGTAGAACGCCCCATTTCCACAATTTGTTGATCTTCTAATGATGTTAAATAAATCCTTGTAACACTAATATCCTCATGCCCTAAAAGTCGTGAAAGAGTGTAAATGTCAGTCCCCAATTGTAACTGTTTAATGGCAAAATAGTGTCTTATTGTGTGTGGTGAACATCTTATTTCCTCTCTTACCTTTGCCCTTTGACTTGCAATCTTCACAACTCTTTCAACTGCTTCCACTGTTAAAGGTTGACCACGATAAGAGACAAAATAATTGTTCGCTGACAGCAATTTGTCCTTAAAATAAAATTCTTTCATGCGCTGATACTTAATCATGAATTTTTTCAAGATGGGACTAAGGTAAATGTAGCGTTCTTTGTTACCTTTTCCTTGTATCCTGATGGTTGTTTCCAACACATCAGCATGTGTAATGTTTATGAGTTCGCTTGCTCTAATGCCAGTGTCTGCAAAGGTCATGATGATTAATTTATTTCTTAAATTAATCCATCTATCAGATTTAAAAGCACTAATCATGCGACTAATTTCATCATCTGTAAATGTCCTTATCACTGTTTTTGGCTGTTTAATCCAACTTACACGCAAGCATGGGTTTTGATTTTTGGTTATATAACCCTCTTGCACACAATAATTAAAGAAGGAACGAACATTTCTTAGTATCCCATTGATATAGCTTGCTTTTCTCCCTTTTTGTTGAAGATAAGAGAAATATGCTTTTATGTGTTGCGGTGTCACATCTTCCAATTCAACTGTGTTAAATTCTTTTTTGATGTAATTTAGAAAAGCAAGGTTGTTGTTCTTGTAACTTTTTCTTGTCTTTTGTGTGAAATTTTGAATTTCAATGTTAAATAAAAATTCTTTTAAAATGTCCTCCAATAACACAAAAAACACCTCCTACAGAATAATGTTGCAATGAACAATTTCTGTAAAAGGTGTTTAAATGGATGTCTTTATCAATAGTTTTAGTATTAAAAATGTATGTCATAAACCAAATGATTTTTTTACATTTTGAATTAAACTAAAACCGCTGAAACCCTTGATATATAAGGGATGGATGCAACTTATTAAGCTTCTTGATAGTTATGATAAATTTCTTGCACATCATCGTTGTCTTCGAGCATGTCGAGCAATTTTTCCATTTTGGCTGATTGCTCATCATCAAGCGCCGTATAAGTTTGCGGAACCATCGTGATTTCAGCGGTTGCAAAAGCAAATCCCGCTTTTTCCAAGTTTTCTTTCACTTCCATAAAGTTCTCCGGATCCGTATAAATTTCAAAAGCTTCTTCGCTCGTTTCCATTTCTTCCGCTCCGGCTTCAATAGCTTGCAGAAGCATATCATCTTCGTCGAGATTCAAATCTTCTCTTTCAATGACCAAATAGCCTTTGCGGTCAAACAAATAGGAAACACAGC
>Ga0207865_101538_pt1 | contig 16814 bp, 21 predicted proteins | sample HigsolmetaAR204D_FD_184836 | JGI IMG/M metagenome (GOLD analysis project Ga0207865, IMG submission 184836) | Ionic liquid and high solid enriched microbial communities from the Joint BioEnergy Institute, USA - AR20-4-D (SPAdes) (version 2) ...
TCGGCTTCTCGTCCAGGACGATTCGTCCGGGTTCGACGAATATGGCGGCTTTCATCTTCCGGGTCATGCACTGCTCCTCTCCGTCCGTTGCATCGTTCGCAGGCCGGGTCGGGCCGGTTCATGCCCGCAATCGACCGAAACTCACGCGGGGGCACCCGATCCGTCTCCATCGCCCTGTCGTCGGCGGCAGGCGATGGGATCCCGGCGGTCCTTGTTCGATATCAACGGATGATCGGGGAAAAGGGGCATGGGCCGCGGCAAAGGCCGGCGCCTGCTTCGCCTAGCGTCCGCAGAATTGGTTTCAGGGGCGGCTTCCTCGAAGAGGGGGATCTAAAACCCGCCGTTCTGCTTCCTATTCCGCGACGGACCGGGGAGCGACGTTTCGGCAGGTTGAGGCGGTCGTCAGAGATGCACCAGATGACCGCCTCGATATCAGAGCATCTCGGAGGCCGTGCGGCCTTCGCTTACTCCATTCCGGCTCGGGTTCCGAGCACTGCCGAAAGCGCCACGTCCCAAAGAGGCATTTCAAGCGCGCGTCAGCAAGGCTGGTCCGGTGGAGGCTGAATGCTGAAGGGGCTTGCCGATTGAGAGGAAAACGAATTCGAGTAATCTCCCCATAATGGCGGGGAGTAACCGTAACTTCGATTTCCTCGAGGAACATAGTCCCCAGCTGGCCAAGCTTGGTCGGCTGGCAGAGCGGTATTACGCCGATGATCCCCCACCGCGCTCGTCAAGATGAGGCAGTTCGCAGAAACGACTGCCAAGCAGGTGGCGGCGCGACATGCCCTCTACGAAAATGCTCGGATGTCGTTCGACGACGTGCTGCGAGCACTGCGCTCTCGTTCGCTTCTGCAACGCGAGATCGCTGGCCTTTTCTATCACCTGAAGAGTGCGGGCAACCTGGCGGCTCACGAAGACAAGGGTACGGCGAGCGAAGCGCTGACCGGACTGAAGGTCGCCGGAGGGACGACAGCAGATCGAAGCGCTCGCGACAGGCAATCAGCTTTCCATGCGCAATATCGGCCAAAATGCGCTGCGAGTCGGATCGAGTTGCCGTTTCCAGACGAAACAGAGCGGCTGGAGAGGATTAGACGATTGGAATCCGTTGTCGCTCGCGCCGACCGCCTCGAAGCCGAGGCCGCGCCGGCGCGGAAACTGCTCGACAGGCTGGAATCTGCGATCCTTGCCAAGACGTTCAGGGGCGAACTCGTGCCGCAGGATCCGGACGACGAGCCGGTAAGCGTCCTTCTGGAGCGCATCCGCGCGGTCCGCGTCGGCGCGCCGAAGGCTAAGCGGCGACGGCGTGCTTCGGTGTGAAAGAGAGGAGGCAAGAGGCGAAGTGACGTCACGCAATACTTACAAGACTTGGGTGGTGAACGCGCTCAGGGCCCTCGGACCATCGCGTCCCGCTGCCGTCTATGACTGGATCCGGCGCAATGAGAAAGTGCCGAAAAGCGAATTGGGCGGCCGCACCAAGGATGGTGAGAACCTTTTCGAGAAGAATGTTCGCTGGGCCCGGCTGGACCTGCGGCTCGACGGCATCGTCGTGGCGCCGGAGCGTGGAATTTGGGCACTCGCGAAATCGAAACCGTAGCCCGCAGGAACGAAAGGCAATTCGGGAGAATGCCACTTTTCACGACGACCAACTACCCGATCAACGCGTTGATCGAAGACATCGACCTCGGCAAAATCGGCCTGCCGGAACTACAGCGGCCCTTCGTCTGGCCGAATGTCAACGTCCGCAACCTGTTCGACTCGCTATATCGCGGCTACCCGGCGGGATTCCTGCTCTTCTGGAAGACCGGCGTCGAGGGCGCGAAGCTGAAGGGGATCGGTGCCGGCAACGAGAAGGCCGCGCCGGAGGCGGCCATCGTCGATGGGCAGCAGCGGCTGACCTCGCTCTACGCGGTGGTCAAGGGCGTCGAGGTGCTGCGCGCCAATTTCAAGAAGGAGCGCATCCGCATCGCCTTCAGCCTCGAGCAGAGCCTTGCGGGCGCGGGTCCATTCCTCCCGGGACACGGCCGGCCGCATATCATCTTCCTTCATGATGGGTCCTCCTCCGGATTGCCGTATCCGGAGGACGATCGGGGCGGCGCCGGCCCGACAGGGCTGCGACCTTTCCGAAGGTGGGCGGCTACCGGCCGGGCCGGTCCTCGGCCGGGATACCGGGGTCGGCCGTCAGCAGGTCCCGTTGGGCGCGCAGATGTTCGGCTTCGGCCGGGGTATTGGCCAGCGCCAGCGCGCGGTCGAAGGCCTGGCGCGCCTCCTCGACACGGCCGAGCTGGGCCAGTAGCGCGGCCCGCACTCCGAAGAAATGGAAATAGCCCGACAGCCGTTCGGCCAGGGGTTCGATCGCCGCGAGCGCTGCCGCCGGACCGCGGAGTTTCGCGATCGCGACGGCCCTGTTGAGGCTTACGACCGGCGAGGGCTGAAGCCTTTCCAGGACGGCGTAGAGGCGGTCGAGCTCCGCCCAGTCGGTATCCTCGAACCGGGTGGCCCGCGCGTGCACCGAAGCGATGGCGGCCTGTACCTGATAGGGACCGGGCCGCCGCTCCGCCAGCGCCCGTTTGATGAGGTCAAGCCCCTCGTCGATCATGGCGCGGTCCCACAGGCGGCGGTCCTGGTTCTCCAGAAGGACGATACGGCCCTGCGCGTCCAGCCGGGCCGGGGTGCGGGCGTGCTGCAGCAGGCAGAGCGCCGCCAACCCCATGATCTCCGGTTCGTCGGGGAAAAGCTGCAGCAGCAGCCGGGCCAGCCGGATCGCCTCGTCGCACAGGGGCGTCCGGATATGGGCCTCGCCGCCGCTTGCGGAATAGCCTTCGTTGAACAGGAGATAGATCATGGCGGCGACGGTCGCGAGCCGTCTCGCCCTCTCGGCCGGGGCAGGGGGCTCGAAGGGAACCGGGATCGAGGCGATGCGGCGCTTGGCCCGGGTGATGCGCTGCTCCATGGCGCGCTCGCCGACCAGGAATGCCCGCGCGATCTCCCTGACCGACAGGCCCGAGACGATGCGGAGCGCAAGGGCGATCTGCTGGCTTCCGGGCAGCCCGGGATGGCAGCAGATGAAGAGAAGCCGGAGGACGTCGTCCGGGTAGCGGGCGTTGTCGAGGCGTTCGGCCAGCTCGTCCTCGTTCTCGCCGGCGAGGTCGGGCGCCCCGTGGTCGGGCAGCGCCTCCTGCCGGGCCTGCCGCCGCACGGAGTCGAGCCCGGCGTTCCGTCCGACCAGGATCAGCCAAGCGGCGGGATCCCGAGGGCGGCCGCTCACCGGCCAGCGCTCCAGGGCGCGCAGGCAGGCCTCCTGGAAGGCGTCCTCGGCCGTGTCGAGGTCGCGGAAATAGCGCAGCAGAGCCGCCACCGCCTTCGGCCGGGCAGCCGCCAAGGCGGATGGGATCCAGCCCGGTGCGGTCACGTCACGCCGGATCCGGACGGAACTCGGTGATCGGGCGGATCTCCAGCGCGCCCGTGGGGCGCTGGCGGGCCAGCAGCCGGGCAGCTTCGACCGCCTCCTCCCGTGTCTCGCAGCGGACGATCCAGAACCCCAGAAGCTGCTCCTTGGTCTCGGCGAATGGGCCGTCAATCACCACGGGCTCGTCCCCCGGCCTGAGGGTGACGGCCTCGGCCGTTCCGCTGAGCCGCGCGACCGGCCCCAGCTTGCCTTGGGCGCCGAGCTCGTGCATGGCGTCGGCAATCCCGTCCATCATCGCCCGGTGCTCGTCCGCGGGCAGATCTTCCAGGACCGCTTCGGAATTGTAGCAGAGAATGGCATAGAGCATCGGTCGGGTTCCCTTGGCGCTTCCAGGGGCGGAGTATGCCGATCCGGACGGCCGGACTGAAGAGAATCCCGCCGGGGGCTACAGCGCGTTGCGGAAGGTAAGATTGATGCGGTGCCGGCCGGTGAGCCGGTGTTCGCCTTCGGCCAGCGGGGCGATCCCGTGATAGGCCAGCCTTGCCGCCCCTCCCCAAACCGCTACGTCCCCATGGTCCAGGCGGAAGCGCCGGGGCCGATCCGCCCGGCGGGTGCCTCCGAACAGGAATACCGCCGGAAGCCCGATCGAGACCGAGACGATGGGCGCGGACATGTCGCGTTCGTCCTTGTCCTGATGCAGGGACAGGCGCGTGCCCGGGGCGTAGCGGTTGATCAGGCAGACGTCCGGGGCGAAATCCGCGAAGCCGGCCTCCGTCGCCGCCGTCCGGGCAAGATCCAGCAGTACCGGCGGCAGCGGCGGCCAGCCCCGGCCCGTTTCAGGATCGACCGGGTCGTAGCGATAGCCCTTCCGGTCCGAAATCCAGCCGACTCGGCCGCAATTGGTCATCGCCACGGACATGCGGAAGCCGCCGGGCGTCGTCATGTGCCGGAACGGCGAGACGGCGGTGATGCGCGTCACCTCGTCCATGACCGCCTCGGCCCTATCGCGGGCGAACCCGCGAAGCAGGACCGCGCCTTCCGCCATCGTCTCCCGCGCCGGGAGGGGCGAGGGCAGGTCGTCAAGCAGGTCGTTCATCGGTCGTGCCGAATTCAGTGTGCGTCATGGAAGATGATCCCCAGCGTGTGCCGGCGGCCGCACTCGATCCGGGCCACCCCGTGCCGCATGTTGACGCGGTAGAAGCCCCGCGCCCCCTGCACGGGGCGGTGGCGGACGGCGAAGACGACCGCGTCTCCCTGATCGAGCGGGACGACCTCGGCACGCGACTGCATTCGTGGGCGCTGCTCGGTCAGGACGAATTCTCCCCCGGTGAAATCCCGCCCGCGCCGGGACAGAAGCACCGTCACCTGCAGGGGGAAGACATGCTCGCCATAGACGTCCTGGTGAAGGCAGTTGTAGCCCCCGGCTTCGTATCGCAGCAGCAGGGGCGTCGGCCGCGTCTGGCCCGCCGCATGGCAGCGGGCGAGAAAGGATTCGAGATCGCCGGGATACCGGATGTCGTTTCCCATCGCCTCGTTCCACCGGTTGGCGATTCCCCGCAGTCTTTCATACAGCAGGGCGCGCAAATCGGGGAGCGGCGGCGGAAGAGGGTGGGCGAAATATTTGTACTCGCCGCGTCCGAAGCCGTGGCGCGCCATGACGATCCGGCTGCGGAAGGTCGCGTCCCGGTCATAGAGGGCCGCGAGATCCCGGCAGGTTGCGGCGGGCAGAAGCCCGGGGAGCATGGCACAGCCCCTCTCGTCCAGATGGTCTTCGACCTGCTGCCAGTCATAGGCGTGAAGCCGCTCTCGGATCGGCACCGCCACCGGCGGAGGACTGTCCGTGACCGGTCTCGTCGTCATCGTCATCGTCGGTCTCCCGTGATGGGGCGGGTCGGCAGGAGTCATATGGAGAAGGCGGAAGCGTTCCGCATTCCGGATCTTGCGGTTTCGGCCGGCGTTGTCTGGCGAGCCGGGTAAGGCTACCCTGCCGCCGCAACGACAAGGGGCCTGTCAATGCCGGCTTCAGCCAGTGCCCGATATCTCTCGGCCGTTCGTGTCACCGCCGCCCTCACGCTCGTGCTGCTCTTCCTCACCGGGTGCGGGATCAACGCCATCCCGACGCTCGAGGAACGGGCGAACGCCGCCTGGAGCGAGGTTCTGAACCAGTATCAGCGCCGGACCGATCTCGTCCCCAACCTGGTCGAAGTCGTGAAGGGCTTCGCCGCCCAGGAACGGGAGGTGCTGACGCAGGTGACCGAGGCCCGGTCTCGCGTCGCCCAGATGCAGATCCCGCCCGACATCACCAGCAATCCCGAGGCGTTCCGCCGGTTCCAGGAAAACCAGCAGGCGCTGGGCGGCGCCCTGTCGCGCCTGATCGCGACCGTCGAGGCCTATCCGGACCTGCGGTCCAGCGAGAACTTCCTGACGCTTCAGGCCCAGCTGGAGGGGACGGAGAACAGGATCGCGGTAGCGCGGCGCGATTACATCGAGGCCGTGCGGGCGTACAATACCGAACTTCGGACAATCCCGGGCCGCTGGTGGGCGGCCATCTTCTATCCGGACGCGCAGCCGATGCAGAACTTCGCGATCGAGGAGGAGGCGCAGGCCGCACCGCAGGTAAGATTCTGATGGCCGGCCGGCTGTGCGTGCGGGTGCTGCTCCTTGCAGGACTTCTCCTGCTGTCCGTCTCGGCGCCTGGCCAGGACGACTATCCGCGCCTGACCGGCCGCGTCGTCGACACGGCCGACGTGCTGCCCGCCGACGTGGAGGAAAGCCTCGCTCTCCGGCTGGCCGAACATGAGGCGGCCACGTCCGACCAACTGGTCGTCGCGACCGTGCCGTCGCTCGGCGGCAGGGATATCGAAAGCTATGCGAACGGGTTGTTCCGGACCTGGGCGCTGGGGCAGAAGGAGCACGACAACGGCGTCCTTCTGCTCGTCGTGCCGGCCGACCGGCAGGTCCGGATCGAGGTCGGCTACGGGCTGGAAGGCGACCTCACGGACGCCCTTTCTTCCCGCATCATACGGAACGAGATCCTGCCCCGGTTCCGCGACGGCGACCTGCCGGCCGGCATCGAGGCCGGTGTCGCCGCCATCCTTGCGGCGATCGACGGAAGCTACCGGCCCGTCGATGAGGATGAAGCTTCCGATTACCTGCCGATCGTCTTCATCGCCCTCTGGGCCGGGTTTTTCATCTTCCTGATCATCCGGAGAAGGTTGCGCGCCCGCCATCCGAACGGTGCCCGGCGCTGGGCCGCGCCGGTTGCGGGCACGCGCCGGTTCGGCCGGGCCGGCGGAATGCGCCGCGGCGGCTTTCGCGGCGGGGGCGGCAGCTCGGGCGGGGGCGGGGCGTCCGGCCGCTGGTAGCGGCCACCGCTCCTGCTTCCGCGGTCGCGGCCGACGCTGCCGGCTATAGGTCGAAGCGCCCGCAGGCTTCCGGCTGGAAATGGACCTTCAGGACGGTCAGGGTCTTCAGGTCGCCGTTGCGGGTTTCCCACTCGATCGACTGCCCTTCCGACAGTCCGATCAGGGCGACGCCGATCGGCGTCAGGACAGAAATCTTGCCCTGCGCGATGTCTTCCTCGCCCGGATAGACGAGAGTCACGGTGCGGACCCGGGCGGTCTGCTCGTCACGGAACTCGACGTGGGAGTTCATGGTGACGACGTTCGGGGAGATCGCGGCGCTTTCGACCACGCGCGCGCGCTCCAGCTCGTCCGCCAGGAACTCGCCCACCTCCGGCAGGCGGTCGACGGCGCCGGCGGCAAGCTGCGACAGCCGCTCGTGATCCGGGCGGGTCAGCACGATGGGTGGGGGAAGTCCGGTCATGCTCATGATCCTAATAGTCTCCTTGGTTTGAGGCGGTTGCGGGTGGTGACGGGACCGGGGCCCGGACCCGTCAGGAGGCGTCCGGAATCCCGGACGCTAGTCGCGCCTGGGGCCGTGCGTTTCAGGCTGGAAGACGATCCTTTCCACACGGATGTGGACCGGCCTGCCGTCCAGGTCGACGAAGGGCATGGCGTTCCCGGCCCGGATCCCGAGAAGGGCGGCCCCGACGGGGTTGACGACCGACACGCATTGGCCGGACGGCTCGTAGCGTTCGGGATAGACCAGAATGCGGGTTTCCGAGGACCGTTCTCCGTCCAAGCGGAAGGTCACGCGCGATCCGGGCGTGACGACATCGGGCGGCAGGTCCTCGGGACGGCAGACGATCGCCCGCTCCAGCTCGGAGACAAGGAACCGGGCGACTGGGTGGCCGGACGGCAGCCCGATCCGGGCCAGTTGATCCAGGCGGCCGTAATGCCGGGTGCTGATATAGACGGGCGGCAGGTCCGTGACAGGCAAGGGATGGACGCGCATGAGGGCTCCAGGCGGTCGGCAGGCAGGGCGGAAATGTGAACGGGAAGGCCAGGAAAGTTCTTGAAGCCGGTCCCCGGACCGGGACACGCAGGCTCAGCTCGCGCCGCGCCGGTCCGGGGCGATGCCGCCTGCTTGGAGGCTGCCTGCGTGGAGCAGGAATCTGACGTAGGTCGGAAGCGTCCGCATGATTCTGCTAGGATATCAGGCGGGCGGAAAGATGCAAACCGATGGCTCTCCGGTCCGCCGTAGTGATGCCCTTTCCGGGACGCACGATCCCGCTGGACTACCCCGATATGGGGTGCTTGACACGGATCGCAACCGACTTCGATTATGCGGCGCCTTGCCGGGCCCGGGGCCCGGCGATGAGTTCACGTAGATGGACGGGGAGAGCTTTGATGAAGAAGACGCTTCTGGCCGCCGTGGCTGCGGTGGCGTTGGTGTGGAGCGCGGGTCCGGCTGCCGACGCGGCGACGCCCGACGACACCCTTGTGATGGCGGCGCAGATCGACGACATCATCAGCCTTGACCCGGCGGAGATCTTCGAGTTCTCCGGTGCGGAATACGGGGCTCAGGTCTACGACCGGCTGGTTACCTATGACGTCAACAACGTCAGCGACATCCAGCCCATGGTCGCGGAAAGCTGGGAGGTCTCCGACGACGGCAAGACCTTCACCTTCCGGATCCGCGAGGGCATCACTTTTCATTCCGGCAATCCGCTGACCGCGCACGATGCGGCGTACTCCCTGCAGCGGGCGGTGAAGCTGGATCTGTCGCCGGCCTTCATCCTGACCCAGTTCGGGTTCACCAAGGACAATGTCGATCAGATGATCACGGCGCCGGACGACCGGACGCTGGTCCTCCAGATCGACCAGCCCTACGCGCCCACTTTCGTGCTGTACTGCCTGACCGCGGGCGTGGCCAGCATCGTCGATTCCAAGCTGCTGCAGGAGCATGAGGTCGACGGCGACATGGGGCATGCCTGGCTCAAGAACAACTCCGCCGGTTCGGGCCCGTTCATGCTGCAGCAGTGGCGCCCCAGCGAGGCCCTGTCCTACACCGCCTTCAAGGACTACTGGCGGGGCGCGCCCGGGCTCGACCGCGTCTTCGTCCGTCACGTTCCCGAAGCCGCCACGCAGCGGCTGCTGCTGGAGCAGGGCGACGTCGACGTCGCCCGGGATCTCCTGGCCGACCAGCTCAACGAGCTGAGGAACGTCGACGGCATCGTCATCGACGAAGCGCCGAAGGGCACCCTCTGGTATCTCGGCCTCAACGTGAAGCGCGAGCCGTTCCAGAACGAGAAGGTCCGGCAGGCGCTGAAGTACCTCGTGGACTACGAGGGCATGGTGAACACGATCCTGGCCGGGCAGTTCAAGGTCCACCAGTCGTTCATCCCCGAAGGCGTCCTGGGCGAGATCGACGACGAGCCCTACACCTTCGACGTGGAGAAGGCGAAGCAGCTTCTGGCCGAGGCCGGCTATCCGGATGGCTTCTCGATCACCATGGATGCGCGCAACAACTCGCCGACCATCGACATGGCGCAGGCGATCCAGGGCACCTTCGCCCAGGGCGGCATCAATCTGGAGATCATCCCGGGCGACGGCGGCCAGACCCTGACCAAGTACCGGGCCCGGAACCACGACATCTATATCGGCCAGTGGGGCATGGACTATCAGGACCCCCACACCAACGCCGACACCTTCGCGGCCAATCCGGACAATGCGGACGACGCCGCGGCGAAGCCGCTTGCCTGGCGCAACGCCTGGGACATCCCCGAGATGACCGAGCGGGTCCGGGCCGCGGTCCTGGAGCGTGACGCCGCCAAGCGGGCCCAGCTCTATGAGGAGCTGCAGCGCGAGCATATGGAGATCAGCCCCTTCGTCATCATGTTCCAGGAAATCGAGGTCGTCGCTCGGTCGGCCGACGTCGAAGGCCTGATCTGGGGCCCCAGCTTCGACAGCAACTTCTACTGGAAGGCGACCAAGAACTAGTGCTCAATCTGGGTCGTACATCTTTGGGGAAGGCCGCCGGCCAGCGCCGGCGGCTTCCCCGGCCCGTGCGAAACGCGATTGGCGTGCTCGTCTCGCTCGGGCTGACGTTCCTGGGCCTCCTGCTGGTCACCTTCCTGATCGGGCGGGTGGTGCCGATCGATCCGGTCCTGGCAGTGGTGGGCGACCGCGCCTCGCCGGAGGTGTATGAGCGGGTTCGGATCGAACTCGGTCTCGACCGCCCGCTCTACGAGCAGTTCTGGATCTATCTCTCCAATGTGGTGACCGGGGATTTCGGCCAATCGGCCCTGACGTCCCGGCCGGTGCTGGAGGATATTGCCCGGGTCTTTCCGGCCACGCTGGAACTGGCAACGCTCGGAACGCTGATCGGCGTTCTTCTCGGCGTGCCGATGGGCGTCCTTGCGGCCGTACGCCAGGGCCGGTGGCAGGATCAGATGGTCCGGGTGCTCGGCCTCTTCGGCTACTCTCTGCCCATCTTCTGGCTGGGGCTGGTCGGTCTTCTCCTGTTCTATGCCAGGCTCGGCTGGGTGTCGGGTCCGGGGCGGCTCGACGTGTTCTACGAGGGCATGATCCCGACGGTGACCGGGATGATCCTGGTGGACAGCCTGATCGCCGGCGATCTCGACATCTTCCGGAATGCGCTCGGCCACATCGTGCTGCCGGCGTCGCTCTTGGGCTATTTCAGCCTGGCCTATATCAGCCGGATGACGCGCTCCTTCATGCTCGAGCAACTGCGCCAGGAATATGTGACGACCGCCCGGGTCAAGGGCGTCTCGCACGGCCGGGTCATCTGGCGTCACGCGTTCGCCAACATCCGCGTGCCGCTGATCACCGTGATCGCCCTCAGCTATGCCCATCTGCTCGAAGGCTCGGTCCTGACCGAAACGGTCTTCGCCTGGCCGGGGCTGGGCCAGTACCTGACCAATTCCTTGCTGAAGGCGGATATGAACGCCGTGCTCGGGAGCACCGTCGTCGTCGGGGCCGTCTTCATCGGCCTCAACATGCTCTCGGACCTGCTCTACCGCCTGCTCGACCCCCGGGCGAGATGAGGACGCCCACGTCATGACGCAGATCGAAGAAGCTTCCCGCAGCACCGGTCTGAGGGAATGGCTCCTCAGCAACGAGCCGCAATCGGCGCGACAGGCCCGGCTCGGCCGCGCCTATGCGACCTGGAGCGCCTTTCGCGAGAACAGGCTGGCGATGCTGGGTCTTGCGATCGTGCTGCTGCTGGTCGTCGTGGCCTTGTTCGCTCCGTTGATCGCGACCCATTCCCCGAACGTTCAGGCGCTCGGCGACCGGCTGCAGCCGCCGAGCGCCGCCCACTGGCTGGGCACCGACGAATTCGGGCGCGACATCTTCTCGCGCCTCGTCTACGGCTCGCGGATCACGCTCTACATCGTCGTGCTCGTGACCCTGACCGCGGCGCCTATCGGGCTCCTGATCGGTACGGTCGCGGGCTATGCGGGGGGCTGGGTCGACGCCGTGCTCATGCGGGTCACCGACATCTTCCTCGCCTTCCCGAAGCTTATCCTGGCGCTCGCCTTCGTGTCGGCGCTGGGACCGGGGATCGAGAACGCGATCCTGGCGATCGCCATCACCTCCTGGCCGCCCTATGCCCGCATCGCCCGGGCGGAGACGCTGACGATCCGCAACAGCGACTTCATCGCCGCGGTGAAGCTGCAGGGAGCGTCCGCGGCGCGGATCATCACCCGTCACGTGATGCCGCTCTGCCTGTCCTCGCTGATCGTCCGCGTGACCCTGGACATGGCCGGGATCATCCTGACCGCCGCGGGGCTCGGCTTCCTCGGGCTCGGTGCCCAGCCGCCCCTGCCCGAATGGGGCGCCATGATTTCCGCCGGGCGCCGGTTCATCCTGGACCAGTGGTGGGTTGCGACCATTCCCGGCATCGCGATCTTCGTCGTCAGTCTGGGCTTCAACCTGCTGGGCGACGGGCTTCGCGACGTCCTCGACCCGAAGCACCGTTCATGACGACAGATCCGCTTCTCAGCGTGGAGGATCTCCACGTCCGCTTCCATACCCGTGCCGGCCTCGTTGAGGCGGTTCGCGGCATCTCCTTCGAGGTCGGCCGCGAGAAGCTGGGCATCGTCGGCGAATCCGGGTCCGGAAAGTCGATGACCGGGCGCGCGATCCTGGGCCTCGTCCCCTATCCGGGCGAGGTGAAGGCCAGGCGCATCGTCTTCGACGGCGTCGACCTGCAGACCCTGTCCGAACGCCAGCTCCGCGAGATCCGGGGCAAGCGCATCTCGATGGTGATGCAGGACCCCAAGTTCTCGCTTAATCCCGTCATGACGGTGGGCGAGCAGGTCGCCGAGGCCTACCGGATCCACAGCCGGGTTTCCGCCTCGGTCGCGCGCGAGAAGGCGCTGGAGATGCTGGCGGCGGTCCGTATCCGCAATCCCGAGCGGGTATACGACCTCTACCCGCACGAGGTCTCGGGCGGCATGGGGCAGCGGGTGATGATCGCCATGATGCTGATCCCCAGCCCCGACCTGCTCATCGCCGACGAACCGACCTCCGCCCTGGACGTGACGGTCCAGATGCAGGTCCTGGCGATCATCGACGATCTGGTGACGAGGCGCGGCATGGGGCTGATCTTCGTCAGCCATGACCTGAATCTCGTGGCCAGCTTCTGCGACCGGGTTGCCATCATGTATGCCGGCCGCATCGTCGAGACCTGCCGGGCGTCGGAGCTGAAGAACGCACAGCATCCCTATACCCGCGGCCTGCTGGCCAGCGCGCCGCGCATCGACGACGACCGGGAGGCGCTGCCGACCCTTCTGCGCGATCCCGCCTGGGCAGAGGGCTGACCGATGGACGCGATGATCAGGGTCAAGGGCCTGAACGTCTCCTTCGGCGAGGGCGGGGAGGCGCTCCGGGCGGTCGACGGCGTTTCCTTCCAGGTCGCGGCGGGCGAGAGCTTCGGTCTCGTCGGGGAATCCGGGTCGGGCAAGTCGACGGTCCTGCGGGCGCTTTCGGGCCTCAATCCGAACTGGACGGGCGAGGTCGAGATCGGCGGGGAGGCGCAGGGCGGGCGCCGGGACAAGAGCTTCTACAAGACCTGCCAGATGGTCTTCCAGGATCCCTACGGCTCGCTTCATCCGCGGCGTACCGTGGATTCGATCCTGCGCGAACCGCTGGCCATCCACCGTCTGCCCGACGCGGACCGGCGCGTGACGGAGGTTCTCGACGCCGTCGGGCTCGGGCCGCGTTTCCGCTACCGCTATCCCCACCAACTCTCGGGAGGGCAGCGGCAGCGGGTCGCCATCGCCCGGGCCCTGATCCTGCAGCCAAAGATCCTGCTTCTCGACGAACCGACGAGCGCGCTCGACGTCTCGGTCCAGGCTGAGATCCTGAACCTGCTGAAACGGCTGAGGGCGGAGCGGGGCCTGACCTATGTCCTGGTCACCCACAACCTCGCCGTGGTCGCCTGGATGTGCGAGCGGATTGCAGTGATGAACCGCGGCCGGATCGTCGAGGAGCTGACGGCCGAGCGGCTCCGCCGGGCGGAACCGGAGCATCCCTATACCCGCCAGCTCCTGGCGGCGTCCATCGGCTATGACCGGCAGGCGGTCGAGACCTTCCAGGATTACTGAGGGGGAAGGGGCCGCTGCCGGTACCGGCGGTCCCGTCGGGCTTACGCCGACAGGGCGTCCACGATCAGCTTGCCGGCCATGAGCAGGAGCAGGGCCAGGATCGTGCGGTCGAAATTCTTCCGGCTCATGAGGCGCAACAGGCGGGTGCCCAAGGGCATGAGCGTGACGACCGGAATTAGCGCGAACAGCCCCTCGACGAAACGTTCCCAGGTCAGGACGCCGGCGATGGTCAGCGCCGGAAGCTGGGTTACGGCAAACAGCAGGAAGATGGCGGAAACGGCGACCACGTGGGTCTCGCGCTCGAGATGCATCGCGTGGACATAGGTCGCCGCGATCGGAGCCGAAATCCCGGTCGCCCCCTGAAGCGTGCCGGCGACGAGGCCGACCGCCGGCGCAAGGCCCCGGCCGGCAGCCTCTCCCAGATGCATGTCCGGCTTGGCGATCCGGAGGCCGAAATAGGCCAGGATCAGCAGGCCAAGAGCAAGCGAGAGGCTTCTTTCCGGAACGGCGGTCAGAAGCCAGGTCCCCGTCATGATGCCGAGCCCGCCCGTCACGATGAAGCCGCGCAGGAAGGAGATGCCGCGGATATGCGCCCGGTAGCGCCAGATCTGCCAGATATTGGTGACCAGGATCGGTACCGTCATGATGGCAAGCGCGTGGGGCACGCCGAAGCTTGCGGCAAGGGCCGGTACGGCGATCAGCGGGAGGCCCATGCCCGTTGCGCCTTTCACGATGGCGCCGGCGCCGAGGGCAACCGCGATCAGGACGAGCGATTCTGGGCTCATCTTGTCCTTCAGGGAGATCCGGCAGACCTGCCGGAACGACAGCTCCTTTCTACGAACGCCGATAGGGAAAGTAAATGATCTCCCGGCCGGGCGGGACTTCCGGGGGATCGAAGGGCGGGCGTCGTCACGCCGATCGGAAGGCGAAATCGGCGCGGAGCGGCTGCCAGGCCCGGACTTCCCTCGGTTCGCGAAGAAGGTCGGGCAGGCGCGACCAGTACTCCTGCCGGTAGGGGCGATGCATCTGAACCTGCATGAGGTCGTCGAGGTCGGCCCAGGTTTCGTAGAGCATGAACCGGCAGGGATCCTGCGGATCCCGGTGCAGAACGGCGTTGATGAAGGTCGCCTCCTGCCGCATGGCGTCGAGGACAGGCATCAGAAGGGCAAGGAACTCCTCCTCCCGCCCGGCCTTGACATGCAGCACGACGACACAGGCAATCGCCTTGTCTCGAGGGGGCGGGGTCGTCTCCGTCATCCAAGGTCTCCTCAGTCCGGTCGCCCGGCCGATCGGGCAGGAGGACCATGGCCGAGGCGACCGGCGGCGTCGATTACGCCCGAGGTAATCGGGAAGATCGGCCGGCACGGAAGAACGCCGACGAGGCCGGCGACTAAAGCGTCAGGAGTTCCGCCGACAGGCTTCGTTCGGCCAGGTCCCGCGCCACCTCGTCCCTCTGGATCGGGTTCATGACGATGACCACGTCCGGCCGGTAGTTTTCCATGAAGCCCGGTGAAACGACGCGCTGTCCGGTGGCCGGCAGATACCGGTCCTGGCGATCGGGGTCGATGTCGACGACATACTGGATCTCGTCGCGGATCCGCAGGGTGGCAAGGAAGGTCGCGGCCCTGGAGCCGGATCCCCAGAGCACGATCCTCATCCCATCCGACCGCTTCCGGGCGATCAGGTCGGCCCAGCGCCGGCGGGACGCGTCGGAGGCCGATGCGAAGCCGCCGATGCGGGCGGAGTCGGTCCCGCGGCCGCCGGTTCCGGAAACGGGGGCGGCCCCGGCGGCAACCCGTTCCTCGGCCGGATGCGCTTCGATCATCAGGCACTGGTCGCCGTAATCCGTCCAGATCCGGTCGACGGCGAAGCCGGAGCGGGCGAAGAGGGATCTGAGCGCAGTGGCGGTGAAATAGGAGCAATGCTCGTAGCAGAGGTCCCAGAAGGCGCCCCCGTCGAGGATCCGGGCGGCGTTCGGGGTCTGGAAGAACACCGAGGCATCGTGCCGGGCGCCCAGCCTCTCGCGCAGCATGCGCACGAAGTTGCCGACATTGACTACCTGCCCCAGCGTCATCCTGCAGCACACGAAATCGGCTTCCGGCATCGTGGTCTGCCGGGCGAAGAAGTCGCGCACAACCGTGATCCGCTCGGGATGGTCCGCCTCGAGGCGTTCGGGCTCGAAAGCGGGATCGTAGCCGATCCCTTCATTTCCTCCCAGATCGCAGAGCTGGGCCAGGAACTCCCCGTTTCCGCAGCCGATTTCCAGAACCCGCTTTCCGTGGAGGCCGTGTCGCTGGATCAGCTCCTCGGCCAGCCGCCGGCTGAAGACGCCGAAGGCCTTGGAATGGGCCCGGGCTTGCTCCCAACGGCCGGAATAGAAAGCGCGGTCGGGCGCGAAGGCGGCGTTGAAGAGGAAACCGCATTGCGGGCAATGGGCCAGCACGACGTCGCCCGTCGGGAAACGGAGCGCCTCTTCCCGGCTGTCGAGCAGGAGGCGGCTGTTGGTCGGAACCTGTCTTGCTTCGTAGAAGGCGCTGCAGTCGCCCGCCCCGCAGCCGGGGCATGGGGGCAGGGGCTGCCCCGGGGCGGGAGCCGTTTCGATCGAAAGAGAAGCAACCGATAGGTCGGACACGGGAAGACGCGCCTCCGGACAGGGAGAGGGACGAACGGCCGGCAACCCGGATGACGGGATGCGACCGAAATCGACGCTCGGTCCTGTCCGCTGTTCCAGGCCGGTGTCTGTCCGGACCGGATCGGAGAACGAAGACGGTTGTGAGATCGGTGATGCGGAGACGGGCCGGTCCGTGCCACAATCGGCGCAGGGCTTATCCGGACGGGTTCATGGGACATAAGATCGGACAGGGAGCGGGATTACGGCGCCCCCTAGGGGGACGTCTGCGCGCGGCACCCCGCCATCCCGGACACCGCCGCCCCGACGGCCGGGGACGCCCATGCCGGTAAGGCGACCGTCGCCGGGCCGCTTCCGGCGATCCCTCCCGACCGGACCCGTTGCCGCCCCGTCGGTGTTCGAACTCCGTATTTCCGGCACCGCCGGCGTCCCGTTCCAGGGGCGCTGCTTCTGGCCCAACGGGGCGGCGGGTGGCGAGATGGAGCTGCAGGGGACGATTCCAGGAAGCTTCAGCGTCGAGGCATTCGCCATCGCCTGCACGGTGGATCGGGCGGATCCGGCGGCCGAACTGGTGGTCGAAGTCTGGAAGGACGGCCGGCTTCTGAGCAGGTCGCGGTCGCTGACCGGCGGCGGTCCGGTCCGGCTTTCCGTGCGCTAGGCCGGCCGGGCCGGGACGGTCCGGCCGGGCGCGGACCGGTGACGGCGATCGCATGGGACGCGCGGCAACGAGAAGGAACCGGGTCGAAGCGCTCTCCTGGAGCCACGGCCTTGCACCGGGAGGCCCGCCCGCCATCGGCCGGGAG
>Ga0207865_101542_pt1 | contig 16783 bp, 18 predicted proteins | sample HigsolmetaAR204D_FD_184836 | JGI IMG/M metagenome (GOLD analysis project Ga0207865, IMG submission 184836) | Ionic liquid and high solid enriched microbial communities from the Joint BioEnergy Institute, USA - AR20-4-D (SPAdes) (version 2) ...
CGATTGCGCGAGTGTAGCGAGAAAGTATAATGTGCCAATCATCGCCGATGGCGGAATCAAATACTCCGGTGATGTCACGAAGGCAATTGCGGCAGGCGCCAGCGCGGTCATGATCGGAAGCCTGTTCGCCGGTACGGACGAAAGCCCTGGCGAGTCGGAAATTTTCCAAGGCCGAAAGTTCAAGGTGTACCGCGGCATGGGTTCCTTGGGAGCCATGAAAGAAGGCAGCAAGGACCGCTATTTCCAGGAAAACGAGAGCAAGCTGGTGCCGGAAGGTATCGAGGGACGCGTCCCCTACAAAGGCCCGCTCGCCGATATCATTTACCAATTGATTGGCGGACTTCGCTCCGGGATGGGGTATTGCGGCGCAGCCAATATTCAATCGTTGATTAACGACACGACATTTGTACGGATTACCGGCGCAGGCTTGCGGGAAAGTCACCCGCATGACGTTCAAATTACGAAGGAAGCGCCGAACTATTCTTTATAATGAACACGAACAAGACGAAGCGACCGCTCCGTCTTGTTTTTTTACAGGGGTGGGACGTTATGGTACAATATAACGTACGTGTTTCGCACGAATTAAGAGCATGGGGTGAGATGGTTGTTCCGGTCAGTTAAACGCATATCCCTGATTTTGGCGGCAACAGTTTTTTTACAGTCCGTTTCCTTCGTTTCCTCGCAATCCACCGCACAAGCCGCGGAGGCGATCGATTTGAAGCTGGAAGCGAAAGCGGCGATTCTTATCGAAGCATCCACCGGTCAGGTGTTATATGAATATAATGCGGACGAAGCGCTGCCGCCGGCAAGTATGTCCAAGATGATGACCGAATATTTGGTCATGGAAGCGATCAAAAGCGGAAAATTAAGCTGGGACGAAATGGTCACAACCAGCAAATACGCTTCGGAAGTGATCGGTTCCGGTGATCTGTTGGCGGAAGGGGAGCAGGCATCGGTTCGAAGCTTGTTCGAGGCGATGTCGATCTATTCGGCGAACGACGCATCGGTTGCATTAGCGGAAAAGGTTGGAGGCACCGAGGAAAACTTCGCGAAAATGATGAACGACAAGGCCAGAGAAATGGGGTTGTCTCCGCAAGCTCACTTCATCAATGCGACTGGATTACCCAGGGCAGACCTGAAGCAGTATGCTCCGAAGGAGCTTCAAGGCGAGACGCTTCTGACTGCCCGCGACGCTGCTCTTCTTGCTTATTATATTATTAAAGATCATAAGGAAGTACTGGAATTTACGAAAATACCGCAAAAGAAATTCCGCGAAAAAGACGCAAGCCCGATGGTCAACTGGAACTGGATGCTGGAGGGAAATAAAGATAATTTGTATTTGAAATCATACGCTTATCCGGGTTTGGACGGGCTGAAGACGGGAAGCACCAAGGAAGCCGGCTATTGTTTTACAGGTACGGCCGAACGCAACGGCATGCGGCTCATCAGCGTCGTAATGAACACGTCGTCCAACCCGAGCCGTTTTCGCGAGACTGCTAAAGTACTAAACTACGGCTTCGATAATTTCGAGTTGAAGCAGGTCGTCAGCGCCAATGCGGAAATAGATTCTTTGAAAACGGTCAATATTAAAAAGGGCGTCCTAACGAGCGTACCGGTCGTTACGGAGAAGCCCATTTCGATCGTAGCGAAGAAAGGAGCGGCGGCTGAGGAATTCAAAATCGCGGCGGCCCCCGTCGGGGAAGAGAGCCTTGTCGCGCCCATTAAGAAAGGACAAGTGCTTGGTACGGCAAAAGTAACCTATAACGGAACGGAGCAGACTGTCAATCTGATCGCGGCCCAGGATGTAGAGAAGGGGAGCTGGTTCAGATTGTTTTTCCGGGCGATTAAAGACTTTTTCGTCGATCTGTTTAATGGCTCTTAAGGCATAAGAACTGCACAATATGGCTTGTTTATTTTATTTCGTTCATGTACAATTATTGTTTAGTTAGTTGATCGAAGAAGAAAATCACACTTTCAACGGAACCAATCTCGGGAGGAATCGGGTATGGAAACAGGAACTTCGCGCGTGAAAAAAGGGATGGCCGAAATGCAAAAAGGCGGCGTCATTATGGACGTCATGAGCGCAGAGCAGGCCAAAATTGCCGAGGCAGCCGGGGCTTCTGCCGTGATGGCGCTTGAGCGGGTGCCTTCGGATATTCGTGCAGCGGGCGGCGTAGCCCGTATGGCGGATCCGACCATTGTTGAAGAAGTAATGAAGGTAGTTTCTATTCCGGTCATGGCCAAGGCGCGGATCGGCCATTTTGTCGAAGCCAAAGTGCTTGAGGCGCTGGGTGTCGACTATATCGACGAGAGCGAAGTTCTGACACCGGCGGATGAAGTGTTCCATATTAATAAACGGGAGTTCACGGTGCCTTTCGTGTGCGGAGCGAGGGACCTGGGCGAGGCGCTGCGCCGGATCGGCGAAGGAGCATCGATGATTCGGACCAAGGGCGAGCCGGGAACAGGCAACATCGTTGAAGCGGTCCGCCATATGCGCATGATGGTGTCCCAAATCCGCAAAGTTCAAAACATGTCCAAGGACGAGCTGATGAATGAGGCGAAGCTGCTTGGCGCGCCTTACGAGCTGCTGCTGCAGGTGCATGAAACCGGACGTCTGCCGGTCGTCAACTTTGCCGCCGGCGGTGTGGCGACGCCTGCGGATGCCGCGCTGATGATGCATTTGGGGGCGGATGGCGTATTTGTCGGATCGGGCATTTTCAAGTCGGATAATCCGGAGAAATTCGCCAAAGCGATCGTCGAAGCGACGACCCATTACGAAGATTACGAATTGATCGCGAACATTTCCAAAAACCTTGGGACGCCGATGAAAGGCATCGAAATTTCCAAGCTGCACGCTTCCGAGCGCATGCAGGAACGCGGCTGGTAAGCCATAAGCCTGAAATCCAGAGAGAAGGTCAGATTTTCATGAAAATAGGCGTATTGGCTCTGCAGGGAGCTGTAGCCGAGCATATTCGGATGATCGGAAAGGCCGGCGGAGAGGGGATTGTCGTCAAGCGGACGGAGCAGCTCGAGGAGCTGGACGGCATGATCATTCCCGGCGGCGAAAGCACGACGATCGGGAAGCTGATGCGCACGTACGGTTTTATCGACGCGCTGAAAGCATTCTCGGCGCAAGGCAAACCTATCTTCGGCACCTGCGCCGGGCTGATCGTGCTGGCTAAAGAAATTGCCGGGCAAGAAGAAGCTCATTTGGGTCTCATGAATATGAGGGTAGCCCGTAACGCCTTCGGACGGCAAAGGGAAAGCTTTGAGACGGATCTGGAAATTAAAGGTATTGATCGCAATGTGAGGGCTGTCTTTATCCGGGCACCGTTGATCGAAGAAGTGTATGAAGGGGTGGACGTTTTGTCTACCTTCAACGGACAAATTGTCGCAGCAAGGCAGGGACATTTGCTAGCTGCCTCGTTTCATCCGGAATTGACAGACGATGAGCGCATGCATGCCTATTTCCTGGACATGGTACGTGAAACGAGGTAGGAGGGATACTCCTTGTTGGATGTAAAGCTGCTGCGCAGTGATTTGGATAAAGTCAAACAAGCGTTAAATCATAGAGGCAAATCGGCCGAGGACCTTGAGCGGTTTACGAGCTTGGACAACCGGAGGAGGCAGCTGCTGCAGGAAGTCGAACAGCTTAAAAACCGCCGGAATGTCGTCTCCCAGGAAGTAGCCAAGCTCAAGAAGGAAAAGCAGAACGCCGATGCGCTCATCGAAGAGATGAGACAGGTCGGAGACCGCATTAAAGCCATGGATGAAGAGATCCGAACCTTGGAGGCGGACATCGACACGATCGTATTGGCGATTCCTAATGTTCCTCACGGCAGCGTGCCGGTCGGTTCCTCCGAAGAAGACAATGTCGAAATTCGCCGTATCGGCGATGTGCCGGAGTTCGGGTTTGAACCGAAGGCTCACTGGGATATCGCTCAGGAGCTCGGCATTCTCGATTTTGAAGCTGCGGCCAAAGTGACCGGTTCCCGATTCGTGTTCTATAAAGGAGCTGGCGCGCGGCTGGAACGGGCGCTGATGAATTTTATGATGGATCTGCACGTCGATCAGCACGGCTATGAGGAAATGCTGCCTCCGTACATTGTGAATCGCGACAGCTTGACGGGAACGGGTCAGCTTCCGAAGTTCGAGGAAGATGTGTTTAAAATCAGCGATTCGGATTATTTTCTCATTCCGACTGCCGAAGTGCCGATTACGAACTATCACCGGGAAGAAATTCTCTCGGTCGATGATCTGCCGAAAAATTATGTCGCATTCAGCGCTTGTTTCCGTTCGGAAGCCGGTTCGGCCGGACGCGATACGCGGGGTTTGATCCGCCAGCATCAGTTCAACAAAATCGAGCTGGTCAAGCTGGTCGCCCCCGAATCGTCGTACGAGGAGCTGGAGAAGCTGACGGCCAATGCGGAAAAGGTGCTTCAGCTGTTGAAGCTTCCATACCGGGTTTTGACGCTGTGTACCGGAGATATCGGCTTCTCGTCGGCCAAGACGTACGACCTGGAGGTATGGCTGCCGAGCAGCGGAAGCTATCGGGAAATCTCGTCGTGCAGCAATTTCGAGGACTTCCAGGCGCGGCGGGCCAACATTCGTTTCCGCCGGGAGGCGAAGTCGAAACCGGAGTTCGTGCATACGCTCAACGGCTCCGGACTAGCGATCGGCCGAACGGTCGCCGCTATCTTGGAGAATTACCAGCAAGCCGACGGCAGCGTGCTGATTCCCGAAGCGCTTCGCCCGTATATGGGCGGCCTGGAGCGCATCGCCAACAATGGATAGGAAAGAATAAGGGCAGCTTCTTGAAAAGCTGCCCTTACCTATGTTACAATGCTTCTTGTCACAAGGAGAGGTGGTCGAGTGGTTTAAGGCAGCGGTCTTGAAAACCGCCGTGTTCGCAAGGGCACCGTGGGTTCGAATCCCACCCTCTCCGTAGCAGCAAACCAAACGATCCCGCAGGCGGGGTCGTTTTTTTTAATGCGGAAACAGGCTAGGCGGGATGAGAACCCAAGGGTTCGTCGGAGCATAAGCTTCGGTAGGGAAACTTCGCAGTCGGCCAAACGAAAGTGGCCGCATCCCACCCAATTTTCTTGACACATAAGGTTTATTGGGATAGACTTACCCTAAAAGGTTTATTGAAATAAACCTGGCGGGGAGGCCATGCGAAAATTGGAAGCTTACAAATTGTATGATGCCGAATACAAATTTGCCTGTCTGGTTTGGGATAACGAGCCAATGAAATCAACAGAGCTTGTCAAGCTTAGCCAGGCGAAGTTGGGCTGGAAGAAGTCGACAACCTATACCGTGTTAAGAAAGCTGTGCGAGCGGGGGATTCTCAGGAACGAGAATGCGACGGTAACGGCCATCGTTAAGAAAGCTGATGCGCAGAAATACGAGAGCCAGACCGTTGTTGAGAAAACCTTCAACGGGTCTTTGCCGCAATTTTTAACCGCTTTTCTCGGGGGGAAGAAGCTGACTGAGCAGGAGGCGGAGGAATTGAAGAGGATTATTGAGGAGGCCACTCGATGACGGGCCTGTTTTTGTTTATTGTGAATACGAGCATCACTGCAAGCTATGTGGCGTTGGCGGTCATGCTAGCAAGATGGCTTTTGTTGAGACGCGCCCCTAAAATATTCTCTTATATCTTATGGTCAGCTGTAGCGATTCGATTGGTTCTGCCCGTCAGCTTCACTGCAAGCTGGAGTCTGTTGCGCTTAGTTCAGCCTTCGTATGATGCGGGTACGGGCTACATCCAATATGTTTCGCAGGATATGGTTTTTGTCAACAATCATTTGGTGACGGACGGAATCCGCGAGATCGGCCAATTGGTCCATTCGTCTCTTTCGGCTAGTTCCTGGGCATCAAGCGTCAATCCATGGACATTCATCCTGGGGGCTGCGAGTTTTGTGTGGATCGCGGGAGCTGCCGCCCTATTGCTGTACAGCGTCATTTCGTATATGAAATTTGCGGCTAAAGTCCGAACGGCGACTCTAGTCAGGGAAAACATTTTTGAGACGGATCAAATATCTACCCCGGTTGTTTACGGTTGGATCAAGCCGAAAATATACGTTCCGACCGGTTTGAGCGAGGAGCAGCAGCTATGCATTTTGCTGCATGAGCGGACGCATATCGCAAGAAGGGATTATTTGATCAAGCCGTTTGCGTTTTTGCTCGTTATTTTGCATTGGTTCAATCCGCTCATGTGGCTGGCTTATTCGCTGATGAGCAAGGATATGGAAATGTCCTGTGACGAAAGCGTTATTGATCAAATGGGCACCCAGAAGAAAAGAAGCTACTCCAACGCTCTGCTCTCCCTTTCCCTGAAACGGAGCGGGTTTTCGGCAGGCAGCCCGCTTGCTTTTGGAGAAAGCGATATAAAGGCGAGAATACGCAATGTGCTATCTTACCGGAAGCCCACTTCACGGATGACTGCCTGCGCGATCATCGTTATCGCCGCTCTTGTCGCAGGGTGCGTGGCGAACCCTGAGCCTTTGCCGCCGTCTTCGCCTCTTTCCCCGCAGCCTTCCTATCATGGATATCAGCTGGATAAGCTGCTGGAACATAAAACGCTGTATGTAGGCAACCATGTCAAAGTCGGCGGGCTCATCAGCGCGACACCGAAGTTAGCAGGCTTGGAAGGCAAAGGGATGGCTCTTCAAACGACAGAGCAGCCTTATGGGGTGACCGTCTATTATGCCATGAAGGATTCCGCCGGTTTGATGAAAGATGGGGCTATTAACGGCGAAACCTTTTACCGCAACGCGATTGTGCTCTTAAGCCTGATTGATAATGTCGGTTCGATCACCTATTCGATTGTTGATGAGACGGGTTATGATGACGGCACAGAGTATAGCTTTACGTTCACAAGGCAGCAGGCGGACCAGCTGCTTGGACAGGATGTCCGGCAATATGCCGCAGACGAGGCAAGCTTACGGCAACTGATCGATCGTTTGGAGCGTATGTCATTCCATGAAACGGCCATGTAGGTGGCCGTTTTTTTCATGCCGTAATTTGCATTCCTGGCAACGGCATAGACACCCCATGCTTGGGCGAAGTTAACCTTATGGAGGTGTTAAACGATGAGCAAAGCCGATAAGCCGCAGATCGGCTCGGAGCAGTTGGCGAAGGCATGGGCAAGAACACTGCCTACCGTGCTGAACGCATCCGACCGAGCCGACGTTAGACCAGATGAAGCGGATGAGCATGCTCTCCGTGTGCATATCCGTACGGCAGGTCACAGCGACTACAGCTTTGACTTCAAATGCACTTATGCCGATTCCCGGGAAGTAAAGGTCGAGCTGGTCGATGTGGAGCGGGAAGGGCAAAGCGTTGACGAAAGAACCGCGACCATTCAGACGCTTGTGGACGATTATGTCCGCCATATTCATGAATGCGCACAGCAGCTGCATGCAGTCACCAGCGGGAGCTGAGGAAGGAGCCATACTATGACCAAGAACAAGAGCGGCGTAGATAAAAACTTGATGAATGTCGTCGAACAGCTGGAGCAGCGGCCGGTTAGCCGTCACCAGGCTCAGCAAGTGCAGCAGCAAAGAAACGATTACCGCCATCAGGACGCTTTGAACCACGATAACACGGAAGATATGTCTGTCTTAAGCGACAAAGAATAATCGATCAAACAAGAGAAGAGGTGTCTAGGATGCCGAAGGATATTCCGCAGCCGGTTAACCCTCCATCCGGACGGCAAAACCGGCAAGAGCACCGTCAGCCTAACGAGCCGTTGTCCGGCTCCAAAAAAGTCAAAAACCAAAATCACTCCAGGCATAACAACGGGGAAGGCTAATGCTCGCAAGGGCCGCTCACAAGCCGCAACGGCGGAGGGCGGCCTTTGTTGGTGCCGGTTTTGAAAAAGCTCCTAGGCAGACCATCTGCCTATTATCCATCCATGAAACTTTTTTGGCGGCATGCGTATCATGGTTATTATTCTGTATGCGGAATGGGGATATCCGATGGTACACATCAAGACGCCGGAAGAAATTGAGCGGATGCGAAAAGCGGGGCGTATCCTGGCGCGATGCCACGATGCGATCGAAGGCCTGATCCGGCCGGGCATGACGACGATGGAGCTGAACGATTTTACGGAAAAATTCCTAAAGCAGCACGGAGCCAGGCAGGTGCTTAAAGGCTACAAGGGCTTTCCTTATGCTATATGCGCTTCCGTCAACGACGTCATTGCGCACGGTTTTCCGGACAGGAAGCCGTTAAAGAGCGGAGATATCGTCAAGATCGATATCGTTTGCCGCTATCGCGGCTGGCTGGCCGATATGACCCGAACGTATCCGGTCGGAAGCTTGTCCGCCAGAGCTTCCCGCCTCGTTCGGATTGCCCGGGAATGCATGGACATCGGAATACGCGAATTAAGGCCAGGACGCCGAATCGGCGACGTGATGCACGAAGTTCAGCGGCACGCGGAGAATGCCGGCTATTCCGTCGTACGGGAGCTGGTGGGACATGGAATCGGCCGAACATTGCACGAAGAACCGCTCTTCCCGCATTTGGGCAAACGGGGGGAAGGCTTCCTCCTTCAGGAAGGAATGGTCATCACCATTGAGCCGATCATCAATGAAGGAGGAGCGGAGACATTTCTTGAAATAGACGGCTGGACGATGCGAACGATGGATGGCAGCCTGTCCGCCCAGTTCGAGCATACCGTCGCTATCACGAAGACGGGGCCGCTTATTTTGACCGTTTAAATGGCGATGACGGACGAATCGTTCGTCGCAGGCCGTCCCTTGCGGTGTCGAACATTTTCAGGTGCTGGCGTCTGTCTCCGGCCGATCCTCGGATACGGCGTGTCGAGACGGAGCGGGTGCGCCGATTTCCCCTGTCGAATCGGATTTGACGTCATGAATACCTTCGTTGTTGTAGATGTAAATGTCCTCCAGAGCGTCCGTGTCTGCGGCTTTGCCGCCAGGTGCCGTGTTGGATGCCATATGCGATCACCTCTATAGTAGTGTGGATGAATCGCCCGAAAATGATGAACAACAAAATGACCGTCGCTTCAAACGAAGCAGACGGTCTTTACGTTTCGTTAAGTATGGCGTCCCCGAGAGGACTCGAACCCCTATCTGTCCTTTAGGAGAGGACTGCTCTATCCCGTTGAGCTACGGGGACGCATCAAATTCAATTATAACATATAACGCGTTGAGAGAAAAGGGGAAGTTCCTGTGAGCGATCGGCGAGGGCAATTCTCCTGTTTGGTGACCGTTTTCAGAAAAAATTTGGGCTAGCGCAGTATTTTTTAACGCTTCTAACGTCAATAAGATGTGGGAAGGAGGGGGAGAACGATTTCGGAGGAAATGTGGATTGCCAGGTTGGAAGGAGGAGACGCCAATGCGTTTCGCGAATTCGCCGATACCTACTCGCAGTATTTATTCCAGGTGGCTTATTCCGTGCTGCGTTCAGTGAAGGATGCGGAGGATGTTACCCAGGAAACGATGATGAAAATTTATTCATCTCTCCCCCAGTACCGCGGGCAAGGGTTCAAAACTTGGATTACGCGCATAGCTGTCAACAAGGCGATTGACTACAAGCGATCTCATGACCGCAAACGGGAGGCGCTGACCGATGAGTGGGAACAGCATTTGCCAGTGGCTCGTTCCGTCAATCCGGTGGAGGAGATTGTGCTTAAACGGCAGGAAAGGGAACTAATTCGCCGAAAAATACGCGAGCTTCCGGACAGCTACCGGGACGTTGTCTTCGCCTTTTATATCGAGGAGAAGAGCTACCAGCAAATTGCCGAAGAACAGAATCTGGCCCTTAAGACGGTGGAATCGAAGCTGTACCGGGCCAAAAAGTACATGAAAAAGCATTGGAAGGAGGAAGAGAGGGAATGAACCATCCTGGTATCGAAGATTGGATCAGCTATATACGCGGAGAATTAAGCCCAGAAGACCGGGATGTCTGGGAAGCGCATCTGGAGCGTTGCGAAGCTTGCCTTGCGTTATATATCGAAGCCATGGAGCGATGCGCCCCGTTGCTTCCCGAATTGCCTGACGAAAGTCATTTTGTCGACAGGCTGATGGAACAGTTTGATGCCATATCTGACCGTAATGCATCGACAGAAGCAGTTGTACCCCCTGCAAACGTCCGTTCCGGCCCCGCAGCGGCACTTCGCAGCACGGAACGCCTTTCGCGGCGAACCCGCCTATATCGGCACCCTCTCTTCCATTACGGATTAGCCGCAGTGATTACGATGATTTTGATGAGCGCGGGCTTGTTCGAATCGGTTGCCGATACGATGGGTCATTGGGAGAAATCGAGACGCGAGGCCGTGGCGGAAGGAGTAAAACCGATGTCCGATACGCTCATGGAGAAAACAAGCGCGGTGCTGGATTCGATTCAGCCGAAGCGCGACAGAGGAGGTAACCGATGAATCCCCATAAAAGTCCGATGATTGTATTCCTGCTCGGGTTTATACCGGGACTAAGCCATTTGTATTTGAACAAAGCCTGGAAAGGACTCCTGTATGGAGGCTCGTTCTTCGGAACAGTATTGCTGTTCTTTTTCGTTGTCCTGGAAATTCACGACCACAAATTTGCGCTGATGCTGTTCGTGCTCGGCTTGCTGATCTGGTTCGTCAATATGATCGATACAGCCTATACTTTGCTGTACCGCAGGCCATACAACCCTTCCGTTTATGACAATTCGGCCTACGGGCCTGCGAATGACGGGTATCCGCCGCACAGCAGTGCAGCAGGGGGGGCGCCAACCGGCTGGCAAGGAAACGAAGCTTCGGACCGTTCCGCGATCATGCTGCTCTCCTTGATTCCGGGCCTGGGTCACTTCCGGCTCGGCCTCATGCAGCGCGGTCTCGGCTTCATCATTTCCTTTGTCGGCCTGGCCTTGATGGTATTTTTCGTCGCCATGCTGACCCGTCGCGATGAATTCCTGGTGTTCATGGGCATTTTGCCTGTAATCTGGATTTACAATCTGTTTGACTGCTCTCAGCAGCTTAGCCGCAAGGAGCGGGGCGAGCCGCTGGTTGACCGGACCGTATGCGAGGATTTTCAGGAAAGCCGCAGTCTGGAGCATAAAAATAAACCGATCGCCTCGATGCTGGCCATGTTCCCGGGCGCCGGACATATGTATTTGGGTCTGCAAAAGCGGGGCCTTCAGCTAATGGCTTTGTTTCTGTTCAGCATATTCATCATGGATCAGATGCGATTGTCGCTGTTTTTGTTTCTGATCCCGATCTTATGGTTTTACAGCTTCTTTGACGCTTTGAAGTACATTGCCAAATACGGACGAGAGCCGCTCGCGGACGAGCCTGTCGTCCATTGGCTGACCAATCAGCAGCGCTGGGTTGGCTACGGGCTGCTTGTCCTGGGGGCATATTACTTGTTCGATCAGCTGTTGTTGGATATTCTGAATGATTGGTTTCCGAAACACAAAATCATCTATCGATTCGACAGGTATTTCCAGCCCTTTGTTTTGTCCGTACTGCTGATCGGCAGCGGTCTTCGCTTGATCAGCGGAAGCTTCGGGAAGCGCAGGAGATTCGACGACAAGCATGCGCCGGGTCGGACAGACCGGCCGAACGGACGCTGACGGCTCCGGTACGGATGCTGCCTGCCAAAAGACGCCCCTTTCGCAAGCCGTACAGGCCAAGGCGAAGCGGGGCGTCAACCGGACCGGCGAAAGACCGGTTCTTCTATGTAAATATATAAGAAACACGTTTATCGATGTTCTTGCAAGGATGAGCGGCCGCGGTTTGGCGGTCGTTTTTGCTTGGTACAGAAAGTCGCCCTTCGTTTTATCGCTTTAGCAAAGTTAAACTTTCTGTAACGTTCAAAAAAGACCGTCCCATTCAGGACGGCCTTCTCATTGTCGTAATAATGGTCGAGACGACAGGATTTGAACCTGCGACCTCTTGGTCCCGAACCAAGCGCTCTACCAAGCTGAGCCACGTCTCGAAACTTCGCTTAAAACATTCTTAACGAATGCAGCTTCTTAATATTATCACGATCCGAAGCAAAAGTAAAGAGGGATTTCGAAAAAAATATCATGTACGCAAATGGCTTGGGGCGTCACCGGCGTCGCCCCAACCTTCGCAGACGTAAGCTTATCGCTCCTTGCCGCGCAGGCGGCGAAAAAATTGCGTCAGCATGGAGCTGCACTCTTCCTGCAGCACGCCGCTGACAACATCGACGCGATGGTTGAACCGCTCCTCCTGCAGCAAATTCATCAGCGTTCCGGCGCAGCCGGCCTTCGGGTCCGCCGTTCCGTAGACAACCTGGACGATGCGCGATTGAACAATGGCTCCCGCGCACATGGGGCATGGCTCCAAGGTTACGTACAGGCGGCAGTCGAGCAGCCTCCAGGCATCCAAATATTCGCTGGCCTGCCGGATCGCCAAAAGCTCCGCATGAGCCAGCGGATCGCGGGTCGTCTCGCGCAAATTGTGGCCGCGGCCGATAATTTCGCCATCCTTCACGATGACAGCCCCAATCGGCACTTCCCGAATTGCCTCCGCCTTGCGGGCCTCCTCGATCGCCGCTCTCATATAGGGGATATGCTGTTCCCATGCTTCGTGCCCGTTCACATCGTTCCTCCGATTCTATGCCATTCGCTTTTGTGGATATCCATTCGAACAAACATTCGTTGTTAACATGCTGTGGATAATGTTGTGGATAAATGTCCACGCATTTCATTTTAGTTAAAGAATCGGTTTTTCGCAAATAGGCGGGCCGCGCGCGTCCGACAGGTAATGAATACGATAAGAAAAACGTCTATCGACGTCCATTCAAAGAAGAACGACCGCGGATTAAGCGGTATTTTTTCTTGGTACAGAAAGTCGCCCTTCGCTTTAATCCTTTAGCCAAGTTAAACTTTTTGTAACGATAAGAAAATCGACCGGAGCCATTGCCGCTCCGACCATTCCAAAGTATAATTAAATTAATATTAATTAATAGTAGGTTAATTTTACTAGTTTTTTTGTGGCATAATTTGATGAATTTGAGATTTGAGTCATTCGTTAAGGGCAAACTTGTCGAAAGGCAAGGACGCAAAGCTGAGGGTCTAAGGTTCGTAGGACGAACTATGGCAGCCTGGCCGCCGAATATCGCATAGAGTGGATTTGTTTTCGGCGCAGCCGGTCTGTTTCCCAATGGTTTAAGCGGGCATTATATTTATTTGGGGAAGGGCGGGATTTGTGTGTCACCGAAGCCTGCTGTCGCGCCCAATCATGAATTCGCAAGCAAGTACCGCAACGAAGGCGCGGAAGAATTGCTGCATTGCCGAACGGTGCTGGAGAAGGAAGGAATTGCCTTTACCGGAATATTGTCATATGCCGAAGGGAACATGGTGGAAGTGGAGACGTCGGAGTGCAGACAATTCGACGTAGGGGATATTGTGAAGCTGACCATTCATTCGCAGGCGGGAGATCGGGTGTTCGAGTCGAGGGTGATTGCCAAAGACCGGAGAGCCATTATGTGCATGAAGCTTTCGAAGGGCCGGAAGCCCGTTTCCGAAAGAAGGGAATACCCGCGAGTCAAGGCGAATCTGCGAGGGACGATCTGCAGGATGTTCCAGCCGTTTGACGGCGGCTGGCGTTCGCTGAGCGAGCCTATAAAGCTGCAGGTCTTCGACGTCAGCGTAGGCGGCGTCGGTTTTATGGTAAAGGAAGAGCATGCATTAGGCGCGGATATGCTTGTCTATGCCGAACTGGAGCTGGACATGCGTCTTCCGTGCCAGCTAAAGATTGTGCGCAGGCAGCCGGCGACGGAAGGGGCATATTACGGCGCCAAATATGTGGATCTGCCGGTCGAGAAAGCCAACACTTTGCGCGCGTTCGTCTTTCGGAGGCAGGTCGAGGAGTATTTTAGGCGTTAGGAGCAATATAAGGAAGAACCTTAAATGGTTCTTCCTTATTATTTCTATGGAGATAAAGCACCGAGCCTTTGGAGTGGAGGCGGCGGGCTGACATTTCGATGGGATTGATCCGATACCGCTTAAGTAACATTTTAACTGAGTGATCGCGCAAAGATGACAAACCGACATGAAATATTATATAATTATAATTTAGAATATTTGAATTGACTTTCTAAGGAGTTGTCCTTTGCAATGGCTTTGAAAGCTGGTATTGTAGGGCTGCCTAACGTAGGCAAGTCCACGTTGTTCAATGCAATCACGCAGGCGGGGGCGGAATCGGCGAACTATCCGTTCTGTACGATCGACCCGAACGTCGGCGTCGTGGAAGTGCCGGACGAGCGGCTCTCCAAACTGGCGGAAATTGTCGTTCCGAACCGGATTGTGCCGACGGCGTTCGAGTTCGTCGACATTGCCGGGCTCGTGAAGGGGGCCAGCAAGGGCGAGGGGCTCGGCAACAAGTTTTTGGCGCATATCCGCGAGGTGGACGCGATCGTGCACGTCGTGCGCTGTTTTCAAGACGAGAACATCACGCACGTTTCGGGCAAGGTCGATCCGATCAGCGATATCGAGACGATTAATCTGGAGCTGATCTTGGCCGATGTCGATTCGGTGGATAGACGGATTGAACGTTCGCGCAAAAATATGAAGAGCGGCGACAAGAAATATGCGCAGGAGGTCGAGGTGCTGGAGCGCATCAAGGAGGCGCTGTACAACGACAAGCCGGCCCGCAGCGTGGACTTAAGCGACGAAGAGAAGCTGCTGGTGCGCGACCTGCATTTGCTGACGATGAAGCCTGTACTGTACGCTGCCAATGTGAGCGAGGCCGAGGCGGCGAACGCAGACGAGAATCCGTTTGTGCAGACGGTTCGCGAATACGCGGCGCAGGAAGGCGCCGAGGTCGTGCCGATCAGCGCCCGTGTCGAATCGGAGATCGCGGAGCTGGAAGGCGAAGACAAGCAGATGTTCCTGGAGGAGCTCGGCCTGCAGGAATCAGGCCTCAACCGCCTGATTCGCGCGGCCTACAAGCTGCTCGGGTTATATACGTATTTTACGGCGGGCGTGCAGGAGGTACGGGCCTGGACGATCCGCAGAGGGACGAAGGCGCCGCAGGCGGCCGGCGTCATCCATACCGATTTCGAGCGCGGGTTTATTCGCGCCGAGGTCGTCTCTTACGATGATCTGGTGAACGCCGGATCGATGAATGCGGCTAAGGAAAGAGGACAGCTGCGCTTGGAAGGCAAAGACTATGTCGTGCAGGACGGCGACGTCATGCATTTCCGGTTTAATGTGTAATTTATGACATTGGGAGGATGAAGCAAGGTGCTGGACCGACTTCAATCGCTGGCCGACCGTTATGAGAAGCTGAGCGAACTGCTGTGTGATCCCGATGTGGCGAACGACCCGAAGAAGCTGCGCGAATATTCTAAGGAGCAATCCAGCCTTCAGGAGACGTACGAGGCTTATACGGAATACAAAAGCGTCATCGAACAGTTCGAGGCGGCTCGGGCGATGCAGGCCGAGAAACTGGACGATGAGATGAAAGAGCTCGTCAAGCTGGAGCTGGAGGAGCTGTCCGAGCGCAAGCAGCAGCTCGAGGAGCGGCTGAAGGTGCTCATGCTGCCGAAGGACCCGAATGACGACAAGAACGTCATCGTCGAGATTCGCGGCGCCGCCGGGGGCGACGAGGCTGCGCTGTTCGCCGCGGATCTGTACCGCATGTATACGAAATATGCGGATATGCAGGGCTGGCGCACCGAAGTGCTTGATGTGAGCATGAACGATTTGGGCGGGTTTAAGGAGATCATATTTATGATCAACGGCAAAGGCGCCTACAGCAAATTGAAGTTTGAGAGCGGCGCTCATCGCGTTCAGCGCATTCCGGCGACGGAGTCGGGCGGCCGCATTCATACCTCTACTTCGACTGTCGGCGTGATGCCGGAGATGGAAGAAATCGATATTGAGATCAATGACGCAGATATCCGCGTCGATACGTTCTGCTCGAGCGGAGCGGGCGGCCAGTCCGTCAATACGACGAAATCGGCGGTACGCGTGACGCATATTCCGACCGGGATTGTCGCCACCTGCCAGGACGGCAAATCGCAAAACTCGAACAAGGAAAAGGCTCTGCAGGTGCTGCGGGCGCGGATATACGATAAAATGCAGCAGGAGGAAATGGAGAAATACGGCGCCGAACGGAAAAGCAAGGTCGGTACGGGAGACCGTTCCGAACGGATCCGGACGTACAACTTCCCGCAGAGCCGGGTGACCGATCACCGCATCGGGCTGACGCTGCATAAGCTCGACGCCGTGCTGAACGGGGAGATGGACGAGATTATTACTGCGCTGACGATCGCAGCCCAGGCGGAGCAGTTGGAAAAGGAAAGCCAGCCGTCATGACGTCCGCGGAACGGCAGCGATCGATTCGGGAAGCCTTCCAGGAGGCTTCTTCTTTTTTGCGGGGCGCGGGAGTCGCGGAGCCGGAGTCGTGCGCCATGCTGCTCTTGGAGCACCTTCTGGGCATCGGCCGCAGCGAGCTGCTGCTGCGCTGGCCGGAGCCGTTCCCCGCGGCGCAGGAAGCCGCCTGGCAAGAGCTGTTGCGGCGCAAAGCGAGCGGGGAACCGGTGCAGTATATCACCCGGGTGCAGGAGTTCTACGGCCTGCCGTTTCGTGTCACGCCGGCGGTGCTCATTCCCCGGCCGGAGACCGAGCTGCTCGTCGAAGAAGCGCTTAGGCTCGGGCGGGAGCTGTGGCCGGCGGAGAGACTCGGTGCTGGCCAGGATCATGAGGTAACTGCGAAGCCCTCTGCAGAACCGGAGGAGTCTGAGCGGGGCAGCGGCGGGGAGGCAGTCTCAAGCGCGGCAGCACGCTGCCTGGCGGCGGC
>Ga0207865_101545_pt1 | contig 16753 bp, 19 predicted proteins | sample HigsolmetaAR204D_FD_184836 | JGI IMG/M metagenome (GOLD analysis project Ga0207865, IMG submission 184836) | Ionic liquid and high solid enriched microbial communities from the Joint BioEnergy Institute, USA - AR20-4-D (SPAdes) (version 2) ...
CTTGCAGAAATAACCTGAATCCATCGAATCCCTCCAGAAAATGGTCATCAAACAAAAGACGGGAGCTACAGGAACTCCCTCATCAACTGGTGTTTATTCATTGAATTCATGACCGCAAAAACGGCAAATCTTTGCCCTTGCCTTTACAAGCTCGGCACATTTCGGGCATTCTTTCGTGTCTGCCGTAGATGCCGAATGATGTTGAATGGCCGACACTTCCTGTTCAATCAGTTCTTGCTGATTAAGCATATGGCGTTCGTATAGCTGGCGTTGATGAGACATTTCAGCTTGGTAGTAATCCTCCAAGTGTTTCAATTCTTCTCGCAGTTTGGCAAGTTCAGATTCAATGGCTTCACAGTGTTTTGCCGCTTCTTTCTGCTTCTCCATTGCCGTTCTGCGAATGGAAAGCCCCTTGCCGCGAAAGATAGCACCCAGGATGATGCAAAATACACCTACTAAGCACATGATCATACCTACCGCTAAAACATCACTCTTGGACTCTTCGGTAGCCATCATGATTCCGATCAAGGCGGCCAGTGATCCGATGATGAATCCGACCCAGCTAAGCAGGATCAAAAAGCCGCCACCCAATTCTCCTCCGATCCCCACACTTCGGTACCGATCCAGTTCCTGCTCTTTTAACCGGATATCGTTGTTGATGCTCTCCAGTTTGATCCTGTACTCTCGTTCCAGTTGCTCCAGCTTCATCTTGAAAGCGTCGGAGGTATTAATGGTTCTCACAAATTGTTGCAAGGGAAAGCCCGTCCTTTCTTGGCATACTATCGAATCAGAGTTATTACTGATTCCGGGGTATGCATTGCTTGTGCCAACATGGCCTGCGATGCTTGGGAGAGAATCTGGCTCTTGGTGAATTTCATCATTTCCTTGGCCATGTCCACATCTGTTATTCTCGATTCAGCCGCCGCAAGATTGACCCTATAGTTCGATGCGTTGTTATGGATGTGCTCCAATGCGTTTTGATAGGAGCCAAACTTTGATCGTTCTGCGGACACTTTATTGATAGCATCGTCAATCTTTCCAATCGCTTCTATCGCTTTCTCGGGCGGATCAACCGCAATATCGTCGATGCCAAGTGCTGTGGTGCGGGCATCCGTTAACTTGATCTTGTATGTATCACTGGCATCAGGGCCAACCTGTAGAATCACATCAACGGATTGGTTGGGCAGAGTAGTGGAGTTAGGGTCTATGGTCGCTTCAAATTGAACCACAATTTCCGTCCATACACCGCCGCCATCCGAAAAGTTGGGCGAGTCGGAAAGGTCATTTCCCAAGATATTCTCAGGTGGTACTCCGACATAGGGAGTACCGGAATAGGAAACGAGTTTCGTCGCGTAAACTTCTGTCTCAAGATATCCAGTGAGTCCGTTTACCCTGACTGCGGTGATATTGTTGCCAAATCCCCATGTCTCCGCTCGTGTCTTAAAGGTGTTGGTACCGAGATCAACAGAAAAATGATAAGGCTCACTCGACTGTGGAGGCGGGGCCGGAGTAGACCAGTAGACACCATTCACCAGATCGGCGATAGAAAAAGTTTCTTCGTAGATGGTGTTGATGCCGGATTGCTCAAAGATGGTGATGCTGACCGCATTGGCCAAATTGACAACGGTAAGTCCCGATGGTGGGGTATCTGACACGTTTAATAAGTGGATTCCGTTGAAGTGGGTGTTGTTTGCGATGTCATTGATGGTGTTCTTGATTTGATCGATTTCTTCCTGAATGCGTAGTCTGTCGTCCGAAGTTAACGTCCCGTTGGCCGCTTGCAAGGCAAGCTCTCGTAATCTCTGAAGATTCGGATTCTGTATCTCGGCGAGACCCGATTCGGCCGTTTGTACAAGAGAAATGCCGTCCTGTATATTCCGCTCAGCCTGTTCCAAACCTCTAATTCGTGCTCTCATTCTTTGTGAAATGGACAGGCCTGCGGCGTCATCTGCCGTTTTGTTTATGCGGAGTCCCGAGGATAGTTTTTCAATTGATGTGGCGGTTTTTCTATAATTCCGATTCAGCTTGTTGAGCGAGTTTATCGCTGAAAGGTTATGTTGTATCCTCATCCATCTCACCTCTACAAAAACACCTATCTATATTATCGTTACCAAGGACAACCAATTTTAGCTTTATGCAAAATTATATTAAAATTTTCTAGTTTGTGCTACTGACGGATGTAGTCGATACTCCCCTACGCTTGTGTAGAGGTGGTATCATTGTCAGATTTCTTAAAATTAATCGGGGAAAGAATTCGTTCATTGAGGAAGGAAAAGGGACTGACTCAAGAAGCCTTGGCAGAAAAATCAGGCATTCATTATTCATACATTGGTGGCATCGAACGTGGTGACCGTAACATTTCTCTCACCACGCTGGAGAAGGTTATTAATGCATTGGAGATTACACCTGTCGAACTGTTTCAGTTTCACAAAGTGGATATTGAAACCGAACTTTTAGATAAACGGATGCTCATAGAAGCACACAGAAGCTTGATGATTGATCTGAGCATGGATGAAGTAAAACTGATTCACAGGATTGCGAAAGATATAGCAACCTCAATCGGTTCTCACCGAAACCGATCGTAAAATCGCCTTAATGGGCAAAAAATAGACAGATTTCCCCGGAGTACCACTCTGCACTTTTTAAGTACCCCCGCCTGCCGTTTCATGCCCCACCGGGTTCTATATGGACTGTGATCTACTGATTCATTGGTAGATCGCAGTCCTTTTTTTGTTTTTGTCGCTCTGCTGAGCGTGACAGCGAACAGGGGAGGTGAGAGGCTTCCCACACAGAGAGGAGGTGAATCTGGATGATCAGGCAGTGATGTTTTGAATGAAAGAAGCAGTGTGGTTATTGGCGTGACTTTTTTGGTGAACAAAATTCGGTAAATCGGAGGGAGTCTGTATGGAGGTTAGAATTTACGTTGCCAATCTGGCGAAGTACAACGAAGGTAAATTGGTTGGCAAGTGGCTAACGCTGCCGCTGAGAAGTGAAGAGTTAGAGGAAAGGCTAAAGCAGATTCTGGGCGAAGATGAGGAATACGCCATTCATGATTACGAAGCACCATTCTCCATCAGCGAGTATGACAATGTGTTTGCGATCAATGAAGCCGCCGCCGTTTTGGCTCGATACGACAGCAGAGTTGTTATCGCTCTTTGTGAATGCGTGGACAACGTTGAAGAGGTTGTGCGGCTGTTGGAGAGCGGCGACTACAGTGTGTATTATGATGTGGACAACTTATGTGATGTCGCGGCTGAAATGATCGATGAAGGTTGCTTTGGTTCCGTTCCTTCCTCACTCGTTTGCTACATCGATTATGAAGGTATCGCCAGAGACTTGAAGATGGATGATTGGCACATTAATTACGAGCTGAGAGTTGCCGTCCGCCCGCATTCTTAATCACGCCGTTTATTTGTAACAAGGATTTGTGTAATGGTGCCTGCTTGAATCAAAGCGGGTTATTTGTCGTTGCGAAAAAAGCGAAAACGACGGGTTGCAAGACAACGGGACGATGAAAGGAGGTGAGATGACTATGAGGGATTTGTTGAAAAGGCTGGAGTTGAAACAGGTCGATCTGCTTGTCAGGGAACGGTTGCTGAGAAACTCTGACATGAACCACCCAAGAAACATGTTCAGCCTACAACAGGTTCGGGAGGAGCTTAAAACCCTGCAAATTAAATTGGATATGATCGACATCCTGCGGTCGATTGAACTCGAAACCAATAAGAAAGGAGCTGTAACACATGCAACAGAACAAAATGAATCTGTCTGATGACCTTGTAGTGTTGTTAAATCGGTTGGCTCTGAACGGAGAAATTCGAATGGCCGGTCACGTCTTGCACGCATACGTCATCCGCTTCTGGAAGATTGAGAGGGATGTTGCAACCAGATTTGTCATTGGATACTTTGAAAAGTATTATCCAAAGCAGTTACAGCGGTATGTGAAAAAGAGAAGACAACGGAACTGAGTGGCTCTTCTGCACTGATTAATGGCAGGAGGGCAATTTTTTTATGTCCTTGGAGGGAGGTGAGGATGATGGAGAAGTGTGTTGATTTGCATGAGAAGAAAAAGTGGTTATTGGCGGCGTTGAAGCATTTACGGAGTATCAAAGAGTTGCGTCCCGCTTGGGGGCGGCTTTATGCCCGTACTCTCGTCAAGCTGGTGCTAGTCGAGATGAAACTGGAGCAGTTGGAGCAGTTAGACAAACAAAAAGAGGTGCGACCATAAGGATCACACCAAAAAACTTTGCTGATTGCATTGTACAGGATTTCATTTCAACAACACAAGGAGGGTTCGCCGCCCTCCTTATTTTCATTTCACGGAGGTAATTGACGATGATTGATAGATTTGACAACAAGCCTGCTCTTGCCGATATCTTTTCACAGATTTTGCGGGAGAAGCCTGACAGTCACACCATTCGCACTTTGCTGACCAACTTTCCAACACTCCATGATTTGCTTCAGACCACAGAAGAGGAATTGAGAGCCCTTCCTCGCATCGGTGTAGTTAAGGCGAGAAAAATTATGGCCGCTTTAGCTAGTGCTCGAACTCTCTGCACTGAAATATCTCGTCCGCAAGTTGTTCGTTCGGCCAAGGAAATTTACGACTTTCTCAAGGCTGAGATGATTTATTTACCTCAAGAACACTTTGTTGTTGTCGGTTTAGACAAGCGGAATCGGATTTTATTCTGGAAGGTAGTCAGCGTAGGAAGCATCGATGCGGCAATAGTTACGCCGAGACAGACCTTCCTTCCATTGTTAAAGCATTCACAAGTAGAGAAGGCAATATTCGTGCACAACCATCCTTCAGGTGATCCTACTCCATCAAGGGAAGATATAACCATAAGCAATACTCTCAAGAAAGTAGGAGAAATCATTGGCGTGGAAGTTCTCGATTCAATTGTTTGCGGCATGAATTCGTACTGCTCTTTAGCTGAGCAGGGATTTATGTAAATCTAGTCAGGAGGCGGAAAGCATGGCGAAACTCATCAAAAACCTAGTAAGCTCCCACATACTACGGGAGAGCGACTTGTTGACGATTCAAGCATTGTTACATCACTTTGATCACCCGAATCAACTTAAAGGGCTATCTCAAGAGGATTTATCTGAAATAGTCAGTTCATCTGCGGAAGGAAAACAGCTTCATGCTACCCTGAAACTAGCACATTTACTTTCTAACCCCGGCAGGCAGGATAGGTTCGTTATCCGCATGCCTAGAGATGCCTACCAGTATTGCAAGGAAAAGTTTGAGATGGTCGGCGATGGACAAGTGGTACTGCTGGCATTAACGACTAAGAATCATGTCCTGAGCCTAACTACTATTGATGAGAAAGTGATGGCCGACATCCCCACTTGCCAGCGATTTATCTTCCGCGAACTAATATTGCGGAACGCCGCTTCAGGGATACTGGTACACATCCTAAAGGAGGGCGACCTTAATCCTACTACTGAGCAAATCTCAGTGGCTAAAACAATTACTGAGGCCGGGGATGTGTGTGGCATATCGATTTTGGATATTCTTCATATGACAGGTTCAGAGTATCTTAGTTTCAAAGAAAAGGGGTGGGTATAAGAAGAATTGGTGGTATGGGAGTCGTTATAAGGTAACTGGCTCCCATTCCCATAACGACTAGTAGGCCTGATGTGGTCATGTTGAGTCTGTTCTGTTTAAATTAAAGTATAGGAATTGACTGGAGGAAGTTGCTGTGCAGATACCTAACTTTCAGAGCTATTTCAGAAACACCGGTGCGAGGAATAAGTTTATTCTTTCTCCATCATGGTTCCCTTTTCAAAGACAGATATTAAGCGAGGTATATGGTGATTTTAAAGACCGTGACGCTTTTGTTATCTATCTATATTTGTGTAAACATTTTGACTACACATCCAAAAAGACATATCGATGCATTGATACAATTCACAAGGATCTGAAGTATAATTTGCCAACTGCACATAGACCGAAGTATTCAAGGAAGGTTCAGAATGCATTAGCCTGGCTTGAGCGAGAAGGTTTTATTAAACGTGTTAGTGGAAAACAGCAGTGGTTCCGCTCCACTATTCTTGTCGCTCCAGATTACCACTATGGTCAACAAAAATTCTATTCTTGTCATGAACTGAACTTTGATTTTGATGAGTTAAAAGCACATAACAAAGGCTACATTATGGTGCCAAAAACAGTATTAACAGAAAAAATGCTGGCTGACACAACCCTTGCCAAACGTCAGTGGACAATCACTAAGCTGAAAACAATTTTGCTACTGTACGCATATTGTTGGCTTGAATTTTACGGGGGAATCGATCCGAGAATCGTGCAGATCGATCAGCAAGGTAAAGTTGATCTTAATCCAGGCTTCTGTTATGCGTTAAAAGGTTCGACCACAGTGATATCGAGAACGGTTATTTCTTTGATAAAGGATGGTTTATTTATTCCAGTTAGGTGTTGGTTTGAGAAAGGGATATACACGGGTGATGTAGGTACATATCAACCGAATTCAAATGCAAAAGTCGTTGAACGAATTGTGTTACGCCCGACCCATTTAATTCTTCATCAAGTCGAAACCGATGTTATGAAATCTAAAAAGGGGTATATGGAAATATGACGACAACATGGAGGAAGTTGAAAGTAAAGGTGGCAACTGAAATGGTTGATGTTCTTCATGATGGATCATCTACAATAGAGATTTTGGGGGAGCCTCATTCTCAGTCGATTGAATACGATTCAACAAAGGAAGAAGGGATTCTACAATCCATTCAAATGATGGATTTTCAGGCAAAGGTCGCAATGCTGTTACGTGCGGAATTGAAGAGGATGGGTATGCTTCCCCCGCTTCCTGCTGAAAGGTATCGTGTTGAAATTGATGTTGTTTCCAGAAGGCCGAAGAAGGAGTTGCCATTAATCGAAGTAATGAAATCGGTTGTTGATGGAATCAACAAAGAGATTATCGGGAATGACCGCAGTATTTATGAATGTTGCATCACAAACGCAGGGCCCCAAAATGTTCAAAGTCGTTCTACGCAACCTTTGGATAATCTGTCAGTTAGGATTTATCCATTGAGTGCAAATACAGGTTCACCTGTGGTTAGTTTTTTTGATGTTCCTATTTATATTGTCCCGAAGGAAGAGCCGCTTTTAATCGACTTCGACAATGACACACGTTGGGAGCCATACAATTGGGATTTGCAAAAAGACGTGGCGGAGTCCCTACAGAACGATGGAATGCAACTTTCAGGAGTTGGCGGCCCCCTTCAAGTGAATATGACGTTCATCGGTGGAAAGGTTGCGGGTATGGACATCGATAACATGGCTAGGGTTTATTTGCCGATCCTTTGGTATCTCGGAGTTAACGAGGAGGAGGTAAACGCTATTCATTTGTACAAACAACCAGTACAAGGGTATCAACAGAGTAGTACATTGATTGTCTTGCAATAGGTGTATACACGACCGAGAGCAGTAAAATCCTTGAGGCTCTAAGGTTAAACCGCTCTTTGATGTAGACCAAAGTACAAACATTTAATAGAGATTACTGAATGCTAGATGATACTATCTATCGCACTTGTCACATTAACCAATGTGATGAGTGCTTTTTTATTTACAGCGAAAAATCAACGGTGAGAGGCGTTGAACAGCAGAGAGGAGGTGAAGACATAAGCTTGTATAGTGACGTATCTCTTGCAATCTCATTTAATCAACGGATGAAAGAATACCGGAAGGAGTGGTCAATATGAATGTTGCCACGTATTTAAGAGTTTCATCAGAACAACAGGCAAACCGTGAATTGTCCATTCCGGCACAGAGAGAGGCGTTGAAGGCCTATGCTGATGCAAAAGGATGGAATATCGTTGAAGAATTCGTTGACGAAGCAAAATCGGCGAAGACGGCGGATCGCCCTGCTTTTCAAAGAATGATTGCTTTGGCTCAAAAGCCTGACAAACCGTTCGACGCGATTCTCGTGCACAAGTTTGACCGCTTCTGCCGAAGACGTGAAGATCATATTATCTACAAAGCCCTGCTAAAAAAGCAGGGTATTGTTGTGCTTTCCGCAACCGAACCAACTGACTCGGAAACCCCACATGGCGTCTTGCTTGAAGGAATGCTGGAGGTTATCAGCGAGTTTTATAACGTCAACCTGAAGCATGAAACACTGAAGGGTCTACGAGAAAACGCATTGCAAGGTTTTCACTGCGGTGGGCGTGCCCCCTATGGTTATCGTTTGTGTAAGATTGGTAACAGAGTGACATACGAACTTGGGCCAGAACATGAGGTGCAGACTGTTAAACAAATATTCAGCATGGCCGCAGAGGGCATGGGAGGCAAGAAAATTGCACGTCTGTTGAATCAGCGATCGCAACCACAAGAAAAAAAGTGGAGCCCTTCAACCGTACTTTCCATTCTCAGCAATGAAGCGTATCTCGGTCGTCGCGTGTGGAATAAGAGGTCTGACGGTCGTCCAAATGATCAAGGTAAGTGGATTGTTACAGAGAAGAGTCATCCAGCCATTATTGATCAGGATCTCTGGAACGCCGCTCAATCATCCCTGTCACCGCCGGGATATAATTGACCCAGGTTCGCCGGAATGAAAATGACCCACCCTTAGCGAATATATCCCCTTCGAAAATAGTCCGCCAAGACAACTTCGGAGGGAGACACATGCTAAGGAGTGGGATAGTGATATCGTTACATACCATGAGGGCAGAAGGCAAGAGTATTCGTGAAATTGCCCGTCAAACCGGGCATTCTCGAAATACAGTTCGCCGATATCTCCGGGGTCAATTCACCCCCGAAAAGGGAACCCGTAAATCTCGTGGTTCCAAGCTTGATCCGTTTAAACCGTTCCTGCAGGAACGGCTTCAAGAAGGTATCTATAACTGCGAGGTTTTATTCGAGCTTCTACAAGAAAAGGGATACACCGGTGGACGCACCATCCTGAAAGACTATGTGAAGGCCTTTCGTCCTCCCAAACAAGTTCCCGCTGTTCTTCGTTACGAGACGAACCCTGGTGAATACGCCCAGGTTGACTGGGGACTGTGCGAATACGTAGATCAGGACGGTAACGTCCGGAAAGTGCCGGTATTTGTCATGGTATTGGGGTACTCTCGTGCTACGTATATCGAGTTTACAAAACGTTGTGACATCTACAGCTTTCTTCGTTGCTTGATTCATGCTTTTGAATATTTTGGGGGCATCCCAAAGGTAATGCTGACTGATCAGATGAAAACAGTCGTACTTGGTATGGGAGACGATCGAAAACCCCGCTGGCATTCCCTTTTTGCCGACTTTGCTGCGGCAATTGGGCTTGTTCCAAAAGTATGTAAAGTCCGCCGCCCCGAAACAAAGGGGAAAGTGGAACGAGGCGTTCATTACGTAAAATACAACTTTCTTCCTGGCAAACGCTTCGTTGATTTACAGGATCTCAATCAACAAGCCCTTTTCTGGTGCGATAAGATTAACCGTCGCATTCATGGAACAACCGGCGAACGTCCCACCGACAGACTCCGTAAGGAGGATCTGTCGCCTATCCCTTCTTTCGATCGGTGGGAAAAATACCTGTATGAACCCAGACAGGTCAGCCGAGATGGATTTGTTAGCTACGATGGTGTGCGATATGGGGTTCCATGGAGGCACAGTGGACGTGAGGTAACCGTGCGAGAAGTGAATGGGTGGGTGGAAATCTGGGCCGACGGCACATGTATTTCCCGACACCAAAAGGTCTATCGCTCCCGTGCAACTGTTTTTTGCGAAAACCAGTATGCAGGTCTTACGACCGCTCAAGGTTATGCTTATCCACGTCCGCAAGCCCAACAGATTTCATCGCAGCAAGTGGAAGTGCGTTCGCTGGATGTCTATGAGCAGCTAACAGGGGTGGGAGCATGATCGAACTGGAACAGGCACGGCTACGTCTCGAGGAACTTGGGCTTCAACAAGCAGCTCTCCTCTTGGATGCTCATTTGGAAGCGGCAAGTCATGGACAGCCCACCTATCTGTCCTTTCTCAACATGCTCCTTGATGCAGAGATAGCAGAACGCCAGAAACGGAATATGGAGGTACGTACCAAACTCGCACACTTGCCTTACCGAAAAACACTGGAGGAGTTCGATTTTTCTTTCCAACCCAGCATTGACGAACGGATGATTCGAGAGTTGGCCACGATGACTTTCGTAACCCGACACGAGAATGTTTTGTTCTTAGGGCCTCCCGGAGTAGGAAAAAGTCATTTGTCGGTGGCGTTGGCTGTAGAAGCCATCTCGCAAGGCATATCCGTTTACTTTGTCAGTCTCTCGCAACTCATCGAGGATCTGCGAAAAGCTTACGCGGAAAACAGGCTGGATAAACGCCTCCGCATCTATATTCGACCGAAACTCCTGATTATTGACGAAATTGGTTACCTACCGTTTGATAGTTTGGCAGCCAACCTCTTTTTCCAGGTAGTAAGTGCAAGGTACGAGAGAGGGAGCATTCTGTTGACCAGCAACAAGAGTTTCGGTGAATGGGGGGAACTGATGGGCGATCCGATACTTGCTACAGCTATTCTGGATCGGCTCTTACACCATTCCCACATCGTCAATATTAGGGGGAACAGTTACCGACTCCGTGAAAAAATGAGGACTGGAGCCTACGGCTCCCCCTCTTCTACCTAACCAACAAAAATCGCCGGGTGGGTCAATTCTAAACCGGCGATGGTGGGTCAAAATTAAGTCGGCGTTGACATCCCTAATGACACGTAAGTTATGCAAGTAACCAAATATCGTTTTCATGCAGGTATGCCAAACAACGGTGTACCTGCTTTTTTTATGCCCAAAAATCAACATACAAGGAGAGGTTGATCAATGAAAGTAGTTGCTTATGTTCGTGTATCGTCGGAGCGTCAAGCAGAAAAGGAATTGTCTATTCCCGCTCAATTGAAAGCCATCCAGCAATATTGTCAGGAGAAAGGCTGGATCATAGTTGGTGAGTACATTGAGAAGGCGAAGTCAGCAAAGACTGATAATCGTCCTGAGTTTCAGAAAATGATCGCATTAGCGAAGAGGCCAAACAGACCTTTTGATGCAATTGTAGTTCACAAGTTTGATCGCTTTTCGCGTAAACGGGATGATCACGTTATCTACAAAGCGTTACTTAACAAGTGCGGCGTTAAGGTGATATCCGTTATCGAACAGACAGAGGCGGAAACTCCACAGGATTTGCTTTTGGAAGGGATGCTTGAGGTAATCAGTGAATTCTACAACGCGAATCTTGCATCTGAGGTCAAAAAGGGAATGACGCAAAACGCGAAGCAAGGATACAACAACGGCGGTACACCTCCCTACGGATACCGTACCGAACATATTGCGTTGGGAGCCAGCAAAACAAAAGCGGTATGGGTACTCGGCCCGCGGGAAGAGATTGATATTGTTCGTTGGATTTTCCATCAGTATGCTTACGAAGGTTCAGGGTACAAGAAAATCGCCAATACACTTAATGAGAAAGGAGTACCCACACAGAAAGGCGGGAAATGGTCGGCAAGCACGATTCGGGCTATTATCTTCAATGAATCGTATATTGGCCGGAAAGTGTGGAACAAACAAGACTATCAAACGAAGGGGAAGAAGTGGAAAGACCGCTCTGAATGGATCGTAACCGAAAATGCACATCCGGCCATCATCACTGAGGAGTTGTTTAATCTATGCCAAAAGAGAGCGAAAGAAAGGAACAACGGCGGGGGTGAAACGCATAAGCCGTTCCAAACGAAGCCTAACTCTCCATTCTGGCTCAGGGGAATCTTTTACTGCGACAAATGCAACTCACGGATGGTCGGCCATTCGACATCGACAACCAGGAAATACGGCGGACAAAAGTATTACATCTGCGGTGGGTATATGCGAAAAGGTAAGGATTTTTGCCCTTACGTTGGTTGGCGGAAAGAACAGATAGAGAAAATCGTTGCTAATAAACTACGAAGTGCATTGCTCCGACTGACTTTTGATGACCAGATTGTAGGGGAGATTCACCAGTACCATAGAGACTCAAATAAACACGTTGTCGCGTCAATAACGGGCTTGGAAACGGAAATTGGTTTTCTGAAGAAGAGGATAGAGCAAATGCGGCAAGAGCTTCAAACAGGAGGTGGAAAAGCGTACTATGAAGATGTCATCACTGAAATGCAGGCAGAGTTGAAAGAGAAGGAAGCTGAGTATGCTCACAAGAAGAATTTATATCAAGAGCTGATACTTCCTGAAACGGCCATAGACTCAATCAAGCATGACATCAGAAACCTGATCAACTTGCTTAATGAAGAGGTGCCGAATCCTCAACTGCTTAATGAGTATTTCGGCAAATTTGTCTCTAGTGTGATTATTCAAAGGGAGACAAAGATGGTGCAGATAACAATGAATCTGAAGTATGGCGAGCAAGTGTTGTATCAGAAGATGATTGTTGCTGATTGGGAACTTGCTAAATAAACAGCAGACTTATTTCAGTTACACAAGAACACATGCAGGGGAAGAGGGGTCATCTTCCTCTGCATGGACATTCTTTAATTGAGTACTACGTGACGAATAAAAGGTTCAACGAAAAGGTTTGACTGTTGCCCCTTGACTAAGGGGGGAATGGCATTGAAAAATCTGAAATGAGTAATCGAACCGGAATGTATAGTAGAATATAACCATATGCTTCAGAGAGTTGGTGGACAGAATGCAACAGTTTCTTGAACAGATAGATAGCGTACGATTGAAAGTTTCAAGTAAAACAGACCCAAAACGTAAATCAGAGCTAGGTCAGTTTATGACGCCGTCTACTATCGCTAGGTTTATGGCTTCCCTTTTTACAAACGTAAACATACAAAATGCTCGACTCCTTGATCCAGGTGCCGGCGTAGGTTCTTTATCGTGTGCCTTTCTTGAACGATGGGCGACCAGAGGATTCACATTTGAAAGTGTTGAAGTGGTGGCCTCTGAACTCGATCACAAGTTACACGACCATTTGTCGGCATCTTTAGGGGTATATAAAGACAAACTACCACTTGATGTCAAAGTTTTGAAAGGAGATTTCATAGAGCAGGCAATTAACATGATTCAAAGTGAGGGGGAAATGCGTTTCACGCATGCAATTCTAAACCCCCCTTACAAGAAGATGAACAGCAATTCCCGCCATCGCCTATTACTTCGTCAAGTCGGAATTGAAACGGTTAATCTATATTCAGCATTTGTAGCCCTAACATTGGCATTGATGGAGCAAGGCGGTCAACTAGTTGCTATTATTCCGCGTAGCTTCTGTAACGGCCCATATTTTCGTCCATTTCGCCAATACATTTTTGAGCGGTCTGCTATTAAACATATTCATCTCTTCGGAGCCCGTAATAAGGCCTTTAAGGATGAAAGTGTACTACAAGAAAATGTAATCATCTTATTGGAGTGTGGAGCACAACAAGGAGAAGTTACAATTTCTACGTCTACAGATGACAGCTTTACTGATTATCAGGCTTATCTTCATCCATTTAACCGAGTTGTTTTACCTAATGATCAAGAGTTCTTTATCCATATTCCTACATCTTTAGAGAGAAATCCTATCGATATCTCATCGAATATTAATTATTCATTGCAAGACTTAGGAATTGATCTTTCCACAGGGCCAGTCGTCGATTTTCGTGTCAAAGAACACTTAAGGGACATGCCCGAGCCTGGAGCCGTTCCCTTACTTTATCCAATGCATTTTGTCGGGCAGTTAACTGAATGGCCTAAACCTGGAATGAAAAAGCCTAATGCTATAATGCTTAATCCTAAAACTGAAAAATGGTTATATAAAAATGGTTTCTATACAGTAGTAAGACGCTTCTCGTCAAAAGAAGAGAAGAGACGTGTTGTAGCTGGTGTAGTCAACCCTGCATATTTTGATTACCCATTGCTCGGTTTTGAGAATCATTTGAATGTCTTCCATTGTAAAAAACAAGGGCTTCCAGAAGAACTTGCCTATGGATTGTTTGTTTACTTAAACTCAACGGTTGTCGATGAATACTTCCGTATCTTTAACGGCCATACACAAGTTAATGCAACCGATTTACGAAATTTAAAATACCCGAGTAGAGAAACACTAATTGAACTTGGTAAATGGGTTAGGGCATATGAAACAATTTCCCAACAGGATATTGACCAAAAGTTGGAGGAAATATTATGAACCATAAGAACATAGAGGATGCTTTAAAAATACTTGTCGCACTGGGACTGCCACGAGCACAACAAAACGAGCGTTCCGCACTCTGTCTACTGGCGTTACTGAACCTGACACCTGATAAGACATGGAAGCAAGCAGATAATCCGTTAATGGGAATTACACCAATTATGAGATTTTGCCGAGAACACTACGATAAGGTGTACGCTCCCAACACGCGTGAAGCTTTTAGGCGACAAACAATGCATCAGTTCGTTGATGCTGGGATAGCACTATATAATCCTGATAAGCCGTCGAGATCTGTAAACAGTCCAAAAGCTGTTTACCAAATTGTGCCGGAAGTGTTATCTCTCCTTAAGACATATGGTACTACTGATTGGGAATCTAATCTCAGTGACTATCTTTCCGTACGCCAAACTTTAGCTGAGAGATATGCAAGGGAGAGAGAGCAGAATCGAGTTCCTGTTCAGATTGCACCTGACAAGGAAATTCATTTAAGTCCAGGCGAACATAGTGAGTTGATAAAAGCGATCATTGAAGAATTTGGCCCACGATTTGTACCTGGTGGAATTTTAATTTATGCAGGTGATACTGGAGACAAGTGGGGCTATTTTGATGAAGCTTTGCTGGCGAGACTTGGTGTAACGGTAGATACACATGGTAAGATGCCAGATGTAGTTCTTTACTATCCCGAACGTAATTGGCTGTTGTTAGTAGAGTCAGTTACTAGTCATGGCCCCGTTGATGGAAAGCGACATGAGGAATTGGCCCGGCTATTCGCAGGGTCTTCCGCTGGTTTGGTGTATGTTACAGCGTTTCCATCACGTGCTGTAATGGCTAGATACCTTCCTGAAATTGCATGGGAAACTGAGGTTTGGGTTGCAGATGCTCCTTCGCATTTAATTCATTTTAACGGTGTTCGTTTCTTGGGGCCATACAATGAAGAATAACAAAAAGAAGCCACTGAATGTACTAGACGACAGTGGCTTCTTATCGTTTACCTTTTTTTGCAAACGTGGTAAAAAAGTAGTGTAAGAACAAGTGGGGGGATGGTGTCTAGTGGACAAAGAACTAGAGGTTGTAAAAAAAGAGTCACAAATTAGTCTGCCATCAAATAGCAATTTAGAGATTAGACAATTTGAAGAAAGTTTATTGGGTTTCCTCGTGAGTAACGGGTTGCCTACTGCATCAGTATTAGTGCCAATCAATCAAAGAATTACAGTGTTCAGAAACATACCAGATGCAATTACACAATTGGATGAAGAACGCAAGAGTCAATCCCTTTATATTTCAAAATTTATTGCGGCTGTAGCTTCAGGTCTATTTGACGCGGCACTTAATTATTTATGGGACGAAACAATTAATGAATTAAGAAACCGGGTAGCTCAATATGACCTATCATATTTTTACGATAATGCAGTTAATAGTCAAGAGAAACGAAAAAGATTAAAAGATGAAAATGATCTTGAAAAAATTGATGACAGTGAACTAATACATGGTGCTAAGGAAATTGGCCTTATTTCTGAACTTGGTTTTAAACATCTTGACTTTATTCGTTATATGAGAAACTGGGCAAGTGCCGCTCATCCTAATCAAAATGAAATAACAGGTCTACAACTAATTGCTTGGTTAGAAACGTGCATTAATGAAGTGATCTCTCTTCCATTGTCCAATATTACTGTTGAAATTAAAAAGCTATTAGCAAATATTAAAACTAACGTGATTACAGAGGAAGAAGCGAGACAAATTTCTACCTTCTTCATTAACTTAACTCAAGAACAAGCAAATACTTTAGCACAGGGGTTATTTGGGATTTATACTAGACAAGACACTACTTCTCAAACACGAGAGAATATACACAGACTGCTTCCTGTTCTGTGGGAATTTGTTGATGAGCCAACTAAACAAATGTTTGGGGTTAGATACGGTAAATTTGTGGCTAACAATGACCAGGAAGAACAAGCTTTAGCAAGAGGCTTTTTACAAGTTGTTAACGGTGAATCGTATATACCAGATAGCCTACGCTCAGCTGAGATAGAGACAGCTCTCGATAATCTGCTAACTGCACATAGGGGTTTAAACAATTTTTATAATGAACCACCGTTTGCACGTGAATTATTCCGCCTTGTTGGACAAACTGGGAATGTGCCTCCACAAATCAATAAAAAATATGTACTTACATTAGTGGAGGTGTTTTTGACAAATGGTAATGGGCCGGCTTGGAATGCTGAACCAATTTACCATGATCTAATTAAGCAGTTCGATTCCACACAAGCCTTGATGGCAGTTCTTTCTTTTAACGAACGAGTAATCTCTAGTAGGTTACAGTTCTCTCTGTGTCAAAGAAAGTATCGAGAACTGCTAGAAATGTTAAGGGTTAAAGTAACATCTAGTGCGGCGGTTGAATTGATAGATGAAATAATAAGTTACAGTGGCCCGTATGATAAAATGAAAGATGACACTAGATTTAACAGGAAAGTCGTCGCCTTGCAGAAAATAATCGGGTAATATTTTCTCGGAGATGCTTATGTGTCGCTATTTTCGGACGGGGGTTCGAATCCCCCCGCCTCCACCATACGCAAAAATAAAAGCACCCTTGAGGTGCTTTTTATTTTT
>Ga0207865_101555_pt1 | contig 16672 bp, 11 predicted proteins | sample HigsolmetaAR204D_FD_184836 | JGI IMG/M metagenome (GOLD analysis project Ga0207865, IMG submission 184836) | Ionic liquid and high solid enriched microbial communities from the Joint BioEnergy Institute, USA - AR20-4-D (SPAdes) (version 2) ...
TTTTCTGTTTTGATCGAATTTCTGAAAAGGATAAACAGGCATTCAGAGTGGGAGCAACCCAACTCGCTTGGTCAATCGGACCGACCATTACATTTATACTGGCCGTATTATTGGTGCCCTTAGGATTATTCGGTTCGGGATTGCCTTGGCACCGAACACGCAGGGCGGGAAATTGAAAAAGAACGGTATGGAATTTTGGAAACGGAAGAAAAAGTTACGAATATTTAGATAAGTTTCATCACGACTTGCTTAAGCAGCTTGGTAATCCTTTGTCTCGGGCAGAAAAGTGCACATTTCAAACAAGGGAAAAATCTTGTAGAATATGTAAAGAGAAAATAAAAATAGGAGAGGATAGAATGCCAGTATACAACAAACTTGTCCGTGATAAAATTCCGCAAATTATTGAACAAACGGGAAAGACATTTACAACGAGAATATTGGAAGATGACGAATATCGCAAAGAGCTGCGAAAAAAAGCATTTGAAGAATTAGAAGAATATATGAATGCGAGTGATAATGAAACAGCGCTGGAAGAATTGGCAGATGTGTTGGAAATTATTCATGCTCTTGCTGAATGCCATGGGGGAACGATCGAACGTGTCGAGCAAATTCGAGCAGAAAAAGCAGAAAAGCGAGGAGGGTTTAAAGAAAAAATTTTTTTAGTAGAGGTACATGATGAGTAAGGTGGAATTCATCAATCGCGACTTGATTGAAAAGATACAAGAACATATAGAAGCATCATCAACCATATACATATTGACAGCGTTTGTGATGAAATCTGGTGTCCGATTGGTAAAGGAAACGCTAAAAAAGGCTGCGGAGCGGGGAGCGGATATTAAAATTTGCGCTGGCGATTATCTCTTTGTCACCCAGCCGGAAGCGCTTCGTGAGCTGATCTCTATTCATCCGGACATCGAAGTACGCTTATGGCGAAGCAGGGGAGTATCTTTTCACCCAAAAGCATATTTATTTGAAAATACAACGAGCGGCTATTTTATTGTCGGCTCATCCAACTTATCGAAATAGGCGCTGACAGAGGGAATCGAATGGAACATCGGGTTGGATAAAACTGTCGATGAAAACGTATTTGCAGAGTCAATGGAAGAGTTTTTGAAGCTGTTTTACGCTGATGAAACAGTACAAGTGAACGAAGAGACGTTAAAGGACTATGAAAAGCAGTATCATGACTATCACCAACGGCATCCGAATCTTGCGCGAACGTGGGCGGAATCGGAAGAAGTTGAATTAATGCTTCCAGTGGATAAAGCGGAGACGGAAATCAATGAACGTGATCATGACGTAATTTACGATCCAGCAACGGTCACATACGAAACGATTCAGCCGCGCTTTGCCCAAGTGGAAGCGCTCGAGCGGCTGGAAGCGGCTTACGAAGAAGGCTACGACAAGGCGATGGTTGTCATGGCGACAGGACTTGGGAAAACGTATTTAGCCGCATTTTTTGCCCGCAATTTTCAAAAAGCGCTGTTTATCGCACATCGTGAAGAAATTCTTCGTCAGGCGAAAAAATCGTTTCAACGCGTCATGCCTAACAAAACGTTTGGCATTTATGACGGAAACGTGAAAGAAAAAAAGCTGATATAATCTTTGCTTCGATTTTTACGTTAAGCATGAAAAAACATTTAGAAGCATTCGCCAAAGATGCCTTTGACTTGATTGTGATTGACGAATTTCATCATGCTGCCGCTCGTTCGTATCAGCGAGTACTGAATTATTTTCAGCCAAAATTTTTACTTGGGATTACGGCAACGCCAGATCGCAACGATAATAAAGATGTATATGCCATTTGCGATGGCAACGTGGCGTACAAAATTGATTTTATCGAAGCGGTGCAGCGGGGATGGCTTGCTCCTTTCCGCTATTACGGTGTTTACGACGATACGGATTATTCCAAGATCAAATGGCTTGGCAACCGCTATGATGAAACAGAACTGCTTCAAGTGCAGCTAAGAGAAGAAATGGCGGACAAGATTTTAAAAGCATGGGAGAAATATAAGAAAACAAGAACGCTTGTATTTTGTTCATCGATCAAACAAGCCGACTTTTTATCCGAATATTTTCGAAAACGAAATTATCGAACGGTCAGCCTTCACTCCCAGCAGACAGACATTCCGCGCGATCAAGCTATCGCGATGCTGGAAAAAGGGGAATTAGATGCTATTTTCACGGTGGACTTATTTAATGAAGGCGTTGATATTCCATCAGTGGATACATTGCTGTTTGTCCGGCCGACAGAATCGCTCACCGTGTTCACCCAGCAAGTGGGCCGCGGACTTCGGTTGCATGAAGGAAAGGATTATTGCGTCATTATCGATTTAATCGGAAACTATCGCAATGCAGACGTGAAATTAGCGTTGTTTGATACGGAACGTGGGGAAGGTAAAAAGAAAAAAGCGTCACTGATCCCAACTGTTCCAGAAAATTGTTCGATTCACCTCGATGTACGAGTAATTAATCTATTAGAGGAAATGCGGAAAAAACGCCAGCCGCGTCGTGAGAAACTATTATTTGACTATCAACAACTAAAACAGGAACTCGGTTATCGCCCGACATACTTGCAGCTTCATCTCTATGGAAGAAGTGAGGCGTCTGAATATAAATCAGAGTTTAAATCGTATATCGGGTTTCTTTATTGGGCTGGGGAGCTGTCAGAACGAGAGAAAGAAATTTTCTCAAAGTATGAATCATGGTTAGTGGAAGTAGAACGCACTCCGATGACAAAAAGCTACAAAATGGTTGTTTTACAGGCGATGCTTCAACGGGGTTCTTCACGATGGCATTTGCCGATTACGCCGCAAGAGGCAGCACCATTTTTCCATCGCTATCTAACCGAGAAAGAATACCGGAAGCGCATTGATTTTTCAGACAAGGAAACAAAACGGCTATGGGTTTACGATGAAGAAAAAGTAAGCAAACTTATCGCTAGAATGCCGATGACGAAATGGAGCGGGAGTTCAAACGGACTTCTTTCCTTTGACAACAATGTGTTTTCTTTAACATTTTCCATCGGACCGGAAGACGAAGAGATTTTATACCAATGGACAAAGGAGATTTGTGAGTACAGGTTGCATGTGTATTTTGAGAGAAAGAATAAATAATTGTTTATGAGAACAGAAGCTAATACACACTTCTGTTTTTATTTATACCGACACGATTCGACAACATTTTTCTTATGTTTTCGATACGATAATTTTAGGCATTTTTTACTATATGTGGAGGGATTCGATGAAGCCAGGAGCAAAGAAGTTACTAGAATACTTACAGGAAAATAAAGAATTAGATTTTAAAGATGCTAAAAATATAGGAAGTTTTTGGACTGATAAAACCATTAAGCGCTTTGTGGAAGAATACAATGATATTTTTGTTGTTGAAAACCAAAAAGTAAGACTTAAGAAGGGGGAAAACTTACAGTCTTATAAGACTCATATAGATGTGAATGAATATGTTCAAATGCGTTCAACGATTCTTTCAGAATTAGAGAAATTTCTCGTTGGTCCATTTGAAGAAAATGAAACTCTCGGTCGTAGAAAAGCACCAATGGCCCTTTATCTAACTGGGAAGCTTGTTCCATTCGGTTCCACTTTTGATGTTATTAATGAAGAAGAAAATCATATTGAAACAAAACAATTATTAGAAGATGAAGCGATGGATGAAATGCTTATTCATCGCCATGTATTTCGTCCATCTGCGATGGGATTTAGTTTTAAAATGAAATCCCTTTCGAGTATAAAAATTCACATTAGTTGGGGAATGTACGATGATGAAGAACATAAACGGACGCAACTACAAGAAGAATGGTGTTTTGTTCCTGAAAATAAAACATATGTGGCTAAAAATGAGCCTGCTCGAGTACGTTGTAAAATTAAATATCATGACGGTTTATATCATATTAGTTTATTTTTGATTAACAGCTATAAACGGGATTCATATCCAAAACAAAGTGAAATTATGTTTCAAACAAAAATGATTGTGGAGGTTCCTAAGGAACATATAGCTGTTTTTTCTTCCAAAGCTGATATAAATCATTACGAAGATGAGCTATTATACGGACGGCATTTTCATGAGTATGCAGTTGGTCATGGGGTTGGCGTAGATTGGAAAGAAACGGATCAGTACGTCATTATTGAGAGCAAATGGCTTCCTTTTTATGAATTGCCTGTTGTAGAGCATCGTACTTTCTCTCATGCTCGATTTTTTATGAAAGAGTTAAGTGAAATGGATTCGGAAAGTTTACATACAACATTATCTATTATTCCTGAGCAATATGAAAAATGGCTATGTGAACAAAAAGGTCATATTCCATCTTTGCCGGAACATTTACAAGATATAGCGAGAAATAATGTTAACAAGATTGAAAAAATAATTAAAAGAATTCGAGAAGGTATTTGTTTAATTATAAGCAATCCTTCTGTAAAAGAAGCATTCCAATTTGCAAATAAAGTTATGATGATTCAGCAAGCTCAATCGAAGGTTGCTTTGCATTATCGTACTTTTCAAGAGAGAATAGAACCAAAATATACATCGGAATGGCGTTTATTCCAAATAGCATTTTTATTAATGAATATCGCTGGTATTGTTGATAGACATCACGAAGATAGAGATGTTGTAGATTTAATCTGGTTTCCGACAGGTGGGGGGAAAACAGAGGCGTATCTAGGATTAGCTGCATTTACCATGGGATATCGTCGGCTTATTGGGGAGTGGGATAATCCGGAAACATATGCAGGTGTTACTGTATTTATGCGTTATACATTGCGGTTGCTAACAACACAGCAATTTCAAAGAGCTGCAGCTATGATTTGCGCTGCTGAGTTGATTCGTCAGGAAAATCCTGAAAAATATGGAATTGAACCATTTCGTATAGGACTTTGGATAGGACAATCTTCTTCACCTAATACATATGAAGATGCAATACTAAAAATGGAGCAAATTAGGGAAGGAAACGAAGTACTAGAAGGAAATCCGATGCAGTTAACTCACTGTCCTTGGTGCGGAACAGAACTTAATGCGGAGGATTACATCATTGAGCGGCATAAGCAATTAATTCGTTGTCATTATTATGATTGTCCTTTTTCATCTGAAAAGGGAATTCCTGCTTTAACGATTGATGAGGCTATTTATCAATATGTTCCTACGATTCTTATAGGAACTGTTGATAAAATGGCGCAGATTGCTTGGAAAAAAGATATGTATGAGTTATTTGGTCGTAAAACTCATTATGATTTAGAAAAGGGGTTTATTTTTTCTGAAACGAATAAAAAAGGATATAAGAAAATTAATTATTTAAAGCCTCCTGAATTGATTATTCAAGATGAACTGCATTTAATCTCTGGTCCATTAGGATCTTTGACGGGTCTATACGAATTAGCTGTAGATTATTTATGTCAATATGATGGAGCAGGTCCTAAAATTGTCGCATCTACGGCCACTATTAGAGGAGCTGATGAACAGATTCGTCGTCTCTACGGCCGTGAGGCTAGTCAATTTCCTTTACCAGTCCTAAAAGCAACAGATAATTTTGTATCGTATGAAGTTCCAACACAACAAAAGCCAGGAAGGTTATATGTAGGAATTTGTGCACCGGGTGTCAGTGGAAAAATTCATTCTGTCCATGTTTATTCAGCATTGTTGACAATAAGTGAAAAATTAAAAGGACCTGTAATTGATCCGTATTGGACAATTTTAGGGTATTTTAATACGATAAAAGAATTAGCAGGAACAACAATACTTTTTAAAGATGAAATCCCAGTTCGTTTAAAATTACTTAATGAGAATTCCGAGCAAAAGGAATTAGTTATTGAGGAAATGACAAGTCGAAGAAAAGCAAGGGAAATTCCTCATTTGCTGGCTCAAATGGAAAAAACGTATGCAGAAAATGGAGCGCTTAACGCTGTATTAGCTACAAATATGATTTCGGTAGGAGTGGATGTCAATCGTCTTGGAATTATGGTAGTGCATGGTCAACCAAAAACAACATCAGAATATATTCAAGCAACTAGCCGTGTTGGAAGAACATATCCAGGTCTTGTTTTAACCTTATTCAACTCTTTACGTCCACGGGATTTATCACACTATGAAAGATTTAAATCTTACAACAGTTCAATTTACCGTTTTGTTGAACCTACAAGTGTGACACCATTTGCTCGAGGGAGTATTCAACGTGGATTAACCGGTTTGGTAGTAGGATCAATACGGCAAGAAATCATAGAGATTAGCAAAGAGCAAAGCGCAAAACGTTTTGTGATAAACGAAGATGTTGAAGAGATTAAGAAATTTTTGATTGAGAGAGCCGTAAAGACAGGAGAAATATCTGAGCAAGAATTTGAACAACATATTGAAAGTGTTTTAGATTGGTGGCTTGGAATGACAAATAAATATGATTCACTTGCCTATCGATCTTCAAAATATAATCATATGCCTTATTTATTGAAACCATTTGGTGATAGCAATGCATTGAAAGACGCAAGACCTGCGATGCATTCTCTCAGAAGTGTGGAAGCAGAGATTGAAGTAAAAGCGTGGAAAGGATAAAGTCAAAAGAAATAATTATTTGAGGTGTAGAATTATGGAAAGACAATTCGGGCAGTTGAGGCCAAGCCAGCTTTTGTTTTATCATGGACCAGGCGCCATTGTGGATATGTTGAGTGGCAGTGTTATGATTATGGCTGCAGATTTATGGGATTTTCGTTCCAAAAATGTAATAGAAGATGAGCGTGTAAGGAGTTCATTAGGAGTTCCTTATTTGAGATTGCTCAATGAAGATCAAGAAAAGATAAGTGTAACTGCGCGGCCGTTTCCAAAATGGAAAGTATGTCCAAGATGTGGAATGATGACAGAATGGGATACAAGAGAGTGTTATTACTGTGGAAAAGAAAATGTAAAAATTGAGTTATTTCCTAGTCGCTTTGTCATAGCGTGTAAACATGGTCATATTCGAGATTTTCCATGGATTGAATGGCTTCATGAAGGCGAAGAAGAATGTAAAAAACCGATATTAAAAATGACTTATCGAGGTATGGCTGGATCCCTTTCAGATATGTATGTTCAATGTGTGAAATGTAGAAAACAAAAATCATTGGCAAATATTATGAAATTTACGATGGATTGTACAGGAGAACGTCCATGGATAGGGGATGAAGAACAAGATAAAGAGCAATGCAAAGAACAAATGGAGACAGTTTTACGTGGGGCTTCGAAGTTATATACTCCCATCGTATTTAGTACATTAAGTATTCCTTTAAGTGATGGGAGAGAAGACAACTTAATCAAAAAAGTAAACAGAGAGAAACATAACTTACTGAAGATAAAGGATAGATCATATGAGCAATTTAAACAAATTGCCTTAATATTGTTAGATATTACAGAAAATGAACTTCCTGCTGTTGAGCAAATTTTAAATGGTGAGTATGAGCAATCAGTATCATATGAAACCATTCGTAAGCAAGAATGGAATACAATAATTAAGAAAAATGTTGATTACTTAGAAGAGACAGGTTTTAAATCTGTTGAAGTAGAGATTCACGAACAAATGAAACCATATTTTTCATCCATTGTAAAAATAGAATCATTACCTGAAATTCAAGTATTGAGAGGATTTACACGCCTTCATTACCTAGATCCATTCGATGCTACGGAGATTCCTTTTTGCTCCATCATGAAGAATAGCCGGTCAACCGATTGGTTGCCAGCGGTAAAAAATTTAGGAGAGGGTATATTTTTTCAATTCAATATCCAGAAACTATTAGAATGGGAAAATAAGGAGAATGTGAAACAAGAATTATCTCGTATTTTTGAGCGCTATAATAAACGTCGGGAACAACTGGGGAATTCATCTATTTATTTAAAAGTCCGCCATATATTGATTCATACGTTTAGTCATGCGATGATTCAAGAATTTGCAAGGTTCTCTGGATATGCTACTACATCTCTGCGAGAGAGATTGTATTGTAGCGACGATATGTATGGTGTGTTAATTTATACAGCATCGTCTGATTCAGAGGGAGGATTAGGTGGGCTAATTGAATTATCTAAGCCAGAGAAGTTATATCCAATCTTTGTACGCGCGCTTGAGAAAATGGAGTATTGTTCGTCTGATCCTCACTGCTCCGATGCAAGATTTGAAATGCAATCTACCGTTAACGGGGCAGCTTGCCATGCTTGTGGATTTGTTTCTGAAACATCATGTGAGTGGGGGAATCAGCTTCTTGATCGACGAACTTTAATTCCCTTAAATGAAGGAGAAAGTCTTGCGTTTTTCCAATTGTAAGAAAAAAGAGCAAACTCTATTATGGGTTTGCTCCTTTTAATGCTGGACATTTTTTTAAATGTTTGAGGGCTTTGTTTTCAATTTGACGTATACGTTCACGGGAAACACCGAATAATTCCCCGATTTCTTGCAATGTCATTTCTTCACCTGTCATAAAGCCAAAACGATACAAAATTATTTTCCAATCTCTCGGGTTTTTTATGATATTACGTAAATAATCAATAGCGCTCTCAGCCAATACGCGGTTTTCTATTTCTTCCTCATAACGCTCTTCTGATAAAAGCCAGTCGCATTCCTCAGGTTCTTCAATATAAGAATAATCAATAAAAACCTGCCTTTTTAAGCTGGTGTCTTCATAAAAAGGATGGTTAAAATAACAATATATGCGTGCACGTGCCTCATCTCCAACATTGTCATCATATAGAGAATAAAGTTCTTCAAAACTGATATAATTTGTTTTGAAAAGTATATAGTCGCTATCCAAGATGTTAATATTAGTTTTCTCATTTGTTATTAGTTGTTTTTCGAAGATTTGATCATTTTTCATAAGTGTTTCAATCCGATGAGTAGGAATACGAATCAAGGACAAATTGTCTGATTTATAGCGTTGTAAACGAGCAAATAAATGTCTGCGAAAATAATGATAAAAACTACCGCCCAATTCGGGATTGTATTTTTCGTATGCCTTATGTAATGCGAAATAGGCTTCTTGATAAAGATCCTCCATTGGAACTGTTTCACATGAAAATTTTTTTGCATATTGGTAAATTGTAAATGAATAATAGTCCCATGCTAAAGAAAGAAAAGTTTCTTTCGGCAATTGTTTAAATTGTTCGTTGGTCAAGCGTCGCTTTGTTTTAGTGGATGCTAACGCTTTTATTTTCCATTGTTGTCTAAGAGTAGGTATTGATTTTGATTTGAGGTTATTTTTTATATTATTTTCTAATTCCATATATTGTTTTTTCCACAGTTTAGGGTTGAACCGCCAATACCCCACCTTTCCTTTAATAGGCTCAAAAAATGGATAGGAAGATAAAGTATTTCGAATACTGCTCTCTGCGTATGTAGTATCTTCTTGAATGTCGCGTACGATTTCGCGAATATGTAATCCTGATGGATGCAGCATTAGAAGTTCAGCTAAATGTTGCATTAGTGATTTGGTGCCTAGCTTTTTCATTTCTGATAGCTTAGCTAAGTCTTCATATTTCATTTGCTCTGTATGTGCTTTTTCATCAAATACACCTAATTCCAAGTATAAATGATCGTCTTTTAGAAAAAATTCTAGCTTTTGTCCAGGCTCTAAATCGTAATCGATCATAAAATTACTAAGATGTTCACCATGTAACACATTGTTCTTTTCATCATAATGAATAATCATAGGTGTTATTTTTTCACCATCTAAGAAATTTACTTTTAAATAACCATTTTGAATCCAATCTTTGAAATAATGTGCAGCTAAAGTTTCTTGAATTCGATCATAATAGCGAAGGGTATAGCTCAACTTTTGTCTTTTCACTAGCGGCGTTGTTTCATGAGATGTTTGATCCTTTTGTTTTAGCGAAGTAGTCTGGTTATTTATGTTATAGTCTAGTTCATTAACCTTTAAATCAATGATATCCAAATTAGTGCTTCCATATAAGCGCTGTTTTGGTATGATTTTCGGTAATTCTTTGGATGCTGAATATATGAGAGAATCGTCATTTACTAAAAAAAGATTGTTTTGCAATAGTGGAACTATTTGTTTAATTGCTTCGAAATACGGAAAAAACAACGGTTGATGTGGTTGCAAGTTAAATATTCGTTTAATGATATACCGTATTTTAACAGCTTCCTTACTATCCATTACAAATTGTTTAATGATAGGAATTTTCATCGCAACTTTTTCTTTAATATAGTCGGTTACTTGAACAGAAAGAAATGCCTCGCTATAGTTTTTTTCAACTAGAGAAACGATTTGTTTGCGATTAACTTGAAAACGAGGATCAATTTTTGGAAAAAAGTATGCATTAGGATCATCGATTGAATATTTAGATAAAACATTTCTGTATATATCGGAAATTGGGATTTTGTCAATATTGTTTTTTACCATATAATAGTAGACTAAATCATTCAGCAAATTCCATTCGCTCAGAACTAAGTATATAATTCCGTCATCAGATGAAATTGTATCAAATCGGGGATCTAAATAGATTTCACTCATTGTTAAATTCATTATTCTACTATTATATTGATATGGATAAGGGTTAATTTGCATATTATAATAGAGACGGTCTAGCTCTTTGCAATAAACTTCTTTACGTGAAAAATGATCTTCTTCACTTGCTTTTTCATAATAAAATTGAGCTTCAAGAGCAAGTTTTACAAGATTTTGAGCTTCTTCAAGCGGAAGTCCTCTTCCATTTCCCCAATGTGTACGAACAAAATCAATAATAAGGTCACGGTGAAGGGGAGATCCAAGCGCACGGAATGCTCTATTAATTATGGATATATTGCTGTAAATAGGACCATTTTTCATTCCCAATTCCCCCTAGTACAAGAAAAAATGTAAAACTGTTATATCCTTTTTGTTTTTTTAGATTATTATACCAGAAGCAAAAGTTTATTATTAATCAGGTATTTTTAAACAATAAAGCAGACAGCAGAGAAAATTCTATTTAAACCAGAAGAGTGATATGATGCTACATATTGTAGATGCTATGCGTAGTATTTGAAAACAAAGAAACCGTCCTAAAAAATGTTGGTACGTAGTTATAAGTAAAATTTAAAGGGCAGTCCTTCAATGACACACGCATATAGTGTCATTGAGGTGATACACCATGAGTAAGTCATCTTCTCCGTTGAAACTAGGTAAGGAAACATATGGAACGATGAAAATAGAAGAAGTATTTCTGAAAGCGTTGGAATTGTATTTTGGAAGAGATAAAAATTGAAGTGTTGAGCAGTAATGAAATAGAAGCCTTCGTTTCTTGTTTGAAGAGAAAGAAGGCTTTTTGTTTTGAATCTTTATTAAATACAATTGTAAGCACTACTAATGTTCTACAGTATTAATATTATCTGTATGTCCCCTTTCTGTTTTGCTTTTGTTAAAAAAGAAACCAAGTATAAATCCATTTTTATCGACACAATCATTCAAATTTAGAGTTAATTAACTCTAAATTTTGGTAAAATTAAATAAAAAACGGAGAGGAGAAAGATAATGTTATTAAAGAGGGCGATTATTAAGAATTTTAGAAACTTCTCTGATGTCGAGATTTTTTTTAATAAAAAAAGTTTAGTTATTGGAGCCAATGATGTAGGGAAAACAAATTTAATGGATGCTTTACGAATTCTATTAGACAAAAATTTATCAGAGGCTGACTTAGTTCCAAAAGATGAGGATTTTTGTGCGTTTACTGAATGTAATTCATTTGAAATTACTCTTGAGTTTACCGATATTACAGAGGATTGTATATTTTCAAAGCTAGCTGAGTATATCAGTGAAGATACCCGAAGCATGTATTTGTCTTACGAAGCAACAAGGGATGGGGTTGGTGGAAGGAAAGACTATAAAATTAAAGCTGGGTATGACATTGCAAACTTAGAAGAGATACCAGGGAGACATTATCTTAAGGTGTTGAATTTAAGATATGTTGGTGCGACCAGACAAATAGATTCTTTTTTAAGAAATCAAAAAACTAAACTGTTGGAAATGCTCATGAGTAGCAGAAGCTCTGAGGAAGAACAGAGAGATGATTCGCAATGGCTACGTGTAAATGAATTACGTAATCAAATTCAAAACGAATTAGATAGTCTTTCTTACATACAAAATGCTGGTATTAAGATTAACGAGGAACTAAAACAACTTGCAGAGCATCATAATTTACAAGAGATAAAATTAGGAGTTGATGTTCCAAATGAGGGAGAACTCTTTAGACGATTGAAACTTTTATCTTTTGTAAATGATACTGCTATTCAAGTTGGAGGAGATGGAAGAAAGAACCAAGCATTTATTGCTTTATGGGCTGCAATGAATAAAATTCAAAAACAAGACGGTCAGCCTGATGAAGTTTCTATTCTTTGTATTGAAGAACCTGAATCGAATCTCCATCCTCATCAACAGAGAAAGCTGTCAGAGTATCTGGTTCATAAGTTTGATTCTCAAGTCATACTTACTTCTCATTCGCCTTTTATTGCAACTGATTTTATGCCTGATTCGATTATTCGTCTGTATTCTCAGGCAGATAAATCAACTATTGTGGCAAGTAAAGGAGCGTCTTCACAAATTGCAGCGAGGATAGATGATTTAGAATTCCGTCTTAATGTCATTTCGACGGAAGTATACTTTAGTGATTGCGTGTTGTTAGTCGAAGGTTCTTCAGAAGTTATCTTTTATAAAGCGCTTGCTGAACAGATAGGTGTAGATTTAGATAAGTTGAATATTAGTATCTTGTCCGTTGAAGGTGTTGGTTTTGAGCGCTATATTCGTTTGTTCCATGAACTTGGAATTCCATATGTAATTCGTACAGATAATGATTATTTTAAAATTCCAAGAAAAGAGGCATACAGACTTGCTGGTGTACAAAGATGTATTGAAGCAGTTAAGGTCATTGATGAAATAAATGGTTCTCATAGAACTGAAATTGTAGACAAGATATGTTCAGTTACAGAAGGAAAGCTAACAGGACTTCCTGAGCCATGTAATGACCATAGAAAAGAAGTGTATGAATTAGTAAGCCAGGACCTCAAGGAATTCAATGTATTTCTAGCCGAGATAGGTTTAGAAGAGGATTTGTTATTTCAGTCCAATACAGTTAAGAAACATATTTACCAATACTTTAATTTATCTGAAAAAGAGCATACAGACGAAGATGTCCTTGAAGAAATGAAGGATAAAAAGTCAACTTTTATGTACCACTTTGTAAAGCAACACAGGGAATGTTTAAGTGAACTTAGAAATTGTTCAATTGCTGAGCCTTTGTTGCAGTGTGAAAGAATTATAGGAGGGTTGCGAAGTGGTCAACCAGCTTAATGCGGAGGAACATGCTCCTACTAGAAGACTCTTCAATCCTACAGATGAACAAAGGGCAATTTTAAACCATGAGGGAAATTGTGTAATTGCGGCAGGACCTGGTAGTGGAAAAACTACCATACTGTCGCATAAGATTACGCAAGTTCTTGAGGAAGCCAGAATGTATCAAGGTGTTGCTGCAATATCTTTTACAAACAAAGCAAGTAACGAATTGGCTAGTAAGATACATAAACTTTGTAAAGATACCAAACACTCTTTCTTTGGAACAATGGATTCCTTTTATATATCTAATTTTATTATTCCCTTTGGAAAGCGGTACTTTGGAGTTCCGACTGACCCTCTTATCATTACAAAAATACCTGAAACAAACGAAACAAAGCGTGAAGTTGCCCAAATAAAAGCCATTTCTCAAGCTATTACATCCATTATCAGACGATATGAACATGTATCCCTAGAAGAATTAAGTAAACAAGGAATACAACCCATTTTAAAATTACAAGAAAGCCACTTGAGTTTCTTGCAAGAGAAATATCAATCTGGTTTTCTTGATTTACGTCTTGTTTCTGGGATAGCTAATCTTATCTTTCTTAGCTCTGCTGTATGCCAAAGATATATACGTTCTCGTTATACCCATTTAATGATTGATGAATTCCAAGATTCTGGATATGAACAGTATCAATTATTTAAACGTATAGCTGAAGCAGGGGTGATATGCTGGGCTGTAGGAGACCCAAACCAATTTTTGTATCGATTTTTAAAAAGGGACCCAATATACTTAACAAGTCTGTTTGACCATCCTGACTTTACAACTTTTCAGATGACTGTCAATCATCGTTCCCATCCATCAATTAATTACTACTCACAAAAATTGTTGGGATACGAACCTGAACCTCCTGAAGAAAACAGGGTCTTTTATCACTTTGTAGAAGGTAATGAAGTAGATATTGGAAGATGGTTTAATGATAATGTTGAGCTGATTAAACAAACCTTTGGTGTAGAGGACAACTTTGAAATAGGTATAGTTGCAAGAAAGGATATCACTTTAGAATTATTTGCACAGGGGCTTAATATTCCTTATAAATTTTATCAAAAGACACCTTTAGATGAGGACCAAACCCCAACAGGAAGGACTCTATACCATTTACTATGCATGTCCTTCGACAACAGGCAATCTGTCACTGCTTTTGTAGAAGACAAATTTGGAACTGATTTCCTAAGAAATTTTGGGTTTATAAGACAGTTAAAGAAACTGATTCAGGATTTTAAAGGTTTAGTTAAGGCTTATCAAGAAGATGAACATCAGGATATAGAAAAAATTGAGGGTCTTTTCATAGAAATTTCGGAGTACCTGCATCCTAATGTGAGCAGCTTGGACCAAACCATACATAATTTGCAGGAGATACTATCCAATCCTAGAAATTTGGACAACTTTATTCCAGCAAAAAAAGATGAAATTCAGTTGATGAACATTCATAAATCTAAGGGATTAGAATTTGATTTTGTACTGCATCTAGATTTATATCAAACAATTATTCCATCTGCTGGTTGGGTAATTGATGGAAAAGAAGAAGACTTAATTGATTCCCTAAATTTACACTATGTTGCAGTTACTCGTGCAAAAAAAGGGATTATTCTTATAAGTAGTTCTCATAGATTTCAACAAAAGACGGGTAAATTTTTTACAGCTGATGTTTCGGAGTTTATAAAAGCAGAGCAAATTGAAACATGGAAATATAATGGTTAAAATCACACCGAACAACAAAGAGTAGCTATTTCATTTACCGAAATAGTTAAGTGTTTGGTTAGTAATCAAGGTAATGCAAATAGTAATCAATTTAGCACCACTTTGTAATTCGGAAATTAAAGTAACCTATATAAATCAAGGAGGTAGTTATGGAATACATTAAGTTGGAAAAAATTTCTTTAAAAGACCACCCTCAAATAAATGAAAAATGGGTACAACAAAAAATTGCTGAGGACCCATCCATACTCGGATTGGGCGAGATTGAATTGAAAGACATGGAGCGGAAACAGCCTAGGGCAGGGCGACTTGATTTTTTGTTTCAAGATGATAATAATCGTCGATATGAAGTGGAACTACAATTGGGAAAAACGGACGAAAGTCACATTATAAGAACGATAGAGTATTGGGATATTGAGAGGAAAAGGTCTCCTCAATTTGAACATGTGGCAGTTATTATTGCTGAAGATATTACAAGCAGGTTTTTAAACGTAATAAGTCTCTTCAATGGAAATATTCCTATAATTGCTATTCAAATGAATGCAGTACAGATAGAAGATAAAATCGGTCTTCAGTTTATTACTGTCTTAGATGAAACAGCTCTTCCTATGTATGAAGAAGATGAAGAGTTTCAAACTCCAACAGACCGGAAATTTTGGGAAGAAAAAGCGACTCCAGAAACTGTTGCACTTGCAGATGAACTGTTAAGTTTAATACATGAACATATTAACAATAATATTAGGCTTAAATACAATAAGTTTTACATAGGCTTAGAGCAAAACGGCGTAGCTAATAATTTTGTGACATTTAAGCCGCGGAAGCAAAACATAATTTTTCAACCGAAGTCAGAACGATTGCAAGAAATTGATGAATGGATTGAGGAATCTGGCTTAGATGTATTAGAGTACAGCAAAAGGGACAGAACATATCGAATCCGATTGACTAAGAATGATATTAATGAGCATAAAGATTTGCTTGTAAAGTTAATAAAGCATTCTTTTAATTATATGAATGGTTAACATTTTATTGAAATGAATTTATACAAATGTATATCGTTTTATAAAAACCAAATATCCTTTATCGATATTTAGTTTTTACTGAAGATTTATTTTGTAATCGTTAATTTTAAAAAGAAGCTCTACAAGAGCAAGTAAAATAATTTTATGAAGACATCCAAATCGTTTTAAGTAGTTCCGTTTTTGTGGAGAAACATTAGAAACGGCATATGAAATAGCAGACCAAATAGCAACTAAAATGGTCTGCTATTTTTTATGGTGCGCCCGGCATGTACATGAACTATAGGGTGTAAGTCCCGAACCCCGAAGACAGAAGTAGAGGTTAGCTCAACGAAAGGGTGTCCGTGGTGACGCGGAATCTGAAGGAAGCTGGAGGCAAAACACCGGTCCGAGGAACACGAACCTCATATAAGGCTAGGTATGATTGAGTGAGTTTGCCAAACAAAACAAAGCTCTTTCTGTCGAAGGTCATATCGAGTAAATGAGGCGGATAGATGTAAGCGTAAAATAATCCCCACCTTTTAATGATAGGGATTAAATACTATTATTGTGATAAGTTATTAAAAACCCGACAATTCAAAGGAATTGTTTTGGACCAAGGAAGTAGTTGATCAAGCTCATCC
>Ga0207865_101557_pt1 | contig 16663 bp, 12 predicted proteins | sample HigsolmetaAR204D_FD_184836 | JGI IMG/M metagenome (GOLD analysis project Ga0207865, IMG submission 184836) | Ionic liquid and high solid enriched microbial communities from the Joint BioEnergy Institute, USA - AR20-4-D (SPAdes) (version 2) ...
TGATATTCTCCTCTCTCAGGTTCCTTGGTCGGAAATCTCTGAGAGAGAGATTCGCTGAAGGTGGGTCATTTTCATTCCGGCGCCGGTGGGTCAATTATAACCCGGCTGTGACACCTCGAAACCATCGATTTGAAATTGTAACGCAAGTAAGCAGCCTTATTCGGCATTTTGGGGTACCCGACTCAGCGTTTTTGACAAAATAGCGTTACCTAGTTGCGTTACATTTTAAAAAGGCAGCGTTTCAGCAAAATAGCGTTTGTCACTTGCGTTAGAGAGGATATTGTGATGGGGAGACGATAGACGGTATTCCTGCCGACGGTCGGCCGGGCGTGTGCCGGCGTGTGCTGCCCGCTGAGCGGTGTTGCCGGCGGCTGTCGCTATGCCGAACGGGCGTGTGCCGACGTGTGCTGCCCGCTGAGCGGCGCTGCCGGCGGCTGTCGCTATGCCGAACGGGCGCGTGCCGGCGTGTGCTGCCCGCTGAGCGGTGTTGCCGGCGGCTGTCGCTATGCCGAACGGGCGTGTGCCGGCGGCTGTCGCCCTGCTGAGCGGGTCAAGGCACCGATAGCAGCCGAAGCATGTTCTCGCTCACGATCACTTGCTTCTGCGGAATGCGGGAGAGCTCGAAGCAGGGCGTCAGCTCCCGGGCTTTGAGCGGTTCCGGTCGTTCCAGCAGCCCGGCAAGATGGGCCAATTGGCCGATGAGCCTCTCCGGCGAGCGGAGCGTCTGGCGAATGCCCCGCAAGGTGACGGAGCCGTGGCGCTTTGACAGCCGCCGCCCGTCCGGACCATACAGAAGGGGGACGTGAGCGTAGCGGGGAGCCGGCAGCCCGAGGGCCTTAAGCAGCAGGAGCTGCCGCGGCGTCGAGTCGAGCAGGTCCCAGCCCCGCAGCACATCGGTGATGCCCATGTCTGCATCGTCCACGACGACTGCGAGCTGGTAGCCGATGATGCCGTCGGCCCGCTGCACGACGAAGTCGCCCCCGGCCCCGGCGGGGAACCGCTGCGGCCCGGCAATGCCGTCCACGTAAGTCACCTCATGCTCCGGCATGGCGAAGCGAAGGGAGGGCGTCTTGGCAAGCGATCTCGCCTGCCGCTCCTCTGCGGTAAGGCCGCGGCATATGCCGGGGTAGGCCGGGCCTTCGGCGGCAAGACCATGCGGCGCGCTGGCGATCGCCATCAGCTCGGCCCGGCTGCAGTAGCACGGGTAGAGCCAGCGATCGCGCTCCAGCCGCGCCAACGCTGCGCGGTAGCGCTCTTCCCGGGCGCTCTGCTCGTACGGCCCGTACGGGCCCCCGATATCCGGGCCTTCGTCCCAATCGATGCCGAGCCAGCGAAGATCGTCCAGGATTTGCTCGGCATATTCGGGACGGGAGCGGGGCTTGTCGATATCCTCTATCCGCAGCACGAACGTCCCGCCCGCGCGGCGGATTTGCAGCCAGGCGAGCAGCGCGGCGAAGGCGTTGCCGATATGCAGCAGGCCTGACGGGGTCGGAGCGAACCGCCCGCGCCGGGCTGCCGGCGAAGGCGCTGGTCCGGACTTGTCTGTCATATGCATTCCTCCTTGATGGCCGCTGTCCGGCGACAGCTTGTCCTTGCACTCGAATAGCGGGTCATTCAACAGTTTGGAGCTCCCTTCGATAGCCGGTCCAGCCACTGCAGCACATCGAACGTCACTTCTTCCCGGTTGGTCTCGTTCAGCAGCTCGTGCCTGGCGCCGGGATACAGCTTGCACTGAACGTGGCGCAATCCGAGCTGCCGGTACAGCTCGGCCAGCTGCCGCACGCCCGCGCCGAATCGTCCGACCGGGTCGTTGTCGCCGGAGACGATCAGGATCGGCAGCTCTCTGGGAATGCGCCGCAGATGCTGCGGCTGATGAATATCCCGCAGCCCGGCGAAGAAATCCCGGAAGAAGCCGGCCGTGAAGACGCCGCCGCAATAAGGATCGGCGATATAGCGGTCGACCTCCTCCGGGTCGCGGCTTAACCAGTCGAACGCGGTGCGGACCGGGCGAAACCGGCGGTTGTACCCGCCGAAGGTCAGTGCGTTCAGCAGCCGGCTGCGGTGCCCGTCGCCCCGCCAGCGGGCTTCCAGCCGCGCCAGCAGCAGGCCGAGGCTGAGCTCGGGGCCCTTGGGCCCGTCCGATCCGGACAAGATGACCCCGGCCAGCTTCGCGGGATACCGGTACATGTACCGCTGGGCTACAAACGAGCCCATGCTGTGGCCGAACAGGACGATCGGCACGCCGGGGTGAAGTTCGGCAATCCGCTCCGTGATGGCGGCCAGGTCGTCCGTCATGCGGGCGAAGCTGTCCGGTCCCGGATCGCCGACCGCTTCAGGGCGCCCGGCGGTGCGGCCGTGACCCCGATGATCGCCCCCATAAACGGCGTAGCCGCGGGCCGTCAAGACCGTGGCGAACCGCTCGTACCTCGCCGCCGTCTCCGCCATGCCGTGGGAGATCTGCACCACCGCTTTCACCGATTCGCCGGCGCCGTCAGGCAGCCAGCCATAGACATACAGACTCGCCCTCGCATCTGTTCCGATATTCATGAAGCCATGCTCCGCTCGCATAGTGTTCCTCCCGACAAACGGCTTATGGCTAAATTATCGTATATCTGCTGCAAGAAATAAAGCGCCCCGGCAGCTGGTCAAGAAGTCCGGCGCGAAGACCGGGCTTTAAGCCGCGGGGCGATATTCTTCTCAATAAGGCAGCCAGCGCAGCGCGCGGGCTGCGGAGTAGCGTTCGTTCACATGATCCCAATTGACGACATTCCACCAGGCCGCGATATATTTGGGGCGCTCGTTCTTATATTTCAAATAATAGGAGTGCTCCCAGACGTCAAGCACGAGCAGCGGGATGACATCCCATTGCGACAAGTTCTGGTGCTTTTCCGCCTGCAATATTTCCACCCGGTGGCTGCGCGGACTCCAGACGAGAATGGCCCATCCGCCGCCCTCCACTTTTTCCGCTGCCGCGCTGAAATGCTTCTTGAACGCATCGAAGCTGCCGAACGTTTTGTTAATCTCCTGCGCGATCGGCCCCGTAGGCTTGCCGCCGCCCTGCGGCTTCATCACGTTCCAGAACACCGTGTGCAAGTAATGGCCGGCTCCGTTGAACGCCAATTCCCGCTCCCAATGCTTCACCAGATCGAAATCACCGGACCGCCGCGCCTGCTCCAGCGCTTTCTCCGCTTTGTTCAAGCCCTCTACATAGCTGAGGTGGTGCTTGTCGTGATGCAGCCGCATCGTCTCCGCGTCGATATACGGCTCAAGCGCTTCGTAGGCATAAGGAAGCGGTGGCAGCGTATGACCGCCGATCGGCACAGGCTTCAAAACGCCCGGAGCGGCCGGCGCTTCGTTGGCCCCCCCTGACCATGTGCCTTCCTGCGTCGCCGTCCATTCGCGGCCGTCTTCCCGACCGAGCAGATGAATGAAAGCTTGCTTCTCCCCGGGGGCGCTTTCGTCATTGTCCTGGCGTCCGCTCTCGGCGCGTGCTTCCGCTTCCGCGGCGCTTCTTGGCGCTGGTTCTGAAGCACCGGCTTGAAGCGGCCCGGGCGGTTGAAAGGCGTCCGCGTCAGCGGGGCGGGACGGCTCTGCTTCCCGGCGCATCGGAACCCAATGGGCGACGCCGGTGACCGATTGCAGCACACTGAGGAAATATTCCGATTCGCGGATGATGTGAAGAAGGACGGTCTGCACGACAGGATTGGCCTTGACCGGCTTACTGCGTTCCTGCAGCAGGAACAGCTGGCAGATGAACTCCTGCGATTCCGCCTTCGACCTGGCCAGCAGCTCATCGATGCACCGGCATACATAAGGGCTGAGCGGGCCGTGCGTGCGCAGCGCCGTCTCGATCCACTGCTGGCTGGCCGCTTCGGTCCGGGCAAAGATATCTTCCCACCGATCCAGCCATTCGACATACTCGGGCTCCAGTTCCGGGACCAGCGCGCGGATGACGACGGTATGCTCGCGTTCCTGCATTTTCCAAAAACGGATTTCTTCCAGCACTCTGAGCGGCATAAGCGTCCCGTAAACATTCAGCATAGCCAAAAACCTCCCCGTGTCCGTTGCCCGCGACCTGCTTTGTGAGCCAGGCGGGCATCCAATGGACATTGTATTCGGGAAGGCCGATAGATATATCAATGATGGGAATATGTCCTTAAAAATCCTGTCGTCATCTGCAAGTACGCATCCTTGTGCGCGCGATAGATCAGCTCGTGGCCGTCGTTCGGCAATAGCCACAGCTGGGAACCGGAATCGGCGGCCTGACGATTGTAAATATCCTGGGCGATTTCGTACGGCGCCTTCTGGTCCATTTTGCCGTGAATGAAAAAGATCGGCATGCGGTACTGCGCTTCTTTTACCGTCTGGTACGGAATTTGCTTGAAGCTGATCCCGTTGATGATCGGGAAGAAGAAATGGACGAGCGGCTGCGAAATCGACGGCAGATTGGCCACTTGCTTCATGTTATGATACAATGTCGCTGGCTCCAGAATGAACGTGCTGTCGAGAATCATGGCGTCGATCAGCTGCTTGTCGTGCAGCGCCGCCTGCAGCGCGGTGCCTGCGCCCATCGAGAAGCCCCATACGAACACCTGATCCGCTCCGCGTTCTCTGGCATATTGGACCGCTCCGAGCAGCTCCTCGGATTCGCGGACGCCGCCGTTGACGATCGCTTGCGGCTGGACGTAGCCGTAGTCGAACATGAGCACGTTGTAGCCCTGCTGTTGAACCGCTTGGGCCAGATCGTAGATCGGCACCCAGATTTCTTCCCGGTTGCCGCCGTAGCCATGCGAGAAAACGACAGTTTTGCCGGATTGCGAAGGGGAGGAGGCCGGAATGTACCAGCCGGACAGCTCGGTCGAGCCGTTCAGGCTGGGGAAGCGCACGTCCTCGTAGGAGGCGCCGAACCACGCTTTCGGATTCGACACGAGCGGGTCGATGTGCGGCCTGGCCAGCATCCATGCGATATAGGCATGGAACGCAATGATGAGGCTTGTGGCAAACAGCGCGAGCGACAGCAGAGAAACCCAGAGCCAGCGGTATTTGCGTAAAATCGTGACTCGATTGGAAGCGGTTCCAACTGATGTTTGATTAATTGGCACAGGGGGTTGAACATTGCCTTCCATGAGCGGATCCCTCCCGAGATGTACATGATGAACGGACGGCAGGCAGCGATCGAATAATCGGGAAACCGCCGAGATCCATAAAATTTAGATCCTTATGTTTTAATAGTATACGGGTTGTCGGATCACGTCAATCGATAGGAGCAGATGTAAACAATCTGTAATGCTGCTGTAATATTTGGAATAGAAATGGAAAAAGTAGCGCGTGTTAAGGGAAAATTTGGGATGACCAGTGGCGCATTTTCCGAAAATTAAGTATAATATATTTCAACTAGTGAAACGGATTTTCGGGGAGTGGAATGGATTGGAGGATGGCAAATTAACGGTACGCGCGGTGGAACGGGCGCTGGATATACTCCTCTGCTTCGCGGAAGCGGAAGACTTGAGCTTGACGGAGATCGCCGCGAAGGTAGGGCTGCATAAGAGCACGGTGCATCGGCTGCTGGCATCGCTTGAAGGCAAGGGATTCATTATACGCGATCCGGCCAGCGAGCGTTACCGGCTCGGCTTTCGCATCTGGGAGCTGTCGGCGAATTTGACGCACAGCGACGATCCGGCGCTTATTTTCCTGCCGGAGCTCGAGCGGCTGAGGGACCAGATCGGCGAGACGGTCAGCCTGTATGTCCGCGACGGCATGGACCGCTTGCGCGTGCAGGCGGTGCAGAGCAACCAGGAGATTCGCCGGGTTGCACCTATCGGGGCAAGACTGCCGCTGTATGTCGGCGCATCGAGCAAAGTTCTCGTCGCATTCGCCGATCCGGCCGAGCAGGAGCAAATCTTGAGCGATCCGTCGTGGCCGGCTGCGGTGGACCCGGATCTATACCGCAAGCAGCTGGAGGAAGTGGTCGCTCTCGGGTACGCCACCAGCGTGGAGGAGCGCGAGCCCGGGGCGGCCGCTGTGGCGGCGCCGATTCTGAACCGGGCGGGCCGACTGATCGCTGCACTGGCCGTGTCCGGCCCGTCCAACCGGCTGACGCTGGAGACGATGATGCAGATCGCTCCGGCCCTGGTAGAAGCAGCCAGGCGTATGGGCAAGATGGTCCGCTAGCCGGGAAACGGCGCCGAGGCCGATGCAGGTTATTGCCGGAATTTCCGGCTTTATAAGAGCCCGGGGTGCTGTTATCACCATCTGACGGTGCCGCGCAAGGCATAGGCGTATATCTTGAACATTCAGCGCTTGTGCGCAATAAACAGCAGAAGGCGCCGTCTCCGATCGGAGAGCGGCGCCTTCGCGATTCTACGCTGCTTGCGCTTGGCCTGCTATGGCGTTCAAGCTTACTTCATGATTTGGCGAAGCACCGTTTGCAGGATGCCGCCGTTGCGGTAGTAGTCGACGTCGACCATGCTGTCGAGGCGAACGATGACCTCGAAGCTGAACGACGAGCCGTCCTCGCGAACTGCGTTTACGGTCAGCTTTTGACCTGGCTGCACGTCGTTGGACAGGCCGACGATGTCGAACGTCTCGCGGCCGGTCAGCCCCAGCGTCTTCCAGCTTTGGCCTTCGGTGAACTGCAGCGGGAGCACGCCCATGCCGACGAGGTTGGAGCGGTGAATCCGCTCGAAGCTTTCGGCGATGACAGCTTTCACCCCGAGCAGGAACGTGCCTTTGGCCGCCCAGTCTCGGGAGGAACCGGTGCCGTACTCTTTGCCGGCGATCACGACAAGGTTCGTGCCGGATTGCTGGTATTTCATCGATGCATCGTAGATCGACTCGACTTCGCCGGTCGGCAGATACGTCGTTACGCCGCCCTCCGTTCCCGGAGCCACTTGGTTGCGGATGCGGATGTTGGCGAATGTGCCGCGCATCATGACCTCGTGGTTGCCGCGGCGGGAACCGTAGGAGTTGAAGTCCTCCTTCTTCACGCCGTGCTCGATCAAATATTTGCCGGCCGGGCTGTCGACCTTGATATTCCCGGCAGGGGAGATATGGTCCGTCGTCACGGAGTCGCCGAGCAGAGCCAGCGTTTTCGCCCCGCGGATGTCGGTGATGTCGTCCAGCTCGGAGCCCAGGTTCGTGAAGAACGGCGGGTTTTGAATGTAAGTGGAGTTCGGATCCCACTCGTACAGATCGCCTTCCGGCACGTCGATGGCGTTCCAGCGCTCGTTCGCGCGGAAGACGTCGGCATATTTCGCGCGGTACAGATCGGGACTCATGGCGCTTGAGATCGCCTCTTGAATCTCTTGCGAAGTCGGCCAGATGTCCTTCAGGTAGACCGGCTGATTCGACTGGTCGTAGCCGATCGGCTCGTTCGCCAGGTCGATGTTCACCGTGCCGGCCAGCGCGTATGCGACGACCAGCGGCGGAGAAGCCAGGTAGTTCGCTTTGACCTGCGCATGAACGCGGCCTTCGAAGTTCCGGTTGCCGGACAGTACAGCGGCAACGGTCATATCGTTGTCGGCGATCGCCGCGCTGACTTCATCCGGCAGCGGGCCGGAGTTGCCGATGCATGTTGCGCAGCCGTAGCCTGCCACGTGGAAGCCGAGCGCTTCGAGCGGCTCGATCAGGCCGGCCTTTTGCAAATATTCGGTAACGACCAGGGAGCCCGGCGTCAAGCTGCTTTTGACGTAGCCCGGTTTTTTCAGACCGCGGGCTACCGCCTTCTTGGCGACGAGCCCGGCGCCGATCATAACGCTTGGGTTAGATGTATTGGTACAGGAAGTGATCGCTGCGATGACGACAGCGCCTGTGCCCATCGTGCTAGTTTCGCCGTTCGGATGCTTGACCGTCACTTTCTCGGCGATCTTCTCCTCGGACAGGCCGTAGCCGCCCTTCTCGATCGGCGTGCGGATAATCTCGTTGAACGACTGCTTCATGTCCGTCAGCTCTACGCGGTCTTGCGGGCGCTTCGGACCGGCCAAGCTCGGTACGACCGTAGCGAGATCCAGCTCGATCACGTCGCTGAATACCGGGTCCGGCGTCTCGTCGGTACGGAACATGCCTTGCTCTTTATAGTATGCTTCCACGAGCGCAATCTGCTCTTCGGAGCGTCCGGTGCTGCGCAGGTAGTTCAGCGATTCGGAGTCGACCGGGAAGAAGCCGATTGTCGCGCCGTATTCCGGCGCCATGTTGGCGACTGTCGCGCGGTCAGCCAGGCTGATGCTGCTGAGGCCCGGGCCGTAGAACTCGACGAATTTGCCGACGACGCCTTTCTTGCGGAGCATTTGCGTAACGGTCAGCGCCAGGTCGGTAGCTGTCGCGCCTTCTGCCAGCGTGCCGGTCAGCTTGAAGCCGATGACTTCCGGCGTTACGAAATACAAAGGCTGGCCGAGCATGCCGGCTTCCGCCTCGATGCCGCCTACGCCCCAGCCAACGATGCCGAGACCGTTGATCATGGTCGTATGGGAGTCGGTGCCGACGAGCGAATCCGGGTAAACCTCGGTTTCGCCGTCAACGACCTTCGTAGCCGCAACGGATGCGAGATATTCCAGGTTTACCTGGTGCACAATGCCTGTCGAAGGCGGTACGGCGCGGAAATTGTCGAACGCTGTCTGAGCCCAGCGCAGGAAGCGGTAGCGCTCTTCGTTGCGCTTGAATTCCAGCTCGATATTTTCGTTGAGCGCGGTTTTGGAACCGAACGCGTCGACCATCACGGAGTGGTCGATAACGAGATCGACCGGTACGAGCGGGTTGATCCGCTTCGGGTCGCCGCCGGCGCGCTTCATCGTATCTCTCATAGCCGCCAGGTCGACGACGACCGGCACCCCGGTGAAGTCCTGCAGCACGATCCGCGCAGGGATGAACGGAATTTCTTTATTGGCGTCGCGATCCGTCGCCCATCCGGCGATTTGCTTCACATGCTCGTCTGTAATGGCGCGTCCGTCATATTGGCGGATAGCCGCTTCGAGCAGCACCTTGATGGAGAACGGCAAGTTCGACACGACGCCGTGTCCTTGCTCTTCAAAGGAACGCAGGCTGTAGTAGTTGTAGGACTTGCCGGCAACGTTCAGCTGCTTGCGGACCTTGAACGGGTCTTTCTTGGACATATCGCATGGCCTCCTTATCAGAATGTCGCTTTTTGGATCTTGTTTCATCTGGTGAAACTCGATTTCAAAATTGCTCTATACATAGTATACATGCTTGGTGGCCGGTTCGTAAAGATTCATTTGCTTCAATGGGCAAAAAAGGCTCCGCCTCTTACGAATCATTTTTGCAGGCGTTTCTTCATATGATGGGTCATAGGCATCCAACAAAGCTTACGTTTCCTCATAAGGACGAAACCATCCGGAGGTGCCCGTATGCCCTGGAAAACGACGCTGTACGATTACGTCCATCATCGCAACCAAGCCGACCTCGACTGCACGGTGGAATCGATGTATCCTTACGTGTCGGACATCCATTATTTGGATATGCGCTCGCGGCTGCTCGCCCGCAGGGCGGAAGAAGACGCCTCCCGCGCCTTCTCTCCGTATAAAAACGAGACGCGCCTCGCCGTACTGCGCACTGTGCGGCGCGGCGAGGCGATCGTGGCGGACATCGCCATGAAGCGGACCGCGATCGGAATGATCCGTCACGAGGAGCTGGAGGAGCAGCGCATCGAGCGGGAGCGGATCACGCTGGAGCCGCTGGAGGACCGCTGGCTCGTTACGAAGATCGAGCCTCTCGACAACGAGCTCGGGCTTGTCGTCAAGCCAGCGGGCGTCGGGGCGCTTCCGGAAGCGGACGGCGCGTTTGCCGCCGATGGCCTGATGAGAGCGCCGTCCGTGCCGTATTTGAATCCCGGCATGCTGCCGGCCATGCAGATCGGAGCCCGCGTCTCATTCGACCGGGGGAAAGCGGTCGAGTATGCCGACAAATGGTGGAACGGCAGCAATCCGGCCTATCTTCATTTCGAAGTCGACTGCACGAATTATGTATCCCAGTGCCTCTTTGCAGGCGGTGCGCCGATGAACTATACTGGTAGGAGAGATTCGGGCTGGTGGTACCGCGGCCGCAGCGGCGGACGGGAGCTTTGGAGCTACAGTTGGGCTGTCGCCGGCAGCTTGCAGTTTTATTTGCTGACAAGCCGCAGCGGCCTTCGCGCCAGGGAAGTAGAAGACCCCCGGCAGCTTGCGCCCGGCGATGTCATCAGCTACGACTGGGACGGCAACGGCAGGTATCGGCACAGCACAATCGTCACGGCCAAGGACGGCAACGGGATGCCGCTGGTCAATGCCCACACCGTGAGCAGCAGACGCCGATACTGGAGCTACAAAGATTCCCCGGCATGGACGGACAATACGCGCTATCGTTTTTTGCATATTGCCGATACGCTGTAAACGCCTATGGCAAGCGATGGCTTCGCCAGCGGCCGTCGCCTGCGGTACTGAACATTCGCTGACAGACATTCGTCGAATGATCAGGATAGACGCCTATGACGAGCTCTTCCTGTCGTCATCGGTCGTCACCTTCGGTGTTGAAAAATTCGCCGGAGGGTTCCGTCCAATTTTTCAAGATAGATTCCGTAGCCTTCACTGTACTTTTGCGACCAAATCCTCCTTGAATTGGCGCGTTCCGTCAACCGGCGTTTTCTTCAGTCATTTTTGCTACTGCACGCCGGTCAGCGAACAACCTCTTTTAGGCTTTGCCATTTAAGGACTGGGCATGCATCATCCAAACACGTTCGAACCGGAGGTTGTTATGAGCCATAAAATTCGCGTAGGCCTGATATACGGCGGCCGATCGGGGGAGCACGAGGTTTCGCTGCAAACCGCGCTGGCTGTCGTCAAGGCGTTTGATTTTGCCAAATACGAGGTGCATCCTTACTACATAACGAAGAGCGGGGAGTGGCGCCAAGGGCCGCAATTGACCGGACCGGTCGAATCGGCCGAACTTCTGACCTTCGAGCAGGAGCGAGGGCTTGGGGCCGCTGCCGCTTTGCAGCCAATATTTGCCGCCGGGTCGCCGGAGCAGTCCGTCGTTCAAGGGGAAGCGGGATCGGCCGCAGCGCCATTGGACGTCGTTTTTCCGCTGCTGCACGGCACATTCGGAGAGGACGGAACGATTCAAGGGCTGCTGGAGATGGCGGGGATTGCTTATGTCGGCGCAGGCGTCCTGGCCTCCGCCGCCGGCATGGACAAAGTGATCATGAAGAAAATTTTCGCGCAGGAAGGGCTGCCGCAGTGCGCCTTCCGTCATTTTACGCGGGCGCAATGGGAGAAGGACCACGTGTTCTTTTTGATGGAGACGGAAATTGCGATCGGCTATCCTTGCTTTGTCAAGCCGGCCAATCTGGGCTCCAGCGTCGGCGTCAGCAAGGCGAGAAATCGCGACGAGCTGATCGCGGCCATCGAAACCGCGTTTCGTTTCGACCGCAAAGTGATCGTCGAAGAATTCGTCGAAGCGCGGGAGCTGGAGGTAGCCGTGCTCGGCAATGACGACCCGAAAGCGTCGGTGGTCGGCGAGATCGTCTCTTCCAACGAATTCTATGATTACAAGGCGAAGTATGTTGACGGCAAGTCGTCGATGATTATCCCCGCAGAGTTGCCCGGCGAAACCGCGGATCATCTCCGCGAGCTGGCTGTGCGGGCGTTCCTGGCTATCGATGGAGCCGGTCTCTCCCGCGTCGATTTCTTCATGAGGAAGAGCGACGGGCAAATCTTCATCAATGAAATCAACACGATGCCGGGATTTACTCCGTTCAGCATGTATCCGCTGCTGTGGAGCGAAAGCGGAAAGCCGTACCGCGAGCTGCTGGACGATTTGATCGGACTTGCGCTTGAACGCCATGCGTCCAGACAGAAGCTCCAGTACACGTTCGATCTGGGATAGGTTGAAGCATGGCTCCCGGCGCCGCGTACCCGGCGTTTCCGGGCCTGGCCGCTTGCAATCGGCGTCTTTCTTCCCTTATGCTAAGGCTAACCGAAACATTGTCGAAAGGAGCGCTAGCATGGGATTTCAGACCGAGTTCAATTCCGTCTGCAAGTTCAAGTCCGAACAGGAGCTGTACGAGCTGCTGGAATACGGCCGCAGTAAGATGGTGAAGCAAGGCTTTCGCGTGTACCCGACGGGACAGAAGGTCATCGCCTATACGCCGGATAATCAGGCTGTGGCGATCGTGAAAATCGTAGCCTCCATTGCCGAAATCAACTTCCAGGGCGAGGAGATTACCGAAGTGGAGATGGAGCTGGTGCGCCGGCTGACGGAAGAGGAAGCCCGCATTCAAACGTCGCTCGCCGCAGAAATGTTTTTCGGCGAAAGATCGGTTTCTTCATAAGAAGTTCCCCCGGGTGGCCCCGGGCAATATGAACATCCCTTAGGACGCGGAAGAAGCGTCTCCAAGGGATGTTTTGTTGTTTTTAGCCCTGCGGGGAACGCTAATAGGCAGTATCCGCAAGAGGAGCGTGATCTGCATGATCGTTCGTCTGGGCTATGTCGCCATGTCGGTTCTCGTTAAAAATGCGTCGCCCTCCCAAACGATGACCGCGGCCAATTTCGTGAAAATCGCGGACAGGGAAGCGGCCGTTCGCAAGCTGGAACGGATTGCAGCGGACAATATTCGCAACACATTGCGCCTGCTTAAGCATAACCGGGCATACGACATCAAAATATACCGCTGTTCGTCGAGACTGATTCCGCTCCTCGGACACGAGCTGCTGAAGGAATGGGACCCTCTTCCCGCATTGGCCGCAGACTTTGCCGAGCTGGGCCGCTATGCGAAGCAGCACGGCATGCGCCTGAGCTTTCATCCCGAACATTACACGGTGCTGAGCACGCCGCGGCACAATGTGCTGGAGAGTTCGCTCGCGGATCTGGAACGGCACGTTGCGATGCTGGAGGCGATGGGACTTAAGCTCTCCGCGAATTGCAACATTCATATCGGCGGCACGTACGGCAACAAACCGGCGGCCCGCGCCCGGTTCATCGAGCGCTTTGCCGCGCTTCCCGAGCGAATCGCGCGAAGCATCACGCTGGAGAACGACGACAAAACGTTCAATGCGCTGGAGACATTGGAGGTGTGCGAGACGGTTGGCGCGCCGATGGTGCTGGATCTTCATCATCATGAGGTGAATAATGCCGGAGAAGCGGCAGAGGCGCTTTGGCCCCGCATTCAAGCGACATGGGAGAACGCTTTTCCGTTTCAGATGGAGGGCGGCAGGCTTCCTCCCAAAATTCACGCCTCCAGCCCGAAAAGCGATGCCGAGCCGCGCAGCCACGCCGATTACGTCGATGCGGCGAAATTGCTCCGATTTTTACGGGCGATTGCTCCAATGACTCCGTGCCTAGACGTCATGCTGGAGGCGAAGCAGAAGGACGCTGCGCTGCTCAGGTTGATGGAGGATGTTCAACGCGAGCCCGGCGTCTCCTTGCTGACTCAGGCTTCCTTCGAAATATGAGCCAGGAGACTTTTTTTCGACTTGTAAAAATCGGAAAAATCGGTTATTTTGAGGAAAGGTGCTTGTACATCGAATCCAGGGAGAGGGGACAGCAGCCTATGAATTCTTTGGTAGCCGGCAAAAATATTGTTGTTATGGGAGTCGCCAACGATCGCAGCATTGCGTGGGCCATCGCGCAATCGCTCGCCGCTCAGGGGGCGCGGCTCGCTTTTACCTACGAAAGCGAGAGGGTTGAGCAGCGCGTCCGCAAGCTCGCCGATACGATCCCCGGTTCCGTTGTCATTCCATGCAATGTGACATCGGATGAAGAGATCGACCGGCTGGCGGAACGGCTGCGTGAACAATTCGGCGTTCTCCACGGTATCGCGCATTGCATCGCTTTTGCCAAGACGGAAGAGCTGGAGGGCATGTTTGTGGACACGTCGCGCGATGGCTTCGCCTTGGCCCATGATATCAGCGTCTATTCCCTCGTTGCCGTCGTTTCGAAGCTGTACCCCTTGATGACAGAGGGCGGAAGCGTCGTGACCATGACTTATCTCGGAGCGGAGAGGGTTTTGAAAAATTACAATGTCATGGGCGTGGCGAAGGCTGCCCTGGAATCGAGCGTCCGTTATTTGGCCGGAGACTTGGGGCCGTATAACATTCGCGTGAACGCTATATCGGCCGGGCCGATTCGCACGTTGGCTGCCAAAGGCATTAAAGATTTCAACTCCATTCTCAAGCAGGTGGAGGAGAAAGCTCCCCTGCGGCGGACGACGGAGGCGGCAGAGGTCGGAGATACCGCGCTGTTCCTGATGAGCCCGCTATCGCGAGGCATTACGGGAGAAGTGATTTATGTAGATAGCGGTTATCATATCGTTGGCGTTTGATTCTGGCCGGCCCAAGGGCAGTTGTTCGTTTTTTTGGCGAACGACTGCTATTTATTTATCGTTACAGAAAGGTTAACTTTGCAAAAGCGATAAAGCGAAGCGCGACTTTCTGTACCCAAAAAACAACCGCTAAATCGCGGCCCGCTCATCCTTGAAAGGACTTCGATAGACGGTTTTCTTAATTGTCTGCCGCCGGTCCTGTGACACGCATGCCGTTTTACAGAGATGACATAAATCGGGACGAAACGCTATAGCTTTTCGAACGTATATTAACTATACTGAAAGTGAAAACGGGATGAACTTATTAAGCTTATTTCCGCGACGAAAGCTCGGAAGCTTTGTTCGTTTCCAGTAATGATGAAGAGGGTTGATTGTGTTGGCAAACCACACGCTTGGAAGCAAAAGCTTTACGGCTGTTGCCATTAATACGGCGTCCAAAGCCGGTGAATGGATTCAAAGCAAGCTGGGCGATTATAACAGCTTACATACAAAATCGGCAATGAACGATCTGGTGACCGAAGTGGACAAGGGAGCGGAAACGATGATCCGCAACCTGATCCAGACGCACTTTCCCAAGCACGGCATCCTTGGCGAAGAATCCGTCGAGCCGGGGCCGGACGCTTCCCGGCAAGCTTTGGCGAAGCTGAGCGGCGCCGAATATTTGTGGATTGTCGATCCTTTGGACGGCACGACCAACTTCGTGCACGGTTTCCCTTTCTTTGCGGTATCGATCGCGTTGGCATATAAGGGAGAAGTGATCGTTGGCGTGGTGTACAATCCGGTGCATAACGAGCTTTTTGTTGCCGAGAAAGGTAAAGGCGCTTACGTCAGAGGGCGCCGCTTGCGGGTATCTGCGGAAGCGAAGCTGTCCGACAGCCTTGTCGCCACCGGCTTTCCGCCGGATAAGGATCATGCCGCGGTGAACATGCGGGGGCTTCAGGCGCTCAGCGGCAAGGTGCGCAATATTCGCGTGAACGGTTCCGCGGCGCTTCATATGGCTTATGTCGCTGCCGGTCGGCTAAGCGGATTTTGGGAAGTGGGGCTCAATCCGTGGGATATTGCGGCAGGCTCTCTGTTAATCAGCGAATCGGGAGGCATGGTGACCGACCCGCTCGGTCAGCCGTACAACCTGAATGTGCGGAACGTCGTTGCCAGCAACGGATTGATCCATCAGCAATTTATCGACGAACTGAAGGCGGCGGAAGCAGCCGAATAAGACGGCCAATGATAACCTGGATTCCTTGGGGGAATTCAGGTTATTGTTTTTTGCGGCGATCAGTGGATGCTCAGCCGGCGGCACCCGAACTCCGCGTTCGCGGTCGAGCTTCGCGTGAGAGGTCGGCCCCCGCGTAAGCGATGCCCTTTCCCGGGCGCAATCGGGCACTTGAGGCGACGATATACGTGTGGGGCGCGTGCCCGAGCGTTCACTGCCTCTCTCGGGCCAGCCCATGAGGAGGTGATATATGTGCGAGGCATGTGCCCGAGCGCTCGCTGCCCTCCCTGAGCATATGAGGCGACGAATCCTGCAAAAAATACAACATTTTCCGTATCCTTCGTACCAGAGGAAGGGGAATGTTGTATTTTGTGCAACAATTTGGGCGAGATTGGCTGCAAACCCGGAAGCATCGCCCGAAAAGTTGCACTTTCTACAACAATGAGCGCCCAGTGCGGTTTATTGCCCCGTTTTTTCTGCACAAAATACAACATTTGCTTTCGGCGGCGGTATCCACGCGCTCAATTTTCAATACCGCAGGTGACGAAAGGGATCGCTTGTCCTTGGCGCTTCTCCTTGCGGAATCCGCCATCGGTCGGCCTTCGCTATAGAAAGAACATTCCGGCATTTCGCCGAAGCTTTTCTATAAAAGTCCCTTCATGCTTAAACTCTGCACAAAGTTCAACTTCGCTGGATTAAAGCGAAATGCGACTTTCTGTACCAAAAAAAATACCGCAGAGCCGCGGGCGCTCATCCCTGAATGGACGTCGATAGACGTTTTTTCTTAACTTTGTCCAGAGCATTGGTTTGTTGCGGGATATTTTTTAAAAATTTTGTTTGCAATTCGCCTGAAGACGTGATATATTATTAATCCGTTAAGCGATCACTTCATCTTCGGATAAGCCGCTTAACAGACAGGAAGAAAATTTCTTTAAAAAAAGTCTTGCATCTTCCTAGGCGAATGTGATATATTAAGAAAGTCGCCGCTAAACAAGGTGACGATGAAGTGAGAAGCTGAAAAGCAGCAATGCGACTGGCTTAGCAGCAGAACTTGTCCTTTGAAAACTGAACAACGAGCAAGTGTTTGTGCGACTTGAAGCAAGTCAAAGCCATGAGCTGAATCAGCATCCAATCCCCTTTCCGGG
>Ga0207865_101560_pt1 | contig 16625 bp, 20 predicted proteins | sample HigsolmetaAR204D_FD_184836 | JGI IMG/M metagenome (GOLD analysis project Ga0207865, IMG submission 184836) | Ionic liquid and high solid enriched microbial communities from the Joint BioEnergy Institute, USA - AR20-4-D (SPAdes) (version 2) ...
GCTAACTTATTGCCGGAATTGTGTGAACATCACAGAATATGGTGATGAGACTCTTTTTTTATCAAATAGATCATTTGCGTAAAGATCAACAATGCACAATATGGATAATTCAGAAAGAAAATGATTTCACTCTTTTTGCATTTATAGAAATAGTTGAAAAATTTATAATGGTGAAAAATCCGATAGAGGTGGTTCAATTGTTAGGGATTATTCGTGTTTTAACAACTGATGATGAAAAAATTTTAAATGAACACGGGAAGAAATTGAAAGAATATTTTTCCATAGAATCGGTCACACGCTGTATTCCATCGCAACCTAATGGAATATACGATGATGAATCGGAGAAAAAAGCCATACCCAAAATCGTTGAGTTAGCTAAAGAATTGGCGGAAAAACCGAACATTGATGCCATTACCATTAGTTGTGCTGCAGATCCAGGCTTGGATGAAGCAAGAAATGAAATTGATTTGCCGGTTTTAGGCGCGGGGGGTTGTGGGGCGCATGCTGCAAGTATGGTAGGAAACCGTATTGGCATCATTGGCATTACCGACGCACCTCCAGCACGAATGAAAGAGGAATTGGGAAGGAAATTCCATTCATACTCCTATCATCCTTCTCTTAGAAAAACAACCGATTTATTCGCTTCCACGGCAAAAGATGAATTATTAGAAGTAGTAAAGGATGTCATCAACTCTGGCGCCGATTGTATCCTGTTTGCTTGTACAGGTTTTTCCACTATTGGACTTAAAGATTATTTAAACGGAAAAATTTCCGTACCTGTTATCGATTTAGTGGAGGCGCAAGGGATTGGTTATCAATTAATTAAAAAGGGGTCATAAAGATGCAAAATAGGACATTCAATTTAACCTTTTTTATTTTTTCTGTTCTTATTTCTATTTTTGGCGCCATTATCGGGATGCAACTAATTACAACGCTCGGTATTACGCCAAATACATCCATTATTGGCGCATTAATCGCCATGTTATTTGCGAGAATTCCAATTAAAATTTTTGAACAATTTAAGTCGTTGGAAAATCAAAATTTAGTTCAGACATCCATTTCAGCTGCCACTTTTGGGGCTGCCAATAGTTTATTAATACCAATTGGACTTCCATTTGTAATGGGCTTGCCGGACCTTATTATCCCAATGTTAATCGGAGCCGGATTGGCGCTTTTAACCGATGCCCTTATCCTTTATAAAGTTTTCGATACGAAACTTTTCGGGGCAAACGAAGTATGGCCTCCAGGTGTTGCAACGGCCGAAGCTTTGAAAGCCGGTGATGAAGGCGGTAAAAAGGCAAAATATCTTGGATTGGGGATTCTTGGCGGATTAGTTGGATCCCACTTCGGCATTTCCATGTCGGCCTTTGGTGTTGCATTCATCGGGAATTTTTGGGCTTTGAGCATGTTCGGTATTGGTTTATTACTTAACGGATACTCGCAACCGTTGTTTGGCTTGAATTTAGGAGACTATTATATCCCACATGGCATGATGATCGGCGCAGGTCTCGTTGCTCTTATTCAGTTTATCATTACTTTTACGAAAACGAGAAAACAAGGTGGAAAAGTTACAGACACAAGCGGATACGAATATACCCGCGGTGCTGACGATATTAAAAAAGGTTTTGGTTTTGGATTCCTGCTTTACTTAGGAATCGCTATTCTAATTGCCGTCATGGGCGGGCTCATTACTGAAATGCCATTTGGTCAATTGATTCTTTTCATTATATTTGCTGCTTTTGCTGCATTAGTGCATGAAATTATAGTCGGGATTGCGGCTATGCACTCCGGTTGGTTCCCGGCATTTGCGGTAACACTTATTTCATTGTTAATCGGCATGATACTCGGCTTCCCGCCAGTTGCATTAGCATTGCTGACCGGTTTTACAGCAGCAACAGGACCTGCTTTTGCAGATTTTGGATATGATTTGAAATCCGGCAACATCATTCGGACTGGCGTTTCCGTTGAACAAGAATTATATGGACGGAAAATACAATTGAAAAGTGCATTTATCGGGTTCATTATCGCGATTGTGATGGTTGCCCTATTTTCCAAGAACTTTTTTGGACAAGGCTTAGTTCCGCCGGTTGATCATGTATATGCATCCACCATTAAGTCTGGATTAAGCGGGAATGTTGGTCTTATGTTGCTCTTATGGGCCATTCCCGGGGTGATCATTCAGCTGATTGGCGGTACGGAAAGACAATTGGGCATTATGCTGGCTACTGGGTTGCTTATTATGAATCCTTTAGCAGGATGGGCTGTTATTGTCGGTTTAATAATTCGCGTTCTTGTTATCAAATTTATAGGATCTGAAGCTGAAAATAAGATGTATACGACCGCAGCTGGATTTATTGCCGGCGATGCATTATATAGTTTCTTCTCATCCGTGTTTAAAGCGAAATAATGAGGTGATAGAATGGTTAGAAAAACATTAACGATGGAAGATGCGAAAAAAGCCGTTTACGGCGGCTGTATTCTCGGCGGGGGAGGCGGAGGCTGGATTCATGACGGTCTCCAAAAAGCCGAGTCTACTTTTTCCATTGGCCAGCCGGAATTAGTTTCAATTGATGAATTACAGGGCGGCGATTATGTAGTCAATGTTTCATTAGTAGGGGCTCCGTCTTCTAAGGAAGCTTCTGTTAGTTCCGACCAGTTTGTTGAGACTGTAAACCGGATGCAAAAGGAGTTTCACCATCCTATTAAAGCGCTTATGACAAATGAAAATGGGGCAGCAACAACGATAAATGGCTGGCTGCAGGCAGCGGCAACCGGGCTGCCGGTTATTGATGCGCCAAGCAACGGACGCGCCCATCCAACAGGGGCGATGGGCTCCATGAATTTGTCTGAAGTTGACGGTTATGTTTCGATCCAGTCATTTGCCGGCGGAAAAGGGAAAAGACAAGTGGAAGGTGTCGTAAAATCATCCCTGGAATCAGCCGGTAAAATTGTCAGAAGTATTTCAGTAGAAGCGGGCGGAATGGTTGCCGTTTGCCGAAATCCGGTAACTGTTGATTATGTAAAAGAAAATGCAGCAGTAGGCGGCATTACTCAAGCAATTGAACTCGGCGAAGTCTTTTTGTCAGCACCGGAGGGACCGGAAAGAATTGAAGCCGTTGCGTCCCATTTAAAAGGGCGTGTTATTCATTCCGGAACGGTTAGTTATTGCGAGCTTGAAGAAAAAGGCGGTTTTGATGTAGGGTTTGTAAAAGTTGATGACTTGGAATTAACATTTTGGAATGAGTACATGACAGTCGAAGTCAATGGCCAGAGAAAAGGGACATTTCCTGATTTAATTATGACTTTCAATGCCGAAACAGGAATGCCGGTTGTCAGTGCTGAGGTGAAAGAGGGACTGAAAGTAGCCGTCATTTCCGTTCCAAAAGAGAATTTGAAATTAAGCTCAACCATGTATAACCACAATTTGTTAAAAACCATTGAACCTGTTATTAATAAAAAAATTGTATAAGGAGAGATTGGGATGTCTTTAAAATATACAATGGAAGTTTTGGAATTACTAGATGATGCTTCAGTTAATGGAGAAGCGGTTGTCCGCTTATTTGAAGGAAAAAAATATGTGGAAGCAAGCTACACAACAGTAACTGGCGAAAATGGGTCAACAGATTTTGTCAAAATATTAATTAAAGGGACAAATGGGAAATCGAGCGGCGGACATGCTCCGACATTGGGTGTTGTCGGAAGACTTGGCGGTTTGGGCGCACGTCCAAATCGGATTGGATTTGTTTCCGACGGTGATGGAGCAGCTGCGGCTGTAACAATAGCTTTAAAACTTGCAATCATGTCCGAAAAAGGGGATCGGCTGCCCGGTGATGTTTATGTAACGACACATATTTGTCCGGATGCGCCTACACGGCCGCATGAACCTGTAGATTTTATGGATTCTCCTGTTGATATATTAACAATGAATCGATATGAAGTAGTCCCGGAAATGGACGCCGTTTTATCGATTGATACAACGAAAGGAAATAAAGTGATAAACCACCGTGGCATTGCGATTTCTCCAACAGTCAAATCAGGATATATTTTAAAATTCAATGATGATTTACTGCGAATTATGGAAATGACAACGGGTGATTTACCAGTCACGTTTGCTGTCACAACGCAAGATATTACGCCATACGGCAATGGCGTCTACCACTTAAATAGCATTCTTCAGCCTGCCGTTGCAACAGATGCACCGGTTGTCGGCGTCGCTATCACTGCCAAAACAGCTGTGCCGGGATGCGGTACTGGTGCTAGCCATGAAGTCGATATTGCCCAAGCTGTAAGATTTTGCATTGAAGTGGCAAAAGAATATACACAAGGCAACTTTGAATTCTATGATAAAGAAGAATATGAACGTTTAGTGAAACTCTATGGTTCCATGAAACATTTGCAAACTTTAGGGGATGAGTAATCATGGCTAAGGTTGGTGTACTAACAATCGGCCAATCCCCTCGCACAGATGCCACTCCTTCCTTTCAAAAAATTTTCGGTGCGGGTGTAGAAATCGTGGAAAGAGGCGGATTGGATCGGCTAACGGAAGAAACGATGGATGCCATCAAACCTGAGGGTTCGGACACAGTTTATATTTCCCGACTCCGCAATGGTCAATCAGTCGAGATTGGAAAAAGCAAGCTGCTTCCATTATTACAGGATGAATTGACCAAGTTGGAACAAGATGTGGAAGTAGTGATTATGTTATGTACCGGTGATTTTCCAACATTAGTGACAACAAAACCAATCATTTATCCGGATAAAATTTTAGTGCATACAGTTCAAGCCATTATGACGGGCGGCAGTAAATTAGGGTTAGTGGTTCCATTAGAAAAGCAGCGGCATTCATTAGCGAAAAAATGGGAGGGTGTCGGACTGGAATTGGTAACGGCAGCCGCTTCTCCTTATGAAGAAAGCGATATCGCCGGAGCGGCAGCATCCTTAAAAGAACAGGGTGCAGAGTTAATTGTGTTGGATTGTATGGGGTACAATGAAACCCATAAACTTGAAGCGAAAAAAGGGAGCAGTTTGCCGGTGATTCTTCCACGTACACTTGTGGCACGGATTGCCGCAGAATATGTCTTTTAGTTGATCCGGATCTATCCGGATCTCTTTTTAAAGTAAGAAATTACATTTTGAACTTAAATGCTGAAGTGCTTAAGCAGGAGCGAGGTTTCCATCGCCTCCGTACGATTTGGACAACATCGGATCACAAGCCCCATCGTGCCTTTTATCTCCCCGAAAAAGCATTCGCTTTTTCTTTATGCGATGCTGTTTCACCGATGTTGTTCACAGTCCTGCGGCTCTAGGCCTGGAAGCAGATCGCTTAATGGGCGCTTTCGTTTTCCTATAGCATGGAAGGATGTAATCTGAAATGCCAGTATTGGCTTTATTTGTATTAAGCCTCCTTTGGGGATCGACATTTTATTTTACAAAATTGCTTTTACCAGATTTTCATGCGGTTTCTATTGTTTTTTATCGTTGTTTATTTGGCGGTCTAGTTTTGTTGCCATTCGTTCTATTGAAAAAGAAAAAAACAGACTTTAAAAATAAGGGTGCCTTAATTGGAATTACCTTGTTAAGCGCAGGTGTTCCATGGGTATTTATGATTTTTAGCCAAAAGGGTTTAGATACAACCATTAGTGCGGTTATCAATGCAACAGGTCCGATTTTTGGCGTTTTATTTAGTGTTTTTCTATTAAAACAGAAGGTTCATCGACAAGAACTATTAGGTGTCGCCATTGGCTTTATCGGTATAGTATTATCTTTTGTTTTTGGATTTTCTTCAAGTGGGCAATTTCAGGTAATGAGTGCCATATTTCTGTTAGTAGCAGTCAGTTTTTATACATTGTCTTCGATTTTGACAGGCAAGTTTTTGAGTTCGGTTTCTGTCTACACATTGTCCTTTGTTTCAATGGCTGTCGGCAGTATTTATTCCGGTATTTTTATGCTTTTATTTGATCTTGATAGCTATCAATATTTATTTAGTGGAAATAATTTTTTCTATTTTGTTATGTTAGGCGTATTTAATTCGGGTATCGGGAATCTGTTGTATTTTTATTTAATTAAATCCGGCGGCGCCATTTTTGCCTTATTTATTACCTATTTGATGCCAATTACCACGATTCTGTTAGGTGTTTTTTTATTGGATGAACCACTCGGTTTCGGTACGATCATCGCTTTCATTTTTGTTTTGGCAAGTATATATTTTACGCAAAATAAGGAGTGAAAAGGGTATGAGCAGTTTTCAAGAAACCGTTCATAATTTAATGAAAAATAATTTTTCAGTAGACAAAAATATATCTATCCTTGTTTTAACGGATAATAGTACAGAATCGTTAGGGAGAAAATTTGAAAAGGCTCTAAAAAATGATGGGTGGAAAACGAAAATTCATGTAATGGAAGATCGGAGTAAATCAGGGGAAGAACCTCCGCAGGAAACGGCAGAAAAAATGCTGGAATTTGATCTTGTCTTTTGTTTAACGAAACATTCATTGACCCATACTGCTGCAAGGAAAACGGCCAATCAACATGGAGTTAGTGTCATTACCATGCCGGGAATTACAGAAGATATGTTTTTGAATGGTGCGATGAGTGCAGATTATAGCATAGTTGAAAAAGAAACAAATGAAGTAGCGGAAAAATTAACAAAGGCAAAAATGGTTATTATTAAAACCGGCGACAGCTATGAATTAAAGATTCCTGTTGAAGGCAGAGACGGCATACCAAGTACAGGTGTTTTCCGCGGAAAAGCGGCATCCGGAAATCTTCCTTCAGGTGAGGCGTATATAGCTCCATTAGAAGAACAAGCGGTAGGAAAAATTGAGATTACAGGTTCGATTGCAGGTATAGGTTTAGTCGATGAACCTGTTGTATTAACGATTGAAAAGGGGAGGTTGGTAGATGCCACAGGTGAGACAGGTGCTCAATTGCTGGCGCTGCTCGGGGATGGAAACGGCCGTTTGTTAGGCGAGTTAGGCATCGGAACAAACTATGCAGCAAGAATCACAGGCGTTATTTTGGAAGATGAAAAAGCGTACAATACCGTCCACGTTGCATTCGGTTCCAATCACACCTTTGGCGGAATGGTTAAAGCAGATGTCCATATTGATTGTGTAACGAAAAATCCGACAGTGGAGTTTGTTTTTTAATGGAAGGAAGCGGTATACAACACAGTAATATTAAACCACCATTTCTCATCCTTTAGGATATGAAATGGTGGGTTGAATTTTGCCTGTTGCGTTTAGTTGATTGCGGCTGGAATTTGTATAAGTAAAGCTAAAAAACTTGTTGGAGGCGATTAAGTCCTGAATTTTGTGTGAAAAGGAAGCGGTTTGATTTGCCGGGAGCCTAAGTTCGCTCTAAGTTCGCTAGACTGGGAGTATGATTTTACACAATAATTTGGATTTGGCCGTTGAAGGGACTGTACAAAAAGGGGAATTCCATGATGAGTCTAATAATTTATGGAAAGAGGAGCGAGCGGAAAGCGGTTCTATTTCGCAGGCATAAGTTTGCTGAGCTGGGAGTCGGCTTTTACACAATATTAGGGCTTGACTGAATTGCATGATCTTTCAACGTTATTCCATAAAGGGGACAGCTATAAGTCGAAAATCGATTTATGAGGAAGGCTCTTTGCTCTTTACGTCTCAATTTCATTTGTTCAGGTGCAAATATTTGATTTCCGCCATCTATATATGCCTTTTCCTTTGTAACCGGGTTCTTCATCGCACATCTTTCAGCACTTCCGAAATTATTCGAATCATAAGATTTATTTTTCGCCAAATGCGAGTGGTTTTTCTAATGATCTCACGGAGGATTATTTGTTGCGCTTCAATGTGGGTCTTGATTTGCCGCAAGTCTTCGTACCTCTTTTCATACACTCCCCCTTTCCTTTTTTTAATGCGGGACATACAGTAAAGGAATGCGGACTATGATGAAACTCGTACAATCTTCTCCGGATGAGGCGCGGATCATGGCTAGTGCTTGTCTTTTCTTTCGATCGATTCCAATAAAGACGACGCCTTCATTTCCGCCTCCATTTACATTTAAGGAAAATGAGGAAAATTTTACTCATCCTCCTGTTTTCAGAAGACAATTGGGATCTATTTCCAAGGGAGTGGGAGTTAACCCTTTTGGAATGGTGTTTGGCTGGTTCGAAATTTGTCGAAATGTTGGTGGTTGAAAGAGAAGATCATGTATATTACAATAGCATTAACAGAACATATGTTCCCGATATATCTGGTGGCAAAGTTTTCATTAGAACGGCTGCCGGTTGGGATTTGTCAAGAAGTGCGTATTAGAAAGGCGATGGGCTCTTTTTTGTCTGAAAACTCTGTCAATGGTTTTGGCTTTTCTTTAGATGAACCTCTATTCCTCTCCAAATTCTCCTCGAAAGGATGATCCCTGTTATGAAGGAATACCTCGATTTAAAACTGGACTTTATGTTTAAACAATTGTTCGGCCACCCGAGCCGAAAGCAGATAACAATCGCTTTTTTGAATGCGGTTTTGCATCGGACAGGCCATGACCGGATTGTTGATGTGCAGTTTGAAAACACGGAGCTGGCAAAAGAGATAGAAGAGGGGAAAATGAACCGGCTGGATGTGCTCGTGTGGACCGACCGAGGCGAGCGGATCAACGTGGAAATTCAAATCATTGACCAACACGATATGCCGGAGCGGATTTTGTATTACTGGGCGAGGCTCTTTTCCCAGTCGCTTTTCAAAGGACAAGGGTACAGCGAACTTCCGCCCACGATTATGATTGCCATCCTCAACTACCCGCTCTTTCCGCATGAAACCGATCGCTTCCACACCATCTTTCATATCCGAGAGGATGAAGAACAATTTCTTTGGAGCGCGCATCTTGAATTTCACGCCATTGATGTATCACAATTTATGGTAAAATGGAAGAAATACAGACGTGAGATCAAACGATCTTCGGAGTGGCCCTGGTTGATGATGCTGTCGGCGGTGGATGCCCGAAAACGAGAAATTGATGAGACAATTCTCAATGAACTGGAGGTGTTGGCGATGAACGAGCAAGAAATTCGCGAAGCGTTGGAAGAGTGGGAGAAGCTAAGCGTCAGTCCGGAAAATCGCTACGCATATGAAATGCGGCTGAAATGGCTGCGGGATCAATTGTCCAACCTTCTGGGCGAGCGGCGCGCTGGGATGGAGGAAGGGTTGGAAAAAGGGATAAAGCAAGGACGGGAAGAAGGATTAAAGGAAGGACGGGAAGAAGAACGGAAGAACATGATCCGGCATATGTCGGCGAAAGGAATGGCGGCGAAAGACATTGCCGATCTTACTGGACTTGCGGAAGAGGAAGTGCGAAAGTGGCTGAAAAAGGACTGAGCGTAACAGAAATTGCGCATGCTGGATTTGACGGAAGAAAAATCTGTCATTTGTTGAAAGAGTAGTTGGGTATGGCGCCAGTCATCTGTCCAACTTGCTGAGAGAGTGTTGAGGGACTAAAGGTATGATCAGCGAAAGGGAGGGAATTCGCTTCCTTCGATCCTCATTTCGGATCATTGTTTGCACTTGGCGACAGTTCAGACCTGTGTATTTCTTTGCAAAACTCTGAATTTTTATTTTGCACTTTACAAGAGGTTTGATTATAGCATCAAGGTCTTTGTTTTAAACAAGCTGCCTCCATCCCTAATTTATATTTCCCTGTCTTCATAAACGTCGACAAGTAATTTTTCTTATTTCGATGCATCCGCAACAATAATTATCTTAACCATTCTTCCATTAGATTCACTTTTTTTAAAATCGTTTCCTTCACTCCTAAAAAACCTCTAAAAACTCTTTGAAATTTTAAAATATTTTGATATGTGAGTTTACCTAACATTTGCTGTCTTCGTGTGATATTAAAAGGAATTAATATGGCAGCAAACATTCGCATGTTCATTGCATTTTTCTGCACTTTTCAATTGCAATAAAAAATTTCCAAAAACATTAGAAAAACTTTAGATTCTCAATTTATATAGGGAATGGAATGTTGTTATTTGCCATTAAGACAGATAACTTCGAGTTTCTATTCGGTTACATCATTATTTTTTATATTGTCCCGAATTATTCCAAGAATTCATATAGGTGGTGGGGATAATGAATAAAAAAAAGAGAATCTTAGTGGTTGATGATAATGAAGATATTTGCCTTACAATAAAACAATACCTAGAGCTTTATAATTACTTTGTTGAAACTGTTCATAGCGGGAATGAGGCATTGCAGATTATCAATAATAATTTTGATTTAATTATATTGGATATTATGATGGAAGGCATTGATGGAATGGAATTGTGTAGCATGATCCGTGACAGTTTGGATTGTCCTATCATATTTGTAAGTGCAAAAACGTTAGAAGAAGATAAGATTCAAGCTCTTTCAGTAGGTGGAGATGACTATATTAGTAAACCCTTTAGCTTAAAGGAATTAAAGGCTAGAATAGATTGCCATTTAAGACGAGAAGAGCGAATAAGATCGAATGAAAGGCATCTTCTAAGCTCTAAAAATATTACTATAGATCTTTTAGCTAATGAAATTTTTTGTAAAGGTGTTAAATTACATTTAACAAAAAAAGAGTATGAAATCATTAAACTATTAATGTTGAATAAGAATATGGTTTTTTCTAAAGAAAGAATTTTTGAAAGCGTATGGGGATTCGATTCAGAAAGTCAATTAGAAACAGTTACAGAGAGTATCAAAAATATTAGAAAGAAAATTCGCTCTTTAGATCCGGAACATTCTTATATTAAAACGCTATATGGATTAGGATATAAATGGGATGTGACATATGAAAAAGGATAAAACGATAAAAAGAGATTTTTATTTATTGGTTGTTAAGGTCTTCCTATCAACCTTTATATCAACGCTTATCACATATATATGCTTATTTCTGTTGATATTTGTGATAACAAACAACAATACCATCAAACCGTCTAACTATTATGTTAAGTATATAGATTTAATTGAAAAAAAGATCGAAGAAAATTCATCATCAATTTTAAAAGGACAATTAATTGATTTAAAGTCCTATCATGAAAACATCCAAGGTGAAGTTTTGGATATCAACGGTAATCATATGTATGGGGATAAGGGGGTTGTAGAAAATAAAATAAATTTCAGCAAAGTCATAAATCATGAGATTGTAAAAGGAAAGTATGTTTATAGATATGTACCTGTTCAGCATAATAACTCTATCCAAGCTGTCTATGTCATAAAGGCTCCTTTTGGGTTCTTAATTAATAATATAAAGGATAATCCCGGAGTGGTATTGATTTATATTTTGCTGCTGATCTCGCCGTTAATATTTTTTATTATTTATTTGATTTTATTTACATCTAAACTATATAAGTCATTATTTAATAATATCAAAGTATTGCTTCAGGCTGCAGAGAAGATTTCGAATGGTGATTTTGACTTTCAGGTGCACGGGCTTAAAAGATGGGAATTTATCAAAATACAAAATTCTTTTAATACAATGATCAACGCACTGAAAGAAACCATTGAAAATCTATCAAAGTTAGATGATGAACGCAAGATGATGATGTCATCAATTGCCCATGACATAAGAACCCCTTTAACGGTGATCCAAGGACAAATGGATTTGATTGCTGATTTGAAGAACCATGATGATTTTGATATCATTCCCCATCTAGATATTATTCGTAATAATTGTAATAAGATGGTCATGCTTACAGATAATTTATCGCTGTTATATAAAGTAGAAAAGGCGAATTTTTTATTAAATATTAAGAAATTGGATTTGAATAAAATGCTTATAGAGAAAAAGCAAGAAATATCAGCAGTGGCCTATAATAAAAGGAACTTAGATATTAAGTTTGATATCAATTTAAGTAAACAATTTTATTTACTTGATGAGTCAATGTTAATGAGGGTCTTAGATAATATTTTATATAACAGCCTGAGATTTACAACGAATGGAGAAATTAAACTTGAGGTACATGATGAACTAGGTGATGAGAGCAATAAAATTTTCTTTAAATGTATGGATACAGGAATCGGATTTAAACAAAAGGATGCGTCCATGTTGTTCGAGGCATTTTATCAAGATGAACAATACAAAAATCATATCGGTTTAGGCCTTTATATCTCGAAAAAAATTGTTAACAATTTTGGTGGAGAGATTTTGGCTTATAATAACGAAAAAGGTGGAGCGACAGTAGAGTTTTATATAAAGGAACAGGAAAATATCATAAATTTGTAATAAGTTTCAATAACGCTTAATGTTTTCGGCTTCCTTCTTGAATTTTGACTCTAAATCCCATTATTCATGCGGCGCTTGCGCTCATTTTTCCATCTTTTTTGTCCATATAGAAAATCAATTCATTCTATCGTCGCTCTTGATTCCACCTTTTGTGGCGAATTTTATTTTTGCATTTTTGCCACACGATATTGGTTATTCACGACAACTGCTATTTCTTCGTCTGGGTTTGTATTTTTTATGCTGTATACCCAGCCAAAGTTATAATGAAATCTTTTTTCTTCTTTTTTATTTGGAAGAACTTCAACTTTTCTAAGTTCTTTTTTGCTTAATATTTCATGTTCTTCATTAATTGTAATACTTTCGGAAACTCTCCCAATAGGTTCTTGTAAATAACTAGGCTTAATGACAGATTCTTGGATAATATAAGTCTTATCTTTATAGCTTATTTCCTTAAAATTTTGTTTGTTTAATTCATATATCGGTAGTTTTTTATCAATCGCCATATTTTTTGTTGCGGTATGTTTTAACTCGCTTATAAGCGAACAACCTCCCAAAAAAATTGAAACGATCAATAAAAGGGAAAATATAGAATTTTTTCTTTTCAATGCATATTTTCTCCTTTCCTGCTTCATCGTGCTTTACAAGATTGTTTTTGTTATTATTCATATGATTTGTTTCCTTCCCATCGATTAAACCATATTATTCCGCCGATTGTTGCGAACACAAAACATATAATCGCCGGTATCATGCCTTTCATCAGTTCTTGAAGAAAGAGCTCTGATGGCTGTATTCCATTAGCAAGCTTTGCTTCAGGCATCAACAATATGGGGATTTTTGCAAGTCTAACAGCCCAAGCCCAAGGTATAAATGGCCACATGTCATCCCCAACAACGGTTGCTCCAATGATAGCTGAAATAAGGAAACCGCCCCCTCCAATAGCTATAGACGCTCCCATCCCATATGCAAAGCTAATAAATATATGCATTGAAAAAAGAAAAAGCGAGCCAATCACTGATAACAGTGCACCTTGCCAAAATAATCCGTAATGAACATCGTCTACATGTAATATATAACTCATCCCTAACAGCATAAGGAAAGTGGCCAAGAATATATCCATGATTGCTGATAAAATCAGCAAAACTAGTTTACTCATATAAAGTTTTGCTCTTGAAACTGGTTCTGCTAACAGGCCGATAAAATTTCCTGATTTTTCTTCCTGAAACGATATAAGACCTGTAAGTAGAGAGACAATGATAGGTATAGAGACTGTTAACACCTCGAAAAAGCCGCTATATATCTTAATTTGCCATGATGAAGGATTACTGTATTTAGAAAAATACCATAACATACAAACTGGATAAACGATTGGTGTGACAAACACGATAAGTCTAATCGCCGTTCGCTTCGTCTTTATCCATTCGGAAGATAGAACTTGAAGAAAAGACAATTCAGTTCACCTCTTTTTTAGAAAACCAAATCGCTGTCGCAAATGACAGCAAAATAAAAAATACAATCGAGACGACAATTCCCATTGGAATAACAGAAGAATTTAACAATGGACTTCCTGTTTCCAGCGGGGTTCCATTTGGATGAACACCTACAATAGGAGACATTAGCCTCATTCCCCAGCTCCACGGAATATAAATCCAATAAGGTTCTGAGGCCATCACTACTCCTATGACGATGCCTAAAACACTAACAATAATAGAAACCGCTGTTCCGAATCGTTCTGCCAAAAACAAGCCTATAGGGATGTATGCCAAAGATGTGACCCAAACTGCAAGACTTGCTTGTATTACTACAACTGCTGATGTAATGCTGTTAGGAAGAAAAAATTTTAATATGAACAATAAGAAGATGAGTTCAATAGATGATAACAATGTATATAGGGCAATCACAATGATTTTACTGAACCACATATGTGTTAAACTCATATCATGACATCGTAAAACTCTGTAGTTTCCTGACTTTTTTTCCCTCATTGCAGAAAGTGAAGATATCAAGGCTGTCCCTAACGGCATAAATAGTAATGGCCACCAATTGAATACTGTATATTCGAAATAATTATATTTTGAATGAATAGTAGGCATTGTAAGAATGGCATATAATATAAAAAAGAAAGGAGAAATATATACAATTTTTTTTGTAAATGTACGTTTATATTTTAAATTTTCTGACTGTATCATATTGAGCATTATTTCATTTCCTCCCTATTTCGTTTTTTCACTGACTACTTCCATAAACAATTTTTCTAAATCTTTATTTTTCTCGATTTCACCTTGATATTTGAGTTTTCCATGATGAATGATGCCAATATGATCTGCTAATTGTTCCACTTCTGATAAGATATGACTTGATAAAATGACAGTCATTCCGTGCAATGGGAAGGATCTTATAAGCTTGCGCAATTCTTGTATACCTAGTGGATCAAGCCCGTTTGTTGGCTCATCGAGAATAAGAAGCTTTGGATGATTTAAAAGTGCTTTAGCAATACCTAATCTTTGCTTCATGCCAAACGAAAATTGCGATACTTTCTTTTTACCGGTATTTTCTAAACCAACTATTTTCAGCACTTCTTGTATCCTTGACTCTGGTAAATTTAGTACCTTTGTATGAACAAGTAGATTCTCATAAGCGGTCAAATTGCCATAAAGACCCGGTGATTCAATAAGTACACCTATGTCTTTAAGATCTTTTCTGCTCCATCGATGACCGTTAAATATAATTTCGCCAGATGTGGGATGTAAAAGCCCTGTTAACAGTTTTAAAGTCGTTGATTTTCCGGCTCCATTTGGCCCGAGCAGTCCATAGATCGTGTTTGTTTTCACCTTTAAAGAAACATTGTCTGCCGCTAACTGTTTGCCAAAAGATTTACTCAAATGGTGAGTTTTCAAAATGTATTTCTCCATTTTCGATTCCCCTTTCTCTTGAAGAAACTTTAAAGAGGTGTGTGTTGCTGAAACAAAAAGGTGGCTGTTTCAATGTTTACTCCAGTTTCAAAAGACAATCACGATTCAACTTCCTATGATTCAAACATTTCATGAATCTCGTAATGAAAGTGTAACTTCCAATTATAAAGATTTTATAAGGCGATTATTTGTTATTTTTTAAACTATCCGTTTAGGCCCTTTATTGAATGGCTGCTAAGAAGCTGGCATTCTAAATTGGCCGATTGTTTAAAACGATTGGATAGTTCATAAGTTTTTTGAAAGGCTGAAACATAGGGAACCCATAAGCGTAATCGTCTCTGATCAACAAGGTGGGTTAAGCTATTGAAAAGCATTTTCCAAGGCTCCATTAAAACAAAAAACATGTTCAGGCATTCTTTTTTGCATTTTTCAGGGAAAATGTGCAGCAATAGAATTACCCACTTTCGCGGACTTTTTTATTGTTTGTAAATTAAAATTTTGGTAAAATGACAGAAAAATTTAGTAAAAAATATGTTTAGAATGAGGTTGTGGAGATGGCGACAATTAAAGATATTGCGAAGCTGGCAAATGTTTCAACTGCCACTGTATCAAGAGTATTGAATAATGACCCGACATTATCTGTGGCCGAGGATACGAGAAAACGTATTTTGGATACGGCAAAACAATTGGACTATACACCTCTGCGGAAAAAAACGAAAAAACTTCCGGTAGAAGGGAAAAAAATCTTTTAATATTGGGTTTGTCATCATATATTCCGAAGAATATGAGTATAACGATCCTTATTTTATGTCCATTCGAGTTGGCTGCGAAAAAACTTGCCAAGATCTTGGGATGGAAATTTCGACGATTTACCGGGTAAACAGCAATGGTGATCCCTCAAAACTGAGCAACTTGGACGGCATTATTGTCATCGGCTCTTTAGATATCGAAAATTTGGAGGAATTTTATAACCATAATTCTAATGTCGTCTTTATTGATTATGACCCGAATGACTCGCATGTAAAATATGATGTCGTGATTTCAGATTTTAAGAAAGCCACCGCCAAAGTGCTTGACTATTTATTTCAATTAAATCATCAAAATATCGGCTATATCGGCGGGGTGCAGCAAATTAAAACTCTCGACAATTTGAGCAAGTCTGAAAATCGCGATCCGAGAATAGAAACGTTTGAAAAAATCATGAAAGAAAGAAAACTATTCAAGGAAGAAAATGTATACATTGCCGACTGGCTGACGAGTGAAGGTTACAAGATCATGAAACAGGCGATTAAGAAAGGAAGCCTGCCGACGGCTTTTATTATCGGAAGCGATCCAATGGCAATTGGCGCACTGCATGCTCTAAATACCGCTTATCTCCGGTTTTGGCGTTGCTGTCGGATATGTCGGAACGCTTGTCGGGCTCGCTGTGTATCCATTTGTTGGAGAAATGGATTACTATCGGGCTTTTATTCCAAGCGCCCTTTTGTT
>Ga0207865_101564_pt1 | contig 16582 bp, 10 predicted proteins | sample HigsolmetaAR204D_FD_184836 | JGI IMG/M metagenome (GOLD analysis project Ga0207865, IMG submission 184836) | Ionic liquid and high solid enriched microbial communities from the Joint BioEnergy Institute, USA - AR20-4-D (SPAdes) (version 2) ...
ACAGACGGTCGCCGCGGAGATTCCGGTCGCCGAGCCGCTGCTGTGGTCCGCCGAGGAGCCGAACCTGTACGCGCTTGTGCTCCGCCTGGAGGACGAAGGCGGCGAGACGCTCGAAGCGGTCTGCCTGGCGGTCGGCTTCCGGGAGATTGCCGTCCGGGACGGCCGCCTGCTGGTGAACGGCAAGCGGGTTATTCTGAAAGGCGTAAACCGCAACGAATTTCATCCGGAGCTCGGCTTCACCATCCCTTACGAGACGATGGTGGAGGATATCCGGCTGATGAAGCAGTGCAACATGAACACCGTCCGCACCTCGCATTACCCGAACGATACGCGCTGGCTGGACCTGTGCGACCGGTACGGGCTGTATGTGATCGACGAGGCGGATCTGGAGACGCACGGCTTCGTCTTCGTCGGGGAGGAGAGCGATCTGGCGAAAGACGCGCAGTGGCGGGAGCCGTTCCTCGACCGCGTCCGTCGCATGGTGGAGCGGGATAAAAATCATCCTTCCGTCATCATCTGGTCGCTCGGCAACGAGTCGGGCTACGGGCCTAACCATGACGCAATGGCCGAATGGGTGCGCCAGGCCGATCCGACGCGACCGATTCATTACGAACGGGCGAAGGACGCGCCGATCGTCGATATCGTCAGCTGCATGTACCCTTCGCTGGACGCCTTGATCGAGGAGGGCAAGAAGGACGACCCGCGGCCGTTTCTGATGTGCGAATTCGCCCATGCGATGGGCAACGCCTCCGGCAACCTGCGGGAATATTGGGACGCCGTATACGAATATCCGCGCCTGCTCGGCGGCCTCGTCTGGGAGTGGGCCGATCACGGCATCCGCCGGCGGGCGGAATCGGGCGAGGTCTGGTATGCATACGGCGGCGATTTCGGCGAGCAGCCGCACAGCGGCCACTTCTGCATCGACGGGCTGCTGCTTCCCGACCGCACGGCCAAGTCCTCGCTGCTCGAATTCAAGAAGGTTATCGAGCCGGTCAAGGTCGAGCTGGTCGATATCGCTTCCGGCGTCGTCAAGCTCCATAACCGTTACGACTTTTTGTCGCTCGATCATTTGCAATGCACCTGGACGCTCGTCTGCGAAGGCGCTGCGGTGGAGCAGGGCGAGCTGAGCGGGCTGGATGTGCCGCCGGGGGAGGCGAGAGCCGTCACGATCCCGTGGAACAAGAAGCTCGCGCAGCCGGGCGGCGAATATTGGCTGCATCTGCGCTTCACGCTGCGCCATGCCGCGCCGTGGGCGCCGCAGGGCCACGAGATCGCCTGGGCCGATCTTCCGCTGCCCGCCCGCGCGGCCGCTCCGGCGCGGATCGCCGCAAGCGCGATGCCGCAGCTGCGCGCCGAGGAGGACGGGCCGCTGCTGCGGCTTGAAGGCCCTGATTTCCGCTACGCGTTCGATCTGGAGCAGGGCACGCTTGCGGCCATGGAATACAACGCCGTCCCGCTGCTGACCGCGGGGCCAAGCCCGCAGCTGTGGCGGGCGCCGATCGACAACGATGCGCGCCAGGCGAAGATCTGGAAAAAAGCCGGCTACGACGCGCTCATTCACCGCGTGCACGAGACGTCGCAGCAGCGGCAGCCCGGCGCGGCGCGGATCGCCGTCCGCTCGTCGCTCGGCGCGGCCGGACTCGGCGTCTGCTTCGATGTATGGACGGCATACACCGTATACGGCTCCGGCGATATCGTGCTTTCCGTGCGGATGAAGCCGCGGGGAGAGCTGCCGCCGCTGCCCCGCGCAGGAGTGCGGCTTGCGCTGCCCAGCGCGTTCGAGCGGTTCGCCTGGTTCGGACTCGGCCCGCACGAGTGCTACATCGACCGGAAAGAGAGCGGGAAGCTCGGCGTCTATGCCGGCGCCGTGCCGGACCAGTACGTGCCGTACGTCAAGCCGCAGGAGCACGGGAACAAGGCGGACGTCCGCTGGGCGGCGGTGACGAACGCGCTGGGCACCGGCCTGTTCATCGGCGGCATGCCGACGCTGAACGTCGGGGTCAGCCGCTATACGGCCGAGCAGCTCGCCGCGGCGAAGCATACGCATGAGCTGACGCCTTCAAGCGAGACGATAGTCAGCATCGATTACCGGCAGGCGCCGATCGGCAACCACAGCTGCGGCGAAGCGCCGCCGCTGGACAAATATTTGCTTCGCGCGGAGGAGATTTTGTTTTCCGTCAGGTTGAAGCCCTTCTCTACAAGGGACATTTCCCCGGCGCTGCTGCACAAGCGGCAGCCGGAGCCGCTATGCTGGAGCGATGAAACCGGTGAAGCGGCCGAAGCCGCGCCGCTGGCGGCGCGACAGGAGGCGATACAATGACGAGATGCGCGTTTCCGAAAATTTTGTACGGCGGCGACTATAACCCGGAGCAGTTTCCGAAGGAAATCTGGGACGAAGATATGAGGCTGTTTCGTCTTGCCGGCATCGATACGGCCACCATCAACGTCTTCTCCTGGTCGCTGAACCAGCCGGATGAGGAGACTTACTGCTTCGACTGGCTCGACGAGCTGATGAACAAGCTGCACGACAACGGGATGCGCGCCTGCCTCGGAACGGGCACGGCGGCCCACCCGGCCTGGATGGCCCGCAAGTATCCGGACGTCCTGACCGTGACCTACGACGGGAAAAAGCGCAAGTACGGCAGAAGGCATAATTCGTGCCCGAACAGCCCGACCTTCCGCCGCTATGCGGGGCAGATGGCGAGCAAGCTGGCCGAGCGGTACAAGGATCACCCGGCTCTGCTGCTGTGGCATGTCAACAATGAGATCGGCATCCGCTGCTACTGCGACAACTGCGAGCGAGCGTTCCGCGAGTGGCTGAAGCAGCGCTACGGCACGCTGGAGCAGCTGAACCAGGCGTGGTACACGCGTTTTTGGGGCCACACGTTCTACGATTGGGAGGAAATCGTCCTGCCGAGCGCGCTCAGCGAAGGGCTGCAAAACAGCAATTCCGACCAGACGGCATTTCAGGGCATCACGCTCGATTATTACCGCTTTAACTCCGACAGCTGGCTGGAATGCTATCTGATCGAATACCGCGCGATCAAGGAGATTATTCCCGATGCGGTCGTTACGACGAATTTTCAGGGCAACGGCACCTACAAACCGCTCGATTATTTCAAATGGGCGCCGCATCTGGACATCGTCGCCCTGGACATTTACCCGGAAAACCATACGCCCGAGAGCTACATGGCGCTTCGCTACGATCTGATGCGGGGGCTCAAGGACGGAGCGCCGTTCCTGCTGATGGAGCAGAGCCCGTCGGTGATCAACTGGAAGGCGGTCAATCCGCTGAAGCGGCCGGGAGTCATGCGGCTTAGAAGCTATCAGGCGGTCGTGCGCGGCGCGGAGTCGGTCATGTTCTTCCAGCTGCGCCGTTCGCTCGGGGCGTACGAGAAATTTCACGGCGCCGTCATCGACCATGCCGGGCATGAGCATACGCGGGTGTTCAAGGAGTGCGCCGAGCTCGGCCAGGAGCTGCAGCGGCTCGGAAGCGGGCTATTGGGCGCGCGGACGGAAAGCCGGGTCGGGCTGCTGTTCGACTGGGAGAACTGGTGGGCGGTGGAGCTTGGCGGCGGACCTTCCGTACATCTGAAATATTTGGACCAGATGCAGAAATATTACGACGCTTTCTACGAGCTGCGCATTCCGGTCGACTTCATCCACGAGGGCACGGAGCTGGGCAGATACGATCTGGTCGTGGCGCCTCTGCTGTATATGGCGAAGCCGGGGCTGGCCCGGAAGCTGGAGCAGTTCGTGCAGGGCGGCGGGACGTTCGTGACGACGTTCTTCAGCGGCATCGCCGACGAGCACGACCGGGTCGTGCCGGGCGGGTATCCGGGCGAGCTGCGCAGGCTGCTCGGCATCTGGGTGGAGGAGATCGACGCGCTGTTCCCGGATCGGCGCAACCGGATCGTCGTCAAGCAGCCGTTCGGCCTTCTGGATGGCTCGTACGAGTGCCGGCTGGCGTGCGAGATCGTGCACCCGGAGGGGGCCGAGACGATAGCGGTGTTCGGCGAAGACTTCTACCGCGGCTCTCCGGCTTTGACCCGCCACCGCTACGGCCAGGGAGAAGCGTGGTATGCGGCCACCGAGCCGGACCGCCGCTTTCTCGGGCAGTGGCTTCAGGCGCTGTGCGAAGCTAAGGGCATCCGCCCGCTGTGCGCGGCGCCGCCGGGGGTCGAGGTGGCCGAGCGGGCGAAGGACGGCGCGATCTATACCTTCGTGCTGAATCACAGCGACGCAGCGCAAAAAATACATATCGGGGATGACATCCGGCAGGAGCTGCTCAGCGGCGGGACCGTCAGCGGCGAGATCGAGCTGGCCCCGAAGGGCGTCATGATTCTAAAGCATAATCGGGCGCTAGCCCAGGCCTAGCTGCCGCCAAGGCTGCGCGAAAGGAGGCGGATGACGATGGATGAGCGATTGAGGTGGAAGGAGAAGTTCGAACGGCCGCCGGCCGAATGCCGGTCGGTGCCATTCTGGGCGTGGAACGACAAGCTGGACGCAGCAGAGCTGGCCCGGCAGGCGAAGGAGATGAAGAAGCAGGGGATGGGCGGCTTCTTCATTCATTCCCGGGAAGGGCTGGAGACGGACTACATGGGGCGGGAGTGGATGGACTGCGTCCGCCGCACGGTCGATGAGGCCGAACGGCTCGGCCTGCACGTCTGGCTCTATGACGAGGACCGCTGGCCGTCCGGATTCGCCGGCGGGCTCGTGCAGGCGGCTGGAGGCGACGCGTACCGGGCCAAGGGGCTGACGCTGGAGGTGCTGCGCGAGCCGGAGCTTCCGGACGCGGCGGCAGCGTGCACCGCTCTGTTCAAGGCGGTTATCGACGATCGCCGCCTGCTGCGCTGCGAGCGGTCCCGGCCCGAATCCGCCGGCCGACTGGCGGAGAACGAGGTATGGCTCGTCTTCCGCGTGGAGGTCTCGGAGCGGAGCGAATGGTTCAACAACGAGGCGCCTCCGGACCAGCTGAATCCGGATGCCGTCAAGTGCTTTATCGGCACGACGCACGAGGCGTACAAGCGGGAGGTTGGCGACCGGTTCGGCTCGACCGTCCGCGGCATCTTCACCGACGAGCCGAGCGTTCACGACCGCCACTGCCGGTTCACGCCGGGCCGCGGCTGGGTTCCGTGGAGCGATTCGTTCCCCGGCTTTTTCCGGGAACGGCGCGGGTACGATCTGCTCGATGTCGCGCCGTACCTGTACTTCGACGGGGAGATGTCGCCGGCGGCGCGGCACGATTACTGGCGGACGGTGACCGAGCGGTTCAGCGAATCGTTCTCGGGGCAGATCGGCCGCTGGTGCGAGGAGAACGGCATCGCCTTCACCGGCCACTATCTGTGGGAGAACAATCTGGGGACGGCGACTCGCGTCTGCGGCGCGGTCATGCCGAACTACCGCTACCAGCATGTCCCGGGGATCGATATGCTGAACGAGCAGACAAGCGAATACATTACCGTCAAGCAGTGCAGCAGCGTAGCCAACCAATACGGCCGGACGTTCGTGCTCAGCGAGACGTACGGCTGCACCGGCTGGGGCTTTACGTTCGAAGGGCAAAAATGGATGGGCGATTTTCAATACGTCCTCGGCGTCAATATCCGCTCGCAGCATTTGGCCCTCTATTCGCTCAAAGGCTGCCGCAAGCGCGATTATCCGCCGGTATTCAACTACAACACGAGCTGGTGGAAGTACAACCATGTCGTAGAAGATTATTTCGCCAGATTGTCGGCGGTACTCACCGAGGGACGGCCGGTCCGCGACGTGCTCGTGCTGCACCCGGCGACGACCGCCTGGAGCATGGTCGGCACCGGCCCTTACGGCTTCCCCGCCCGCGGCAAGGACCGCGACGTCTCCGCAGCGAACGCGTACGGCCACGAGTTCAACGCGTTTCTCGGCACGCTGCTTAAAGCGCATTACGACTTCGATCTCGGCGATGAGACGATCATGGCGGAGGAGGGGCAGGTGCGCGGCGGCAAGCTGGCGGTGAAGCTGGCGGAATACCTTATCGTCGTCATCCCCCGCATTCGGACGATGCTTGCGAGCACCTGCGAGCTGCTCATGCAATTCCTCGCAGCGGGCGGCCGCATCGTCGCCGTCGGACCGCCGCCGGAGATGATCGAGGGCAGGCCGGCGGCGGAGCGGCTCGCCGCGCTGTACGGCCACGCGAACCTGGCGCTGGCCGGGGACGCTGCGGAGGCAGCAACAGCGCTTGCGGCCGCTCTCCCGAGGCGGGTCAGCCTGGCGGATGCGCAGGGCGCAGAGGTGCCCGAATTGCTGTATATGCTGAGGGAGGCGGGCGAGCTGCGCACGCTTTTTGTCGTGAATAACGACAGGGAGCGCAGCCGCGCGGCGATCGTCTCCGTGGAAGGCGTCAGCGAAGCGGAGGAGTGGGACCCGCTGACAGGCAAGATCACGCCGGTCCGGGCCGCCGCCGCAAACGGCCGCCTGACGTTTGGCGCCGAGCTCGGTCCGGCCGGCTCCAGGCTGTACGTGATGCGCAGGGGCAGTCAGCCGCCTGATGCCGGATGCGCTGGCCGTTCAGCGGCCCGGGCTCCGGCGGAAGCACGGCCCGCCGCGGAAATTGCGCTTGCGACCGACTGCCGGTTCAGCCGCACGATGCCGAACGCCCTCACGCTGGACCGCTGCCGCTACCGGTTCGCCGGCGGCGAATGGTCGGAGGAGATGGAGGTGTGGCAGGCGCAGAGGGCGATCCGCGAAGCGCTCGGCATGAGGCAGATCTACTGCAACGGGATCGAGCAGCGGTACCGCTGGGTTTGCGAGCCGCATCCGGCGGACGGCACGCCCGTCGAGTTCCGCTTCACTTTCCGGGTGAAATCGCTGCCGGCTTCATCGCTTTGGCTGGTGGTGGAAGCGGCGAGCGATTACGGAATTCGGCTGAACGGCCAGCCGGCCGCAAGCCGTCCCGAAGGCTGGTTCCTCGACCGATCGTTCGAGCGGGTGCCGCTGGCCGGGGCGGTCGAAGGGGAGAATGAGCTGGTGCTGTCATGCCGGTACGCCAACCGGATGGAGGTCGAGGACGTGTACTTGATCGGCGATTTTGCCGTCGACGCCGACCGGGCAATCGTCCCCGAGCCGGAGACGCTGGCGTTCGGCGACTGGTGTCTGCAGGGGTACCCCCATTACTGCGGCAGCATCGTCTATCGCTTCGACGTGACGCTGGGCGCGGGGCCGGAGAGCGGGTACGAGCTGGTCATCGGCGAGTTTTCGGCCGTAACGGTCGAAGTCAGGGTGAACGGCCAGCCGGCCGGCCACATTCCGTGGCGGGCGGCAGGGCGCCTCGCGTTGACCGGGCTAAAGGCCGGAACGAACCGGATCGAGCTGGAAGTGATGGGTAGCCCGCGCAATTTGCTCGGCCCGTTCCACCATGCGGCGGGAGAACCGAAGACGACCGGGTGGGCGTCCTTCCGCAAGGAAGGCGATGACTATACGCCGGAGTACAAGCTGCAGCCATACGGTTTGTTCGGGCGAATCACATTGCGCCGCATGGCGGAGGAATAGCGGTGCAGAGAACGGAGGTTTGAGCATGTCAGGAAGATGCGGCAGGTGGATGCGAATACTCGTATTGGCCGCGATATGCGTTGCGATGCTGCCTGCGGCTGCGTACGCTGAAGTCAAATATGCAACCTTCACGAAGGACAGCCGGGCCAATCTGATCTGGTTGCAGCCGGCCTATTATCCGATCGGCGTGATCGGCGAGGATTTGTTCGTGACCGATCCCGCCAACCCCGAAGTCAAGATCAAATCGACGCTGCTGAACCCGAAGGACATTTTTATCGACAAGAAGAACGAGCTGTATATCGCCGATACGGGTAACAACCGGATCGTCCATCTGAGCGGGCAAGGCGAGCTGATTCGCTATATTACGCTGCCAGGCAGCCCGCTGAACAAGCCCGAGGGGGTCTTCGTGACGCCGGCCGGCGACATTTATATCGCCGATACGGGCAACAAAAGGGTCGTCCGGCTGGATCGGGACGGCAAGCTGGTGAAGCAGTTCGAACGGCCGAACACGAAGTACATTACCGACACGTTCGTGTTCGATCCGAACAAGGTAATGGTCGATGAAAGGGGCTTTCTCTACATCGCCGTGCACGGCGGTTACGAGGGGCTCGTGATGATGGACCCGGAAGGCAACTTCCAAGGCTTCTTCGGCGCCAACAAGACGGTGCTCTCCGCCCTGGACGCCTTGAAGCGGTGGTTGTACCCCAAGGAAATGTACGCCAACGAGGTGGCGAAGAAGCCGGAGACGATCAACAGCGTGGCGACGGACGACAACGGTTACATCTATACGGTGACCGGCGGCACGGCGAAGCTCGACCAGCTGAAAAAATTGAACATCAAAGGCGAGAATCTGCTTCGCAGCTCGCAGAAGTCGTTCGGGGAATACCGCGCCAGAGACGCGTCGGCAGCGCTCGACGGCACCGTCCGCATCCCGCAGCTGATCGATGTGGCCGTCGACAAGAGCGGCAATATGATCGTCGTCGACCAGCAGTTCAAATATATTAGCCATTACGATGCCTCCGGCAATCTGCTGTATTTCTGGGGAGGCGCCTCGGCGGTCGGCTCCTCGCAGGTCGGCCTGCTCAAAAGCCCGGTTGCACTCGACGTCAACTCCCGCAACGAATTGTACGTGCTGGACGATCAGGAGAACATCGTGCAAGTATTCCGGCTGTCCGAGTTCGGGCAGAAGGTGAACGAGGCTAACCAGCAGACGCTGGCCGGCTATTACGAGGCGAGCGAAGGGCCGTGGCGGGAGGTGCTGCGCATGAACGCCCAGTTCAGCCCGGCGCTGCTCGGACTGGCCAAAGCGGCCTTCAAGAAGGAGCAGTATGAGGAAGCGAGACGGCTGTTCAAGGAAGCCGGCGACCAGCAAGGCTATTCCGACGCTTTCTGGCAAATTCGGATGAGATGGTTCCAGCAAAACTTCTCGGTGATCGCCAGCACCGTCTTTTTCGGCGGCATCCTGCTGTTTCTCGTCGACAAGCTGACCGCGCGCAGCAAGCTGCGGAAGGCGTGGCGCGAGCGGAAGCGAATGACGAACCGGCTGGCGGCGAACCTCCGCCATGCGCTCTATATCCTGAAGCATCCCGTCGACGGATTTACCGCCGTCCGCTACGAGAACAAGGGCAGCTATGTCAGCGCGATCCTGATCATGCTCGGCGTATACGGCGCGCTCCTGTTCGATCAATTCGTCACCAGCTTCTCGTTCAACGCCGCCGTTCGGGTCGACATCTATTCGATCTTTACGCAGTTTTTCATCGTCTGGATCGCCTGGATCGTCTCCAACTACCTCGTCAGCTCCATCTACCGCGGGGAAGGCCGGTTCCGGGACATCTTTATCGGCAGCGCCTATGCGCTCGTTCCGTATATTATCGTCGGCGTCCCGCTGGCCATCATATCGAATATGATGACGCTGTCCGAGTCGTCGATCTACAATTTCGCGGCAAACGGCATGATCGTCTGGATCGGGCTGCTGATGTTCTGGAAAATCCAGTGGATTCACAACTACAGCGTAGGGGAGACGGTGCTGAACATCGTCTTTACGCTGTGCACGATGCTGGTCATCGGCGTATTGATCTTCGTCACGACCGGACTGACCAATGATCTGGCATCGTTGATCTACGAGATGTGGCAGGAGGCGACTCTACGATGAACTTGTTCAAGCGAATCAACAAGACTGCCGCTGTCGTCACCGTCCTGCTTGCGGCCGCTGTCGTTCTCTTCGTGACCCGGGCTGAATTCGAATTTAAAGCGGCGGCCGGCGATCGCCCGTTTCCGCCGGACGGTTCCGAAGCCGACGCCGCCCGCGCGGCGACGCCCGCCCGTCTGCCGGAGGAAAGCGGCTTTAAGCTGATGGCGGAGAACGAGCTGCTGCGGCTGAAGGCAGATGAGAAGACAGGCCATTTCATGGTCGAGGACAAGCGAAACGGCAACGTGTACCGCTCGTATCCGAATCCGGCCGATTGGCCGCGGGAGACGATTTCGGAGAATTGGAAGCGGCATCTGGCTTCCCCGCTTATGGTGCAGTACGTCGATTTCACGAAGAGCATTCTGCAGGCGAAAGAGACGAATCTGGCCGAGGAAGGGGGAGCGGTCAAGGGGCTGAAGCCGATTCCCGGCGGATACAGTCTCGTATACGAATTGCCCGCTACCGGCTTTACCGTGCCGATCGAGGTCAGGATTGAGCAGGATTACGTCGAAACCCGGATCATCCGCGACGGTATTCAGGAGAAGAGCATGGGGCTGGTCTGGATTCGGCTGTTTCCGTTCTTCGGCGCCGAATATTCCGACGGCAAGGACGGCTACATGCTGATTCCGGACGGCGCGGGGGCGCTCATCCGCTTCAAGAACAACCAGCTCAACGTCAACAAGCTGTATGATGAAAGCGTATACGGCGTGGACAGCACGTTTACAGGCTTAAGCAACAACCGCAATCCGATCATTATGCCCGTATTCGGCATGAAGGCGGACTCCCGCGGCTTCCTGGCCGTGCTGCACGACGGGGAAGAGTATGCGAATATCGTGGCCTCGCCTTCGGGCGTGCTCAGCAATTACAACTGGGCCGCCGCGCAGATGAATTTTCGCTCCAGCTTCCTGCAGTTTACGAGCCGAAATTCTCCCGACGAATGGGGCTTCGTCGACTATAACCGCAACGAATTGTTCGGGAGCGACCGGGTCGTGCGCTACTACCTGCTGGGCGGCGACCAGGCCGGTTATGTAGGGATGGCCGGGAAGTATCGGCAATACTTGATGGAGGAGAAAGGGCTGAAGCCGCTTAACGCAAGCAATCCCCATATTCCGATGAATGTGCATATTATCGGAGGGGATCAGGAGCCGGGCGTGGTGCGCGACCGCTACATCCGTCTGACGACGACCGAAGAGGCGGCGCGCATGGTGGATGCGCTGCGCGGCCGCGGCGTGGAGAACATGACGATCACTTATTCGGGCTGGCAGAGAGGGGGCTACAGCGCCCTCGGCAGAACGCTGCCCGTCGATTCCCGGATCGGCGGCGACCAGGGCATGCGCGCGTTCATCGACAATGCCCGGCGGCACGGTTTTCCCGTATATCTGGATACGGAATACGGCATGAACAATACGGGCGCCGGGGGCTTCGACCCGCGCTTTCACGCGATGCTCAATTTGGCCGGCCGCAACCTGACGCTAGGCACGCTGTACAGCAATGAACGGGTGCCGGTTGTCAGCGACAAATTCGTGGAAGAGATCGTGAGGAAGGACCTCGCTTCCTTCAAAGCGCTGGGCGTCGCCGGCCTGGCTGTAGGCCGGATCGGCCAGGGGCTGTTCAGCGATTATAATACGAGCTACGGAGCGCACCGGGATGAAGCGCGGGACGTGCAGGAGCGCATCCTGAAGAGCATCAAGGAGGGTCTCGGGAGCGTGCACGGCAGCAGCTCCGGCTTCTATGCGCTGCCTCATGTCGATCATATTCGGTCGATGGTGTACGATCATTCTTACGATCTGTTCACGGACGAAGCGGTGCCCTTCGCCCAGATCGCGGCGCACGGCCTGGTCACGTACTCCTCGGAGTTTGCGAACAACCGGCAGGAGGACGTGAACGATTTTCTGCGCGATATCGAGTACGGCGCCATTCCTTCCTTCGTCTTTACCGAGGCGGAAACGAAGGAATATGTCAACGCCTACGGCATCCGCTACTACAATACGCATTTTCCGGATTGGGAGGAGTTTGCTGCCGAGCAGTATAAAAGGTACGACGAGGCGCTCGGGGACGTGCAGAACCAGTTCATTGCGAACCACCGCACGCTGGCGCCCAATGTCAAGGAAACGACGTACGCGAACGGAAAGCGGATTATCGTCAACTATAACTTAACGCCTTACCGCGACGGGGAGCTGGTCGTACCGGCAATGGACTTCGTGGCGATCGGAGGAGGGAGCAGCCGATGAAAGCCAGAGCCAGGCTCAAGGCTTCATTGATGGAGTATATGGAGGGCACGATCTTCATCGCCCCCTGGTTTATCGGATTTGTGGTGTTCATGGCCTTTCCGCTCGGGTTTTCGCTGTTCATGAGCTTTCAGAAGGTGACGATTACGGCGACCAGCACATCGACCGAATTCATCGGCCTTACCCATTACCGCTACATTTTGTTCGAGAACGGAAGCATTCTGTACAACCAGCTGCTTCCGTTCCTCCGGCAAGCCTTGTTCATGATTCCGATCATCGTCATCTTCGCACTCTTGATCGCCATCATATTGAATCAGCAGTTCGCGGGGCGCACGTTTTTTCGCGCGATTTTCTTCCTGCCCGTCATCCTGTCCACCGGCGAGGTGGTCAAGGAGTTCCTGACGCAGGGCGAGGGCGATCTCGGCTTCATGTCGAAGTACGACGTATCCGGACTGATCCGGGCCAACCTGTCGGCGACCTGGTCCGGCCCCTTGATCAGCATTCTGGATTCGTTCGTGCTGATCCTGTGGTACTCCGGCGTGCAGATTCTGATCTTCCTCGGCGGCCGGCAGACGATCTCCAACTCGGCCTACGAGGCGGCGCGCATCGACGGGGCGAGTCCGTGGGATACGTTCTGGAAAATTACGCTGCCGGCGATGACGCCGTTCATTTTCCTGAATACGATTTATACGGTCGTCGATCTGTTCACCTTCCCGACGAACCCGATTTTGACCAGGGTCAGGGAGAGCGAATACGGCCAATACAGCGCGCTGATCTGGATTTATTTTCTCATCATCGGCTTCTTTCTCAGCATCATCTTCTATATTTTCAGCAAGGCGACGAAAGCGCAGCGGGATGCCGCCTAGCCGGCGCCCTGGCTGCCGCTTGGGGCGCAGCCTAACTTGAGGCGCAGCTTAATTGCCATATCGACGAAGGGGTGAGCGTATGTCATTGATCCGTACGAGAACGGCGAAGACGGAGCGCGGCACAGCGATGCTGCTGTTACTGCAGAAGGCGCGTTATCGCATCATCGGCCTGGAAGCGGACAAAGGGCTGCTGTTCAAACTGTTCATTTATTTGATCCTGCTGGATACGGCATATATTTACTTGAAGCCGATTCTGCACATGGTGACGACGATGGTCAAAAATGCGGACGATCTGCTCGATCCGTCCGTCAAATGGTTTCCGCGGACGATCTACCTCGGCAACCTGCAGGAGGCGTGGGAATGGCTCAAATATCCGAAGGCGCTCGGCCTGACGCTGACGCTGTCGCTGTCCGTCGCCATTTTGCAGACGATGTCCTGCGCCGTGACGGGCTACGCCTTCGCCAGGCTGAAGGTTCCGTTCAAGCGCACGCTGTTTTTTTTCCTGCTGCTGACCTTCATCGTGCCGATTCAGGTGACGATTCTGCCGAACATTATTTACGCCCGGGAACTCGGCCTGCTGAACACGGTATATCCGATCATCGTGCCGGCTTTCTTCGGCCTCGGCCTGAAGGGAGCGCTGTTCGTCATCATTTACCGGCAGTTTTTCTCCACCCAGCCGAAGGAGCTGGAGGAGGCGGCGCGGATCGACGGGGCGAACGTGTTCAAAATTTTTTACAAGGTCATGATGCCGCTCGCCCGGCCCGCGATCCTGGTCGTGTTCCTGTTCTCCTTCGTCTGGACCTGGAACGATTTCTATTTGCCGAGCATGTATTTGTCCGATATCGAAACCGCCCCCCTCTCGATGGGTATCTCGCGCATCGCCTCGGCGCTGAAGCAGCAGGCTGAAGTGTACGGCCCGTCGGTGACGGACGAGGCGATCCGAATGGCGACGACCTTCCTGATGATCATTCCGCCGATGCTGCTGTATACGTTCACGCAGCGCTGGTTCATCGAAGGGGTGGAGAGAACCGGTCTGGTCGAGTAGTCAACCGATTTTTCATTACCGTGGCAGGAGGAGGCAAAAGCGTATGAAAATTCGCAGGGGCCGCTGGGCTTTTACCGTCGCGATGTTCATGTTAATGACCGCCGTCATGGGCTGTTCGGCTTCCGAGCCGGCAGGGGCCGGCGCGGGTCCGGATCTTTCCAGGAAGGTGCTGCTGGTCAGGGCCAAGGAGGGGGGAGGGGAAAACGGCATTATCAACCGGCTGAAAAACAAGGGGTACACCGTCTACGACGTCGTCGACGAGCATTTCAAAATCGAGCAGGCCAGCGATTACGGCCTCATCTATATCAGTCCGGCCGTCAATTCCGCCAGGGTGGATACGCGGCTGAAGCAGTCGACCGTTCCCGTCGTCGTGTCCAAGACGCAGGTGGCGGGCATGCTGGGCATGGGCGGCGTGGCCAATTTCGGCGAGTCGGCCGGCGTGAAGACGATTGAAATCCGTGACGACAAGCATCCGCTGGCGGCCGGACTCAAGGGAACCGTAGCGATCTATCAGGAGGAAGGCACCGTATCGTACAGCCAAAGCCCGAGCAAGGAAGCGGCGATCATTGCGGAGCATCCGGTCAGCGGCAACAACAAGCAGTATACGGTCTTTGCCTACGAGAAAGGGGCGAAGAACAACGCGGGCGACGAAGTGCCGGCACGTCAAGTATTTTTCTCGCTTCCGGCGGGCGAATCGGCGAAGCTGACCGACAGCGGCTGGCAGCTGTTTGACGCCGCCATCGCCTGGGCTGCAGGCAATGATGGGAAGTAAGTATATACGAGGGAGATGAGCGATATGAAGTCGGTGAAACGAATGACGGTTGGTTTGATCGCGTTTGCGGCGCTGCTGCTCGGCCTTGCGGCCTGCAGCGGCGGCGAGCCGGCCAGCGTCGGCAACAAGGTGCTGTTCGTCGGAAGAGACAGCGGCGGAGACGCCATCGTCGCCAAGCGGCTGCGCGAGGTGCACGGCATGGAGGTGACTGTCGTCGCCGACAAGGAGCTGACGGCGGAGCACGCGAACGGCTGCGCGCTGATCTATATTAGCGAATCGGTCAACTCCGGCCGAATCGGCGACAAATTCGTCTCGACACCGATCCCCGTCATCTACGCCGAGCCGCAGTCCACGTCCGATACCGGGATGACGGTGACCGAAGGCTACGGCAAGCTGGAGTCGGCCAACGCCGCCAAGACGATTCAGATCAAGGACAGCCAGCATCCGCTCGCCGCAGGGCTGACGGGCAAGGTCGATGTGTACAAAGAGAACGGGAAAATGGGCTACGCCGTACCCGGTGAAGAAGCGATCGTCGTCGCTACGGTTCCGGACGACGACCAGAAGGCGACGATTTTTGCCTACGAGAAAGGCGTCAAAAATGCGAAGGACATGACGACGCCGGCGCGCGTGCTTTATTTCTACCTGTTCGAAGGGGAAGAAATCAATCAGTCCGAGGACGGCTGGAAGCTGTTCGATGCCGCCGTAAAATGGGTGACCGGGAAAAGTTAAGCGCAAGCGGGAAAGGGGAGCCTTGACATGAAGCGATGGTTCACCATCATAGCTGCCGTTATGCTGGCGGTCATGCTGACAGCGTGCTCCGAAACGGCGGACGGCGTGCCTGACGGCGGCAAAAGCGGCAAAGCGCTCTTTGTCGGCCGGGAAGGCGGGGGCGACGCTCTGACCGTCAAGCAGCTGAAAAGCCTGGGCTACGAGGTGTATGTGGTGGGGGACAAAGAGCTGACGACCGAGCAGGCGCTGGATTATGGCCTCGTCTTCGTCAGCTCCTCGGTCAATTCCGGGCGGGTAAGCAGCAAGCTGAAGGACTCGCCGGTCCCCGTCATTTATGCCGAGTCGCAAAATTTGGGCGACGTGAATTTGTCAGGCAAGGCGTCCGATATCGACAACGGCGATTATATGGGCAAGGCGATCGCGATTCGCGAGGCCGGGCATCCGATCGCAGGCGGCCTGGCGGGGACGGTGGACGTATATCAGTCCGACGGAAAAATCGGCTTCGTCGTTCCCGAAGGCGAAGGCGTCATCGTCGCCTCCGCTCCGGACGACGAGCGAAGAGCCGTCATTGCGGCATTCGAGAAAGGCTCGAAAAATTTGAGCGGCGAGCCGTTGCCGGAGCGCCGGGCGTATTTCTACCTGGTGAACGGCGAAGAGATCAACCAGACGGACAACGGCTGGAAGCTGTTTGCCGCAACCGTCCGATGGGCGGCCTCGGGCCAATAATCTGGCGGCGGTACGGCGCGGAAATGCTTAGTTTAACGGCCGAAATCGCTGCCGCTCCGGGAAGGGGTTGAGGCGAAGTGCCTACAAAAACAGTAAAATGCCCTAATGAAAGGGCATTTTATTCGTTATACAGTGTTCGTGTGGCAGCGTTTGCTGCCTATGCGAGCTTTAGGGAGGTGTCCGATTTTTGCACGTTTCAGCATATTTGGAGAAAGGAGGTGCCATGATACCGCTGCAAGGTCGATGTTATGCGTTTGCAAAAAAGGCGACCAAGGAAATGCCGCTTGCCCGCTTTTTGCCCGAAGCGAGTGCATGGGAGGAGAGGAGGTTGTTGCCATGAAACGTCTATCGAGCTTCTTGATGCTCGCTGCCCTGGCCCTGCTGTCCGCTGCGGCCGGCTGCGAGGAGCCGGGTGTCGCGGGCCCGGAACCGATTGCGGCCAAGCAGACGGCGTCGCCGGACAATGAGCTGTTTATTTTTACGGCTTGGCCTGCCTTTTACGTG
>Ga0207865_101565_pt1 | contig 16566 bp, 18 predicted proteins | sample HigsolmetaAR204D_FD_184836 | JGI IMG/M metagenome (GOLD analysis project Ga0207865, IMG submission 184836) | Ionic liquid and high solid enriched microbial communities from the Joint BioEnergy Institute, USA - AR20-4-D (SPAdes) (version 2) ...
CTCCGACGCCTGCCTGCTAGCTACGGGGCAGCTTGGCCTTTACCCCGACCGGACTTGCACCGGTTAGTTATGCCTAGCTTGGCTAGGCGCGCGTTGTATTATGTGCAACAATTTGGGAGCTGCGGGCTTCAAACCGGGGAATATCGCCCGAAATGTTGCATTCTTTACAACTTTGAGGCGCTAATGCGGGTTATCCCTCCGTTTTTGTTGTACAAAATACAGCATTTGTTGGCAGTCTTGGAAACTCAGCGGTAGTCCGCCGACCAAATGTTCAGTTGCCGCAGGTGACGACGGGTGGCGCAAGGAATCGCTCGTCATAAGCGCCTCTCCCTTCGGCACCCTTCTCGTTACTCAGCAGGATGCTTTTGGCGGCCTGTTCGATCCAGCGAATGGGAGGTCGCAAATTCGGCCCGCCAGCGCCTTTGTAAAGTATAAAAAAAAGCCCCGCCATGGGACGGGACAGCCTGATAGAGATCCGGTTACAGCTCATTCGGTTCGATCTCGAAATCCGTATCGTTATTGCATATGCATTGCTTGAAGCCGGTATCGATTCTGCCTTTCTCTCTGCGGCCTTTCAAAATAAACCGCTCGCCGCACGATTTGCACCGAATCGTCACCTTCACCCGCTCTGGTACGACCGTCATAGCTTCCCTCCATTTGTCGCGCGAAATTGACGAGCCTATGACGAACGTATCCTTCGCCATCGATCGTCGCCTTCGGACTGGTCATTTCCATTATCATCAGACAGGATTGATAATCCCAGTATGGACAAACGAATCAAATTTTAACCCGGTCGTCACGGGAGGCGATGCGAAGCGGCGACTTGGCATTGGCCCGGTTCACCTTCCACAGGCTGCGCAGCCATAAATATACCATCAGCGGCACCATGAACCAGATCCAGTACGTGCTGGTCGTCATGAGAATATAGTCAAAGACGCCGTGCCAGAAGATCGGCTGCATCAAGGAAAGCAGCAAATGCCGTCTGGCCGTCGTTTCGGGCGCGAGCTTCGCTCTTCCGAGATGGTAGCCCATCAAAACGCCGAACATGGCATGCCCCGATACCGGCAGCAGCGCCCGAATCATTAAGGAGGAAAAGTTGGCCGAATGCAGAAAAGCGTAGAATATGTTTTCCAGCGTTGCGAAGCCCAGCGACACCGCCACCGCATACACGATGCCGTCGTAAGGCTCGTCAAACGACGTATGCTTGTAAATCGTAAAATAGATGATAAACCATTTCAAAAACTCTTCCAGACCAGCGGAGATCACGAACGAAAAGACGAAAGGATTGTCGCCCAGCCCTTGCACGAACGCCCGCTGCAGCACCATGACAGGGAATACGAGCAGCACGCCGAACAAGAATACGCGAAGCACGAGGGAGATCGGTTCGGTATCGTAACGGTCCTTCAAATAAAAATAAGACAGCAGTGCGACACCGGGCGCAATTGCCGCCATCAGGACAGACAAGACGCTCATGTGTCCCCTCCTATCTTGAAAATTTGGCGGTATACGCCGACAAAATTTCAATACCGCAGGTGACGACCGATGACAATAGGAAACGCTCGTCATAGGCGTCCTTCGATATATCCGCGGCAGCTTATGTAGTCGGGCGGTGCCGGATTACGATGCGCCGAACCGTACGCGCTCCAAAGCTGCAGCCTACACCCAACCGCGGAACCTTGCGGCCTCGGCCATCTTCCGAACGCCGACCATATAGGCGGCCAGACGCATATCGACATTTCTCGTTATATGAACATTATAGACATTTTCAAAGGCTTTTTCCATCACTTCTTGCAATCTGGAAAGTACTTCGGCTTCTGTCCAATAATATCCTTGATTGTTCTGAACCCATTCGAAATACGAAACGACAACGCCCCCGGCGCTGGCCAGCACATCCGGAACGATCAGCACGCCCCGTTCGGTCAAGATGCGCGTCGCCTCCAGCGTCGTCGGACCGTTGGCCGCTTCTACGACAATGGACGCCCGAATGCGGTCTGCATTGTCTGCCGTAATCTGGTTCTCGATCGCCGCGGGCACCAAAATATCGCATTCCTGCTCCAAAAACTCCCGGTTCGACAGCGTATTCTTGAACAGCTTCGTCACCGTGCCGAACGAATCGCGCCGATCCAGCAAATATTCGATATCGAGCCCATCCTTGTCGTACAGGCCGCCGTAAACGTCGGAAATGCCGACGACCTTCGCTCCCGCGTCGTGCATGAATTTGGCCAAATAGCTGCCGGCGTTGCCGAAGCCTTGAATGATCACCCGCGCGTCTTTCAGATGAATTCCTTTCTTCTTCAGCGCCTCGTTGATCATGATCGTCACGCCTCTGGCCGTGGCCGTCTCCCTGCCGTGCGAGCCGCCGAGCACAAGCGGTTTCCCCGTAATGAAGCCGGGGGCGTCGAATTCCCGGATGCGGCTGTATTCATCCATCATCCAGGCCATGATTTGCGAGTTCGTCATGACGTCCGGTGCCGGAATATCCTTGGTCGGGCCGACGATCTGGCTGATCGCCCGGACGTAGCCGCGGCTGAGACGCTCCAGCTCGCGAAAGGACATCTGTCTCGGATCGCATACGATTCCGCCTTTGCCTCCGCCGTACGGAAGGTCGACAATGCCGCATTTCAAGCTCATCCAGATCGACAGCGCCTTCACCTCGTCCTCTGTCACATCGGGGTGAAAGCGGACGCCGCCTTTGGTCGGGCCGACCGCATCGTTATGCTGCGCTCGGTAGCCGGTGAACACCTGCACCGAATCGTCGTCCATCCGCACCGGGATGCGCACCGTGAGCACGCGCATCGGCTCCTTCAACAATTGAACCATCCCGTCGGAATATCCGAGCCGGGTAAGGGCTTGCTCGATAATGTATTGAGTCGATTGCAGCACGTTCAAGTTCTCCGCCATGAAAACCACCCTTTGCTCAAGTAGCAATCGATTGTATTCTTGCACTCCTGCACCGCTGCCATTCGTCACTTCCCGCTCGTTTCGCAGCATCCGCCTCCTACCGCAAAAAAAGCATTCCACAAAAACTCGCGTTTTTCTCGGAATGCTTGATCGCGTGCGCCTAAACCTTCGAGCGAGCGGAGCTTAAAATTTGTCGCAAAGCACCTTGACAGCATCGGATTCGATAATGAGCTTGCCGTATTCCTCCAATACCGCAGCGGTGAGCGAGGTCGCCTCGCCGAATTCGGACAGCACCGCCACGACGGCATGAAGCCGCTTCTCATCCATCCCTTCCGCGCCGAGCTTCAAAATCCATTGGTTTTTATATGAATAAAGCGTGCCGCCGTCGACGAGCAGCGGATTGACCGTCTTCGCCGCCCGCAGCAGTTCTTCAAAGTCGTGAAAAGCATACGTGATTTCATCTGTCTCATCCATGGTGACTTCAAGCTCGTAGACCTCTTCCAGCTCCTCGTCAAGATCGTCGGCATGGTTGAAATCCATCTTGCTCCGCGTCACGATGACGACCATCCCCTGCGCAGGCATCGTCAGCACTTCCACGGCCAGCGGCCCCGTAGCGTCAAACCCGAGCTCCGTATAGGCTTGGTCCATCATCTCGCTGAACAGCTCATGGACTTTCGGAATTTCTCTCCACATGTCGTCCTTGTGGATGCCTCGCTCCGTCAAGTCATCGAATGTGAGGAAAATCCGTATCTTGTCCTGACTCAAACGCTCCATCTTCATACTGGATTCCTCCCTTACCGACTGTACTAACAGCTTATGAAGATAGGCTAATATTGGTGAGCCACCTTCAAACGGCTTGTATCCGATTATACGACTATTATATCACAAGTAAACAAGAAAAGAACGGTTTTTGGCCCGTTCTAGCAAAAAGACGCAAACGCCGCGCGAACGGGGTTTGCGTCGATTACGCCATCGCAGCTTGGATTACTGGATCGGCTTCAATTCCTCTTTGTTTTTTTGCGATAAAATTTCTCCGATCTGCACCTTGAGGCCGGGGTCCTGGTTAATTATCGATTGAATTTTGCCGAGATTGGACCCCGTGCTTGCCTGCTGGCCGCCGGATGGAGCCGGCGCGGGAGCCGCCTTGTCCGTCGCGTCCGCCTGCTTGTTGCCGGCTTTGTATTTGCCCATGAGAGCCGACAGCATGGCCGGTTTTCTTCCGGAGAAATACATAACCGCCGCAGCGCCGGCCAATCCGCCAAGCAGAAATGCACCTATTCTCATGTCCATTCCTCCATCGAATTTGATGAGTTCCGTTTATATTGTCGGCGATCTTCCATAGGTGCATGCATTATAAAATCAGGAATCCGGCGTTCGGCGGTCTCTAGGCGCCCATTATCTGCCAGCCCCATACGACCAGACCAGCCACCAGAATAACAAGCAGCCATACAAGCGGGCGGTAAAAAAACCGCACCCATTTCTCGCTTTCCGGCGGGTGCACCGTGCTGCGCGGAGGCAGGAAGTGCTCGTCAAGTTCCGGACCCGTTCCGGAACCCGCTGCATGAACAGGAGGCTCAAGTTGGTTGTCGAAGGCTTTCTTTCCAGATGCCATAGCTTGTCTTCTCTCCTATCTTGAAAAATCAGCTTAGCCTGCAAGCTGAATTCTCAACACCGCAGGTGACGACCGATGACGACAGGAAGCGCTCGTCATAGGCGTCTATCGCAACTGAAAGGGGACGGCCGGGTGACGAAGCATACGCCCGTCATTCGCGCCTGTAGCGCAGTATGCACCCCATGACCAAATCAATTGCAAAATGGGCCGCGATCGGCGTCCATAAAGAGCCGGTCCGCAAGTAAATCCAGCCGAGCCCGTAGCTGATCGAAAAAACGAGCCCCGTCATCAACCAGTGCCGCAGATACCGCACGTGAATGGCGGCGAACAATATGCTCGTCCAATACGGGCCCCAGGCCGCCTGAATGGCGCCGCGGAACAGCAACTCCTCGCAGATCGATACGAGCAGGCAAATCCAGACGATATGCCACAGCGGACGGCGGGCAAACAGCTTTTCGTTAATCCCTCCGTCATCCGCCACCTCTTCGGGCACCCAGCGGAAAATCAGCAGCTCGACAGCAAGAACGATCCATGCAAACCCGAGGCCCCATATGAGAATTTGCGCGCCAGGCCGCAAGCTGAGCATCGCTTTGAAATCCGGCTTTTGAAACAGAAAAATAATGCCCGCGATCAGCAGAACAACCAATTGAGTCATGTATAAATTGAGCAAAAGCATGCGGTCATCCAGCTCGTGGATGCCGGCCTTTTTTAGCCTGAAACGACTAAAATCAATTTTTTTCATAAAATTATTCCTTTTTTATAAGCAATTAGTCCTATGCGAACAAGAAATTATAGCCTATACTATCCATTAAGGCAGAAATAACCGCGACAAGGAGCTCTAGGCAATGGAAAAACGTCTGACACAATCCGACTATTTATTCGTTCTTCTGTTCATTTTCATGCTGGTCGCCGCCTTGGGCGCCTTCTTTTTCGGCTTGAAGCTGGGCAACGAGAAAGCTTCTGCCAGGTACGAAGTCCTACTTGCGAAGCTGGGCGCGCAGGACGATACGCTGAACGCCTATCAGCAGCAGTATCTGGTTTCCTTCTATCATACCATTTATCAGCCTTACAGGGAATTTCATCAGCGTTGGTTCGACAGCATGAGCGAGCTTGCAGCCGCTCCTGAAGCCGACGCTTCGCGGATTTTGAAACAATTGTCGAAGCTGGCCGCAGACAAATACGACGAGCTTGGCAAAAAATCGATGCCCGCGTCGTCCCCGCTGCTTGCCGATGCGCTGGCCGACTACCGACGAAGTCTCAAGCTGTTCGCCGAGGGGCTTGACGGGGCCTATTCGAAGGCAGACGCGGCGCCGGCCTCCGCGCTGGTCGGGCTGTTGACGGCCGATCCGCATTTGACGGAAGCCAAGTCGCTTGCGCTCAAGGCGGAAGAGCGATTTTACGCCGCCATTGTCAAATGGAACGAATCGCAGGCCGCCCTGCCGAGCGCCCCGGCTCCGGAGCAGCCGCTCGCTTTCCAGGACTGGAACGGGCTCGGGTTCAATATGAAAGCCGATTACGTCGCCCAATGGCTCGTCAGACAGAAAGCGTTCCACCCTTTTACGCCGCACGACGCGGTCAGCCGCGCCGACGAATTGATCGCCTCCGGGCAGGCGTCCAGGATGAACCTCACGGAGGTAGGTCAAGTGCTTGAGCTGCTGATTGCGACCGATGCGGTCCGTCCCGGCGATTTCATGCGCTACAAGAGCCGGTATGCAGGCGAAACGCTGCCGCAGTTGCCTTTTTATACAGAGTAAGCCGGACCGTGTCCGGGAATAACTGTTTGAACTTGTGCAAACGGGCCGCTTCCGAAGGCCAATTTGTCTCCTTCGGAAACGGCTCTTTTCTATTGCCGCAGCGCCGGTCAAAGGGCCTAGTCGTAGGCAAACCCTCGCAGCTGCGCCAGCGCGGCCATGCCGCCTTCCACATTGACCAGGCTCGCGAAGCCTTGGCGGTGAAGATAGCTGCAGACATGCTCGCTGCGGACGCCGTGTGCGCAGACGACATAAATGGTCCGGTCTCTGGGCAGCTCGTTAAGACGGGCAGGGATTGTATTCATCGGCATGAGCTGCGCTTCGTCCAGCCGGTAGTATTCCCATTCCCACGGCTCCCGCACATCGATGAACAGCGCTTCTCCCAGCCCTTCTTCTTCCAGCATGCGCAAAAAATCCGCCGGCTTCATCGAATCGAACGTTTCCATGAGTAAATTCCCCCTTTCCGACCCTAAGGCATTGCACGCCAACAGCATACCGGATTTCCCGCCTTCCGGCAAGGCGATCCCGGGCTCGCGAAGGCTTTCCCCGCTCGAGATGGTTTCACAAAAATTTCATAAACGCAATTCCCGACGGCACCTATTGACAACGGGGAAACGGACATGGTACGCTTATGAAAAATTTTCATTCGTTACAAGACGATGACGGAGACAAGCATTTCGTTTGAAAGCGCCAGAGAGCCGGTGGTTGGTGCGAACCGGTCGCAAGTAAAGATATGCGGAGCACTCCGGAGTCGCTGCGTTGAACCCTGCACAAGGCATTAGATGCAGCCGGTTGGATACCGTTACAAGTCCCGGTCCGCTCGCAGCGGACCAAGCGAGGCCGTCCGTGCGAACGGGCGGTGAATTAGGGTGGCACCACGAAGCGAGCTCTTCGTCCCTTGCATACGGCTGACGTATGGGGAGATGAGGAGTTTTTTTGTTGCCGCCATACACAAATACGCAAGGCATAAAATTGGGAGGTACTGCAAACATGTTCAAGGTATTGGTCATGGACGGAATCAGCGATCAGGGGATTCAGCTGCTTTACGACGCCCCGGATGTGACGGTGGAGAAAAAACAAGGCTTGTCCGAGGATGAGCTCATCGCCATCATCGACCAGTATGACGCGCTGCTTGTGCGCAGCGCGACAAAAGTGACGGCGCGCGTGATGGAAGCCGCCCCTAAGCTGAAGGTCGTCGGCCGCGCCGGCGTCGGCGTTGACAACATCGATCTGGATGCGGCGACCAAGCGCGGCATCATCGTCATCAATGCGCCTGACGGCAATACGATCGCTACCTGCGAGCTGACCTTCGCCATGATGATGTCGACAGCCCGTTCCATTCCCCAGGCGTACAAGAAGACGACCGGCGGCGAATGGGACCGCAAGTCGTTCGTCGGCGTCGAGCTGCGCAACAAGGTGCTCGGGGTGCTCGGCATGGGCCGGATCGGCAGCGAGGTAGCCAAGCGGGCCAAAGCGTTCGGCATGGACGTATACGGCTTCGACCCGTTCCTGACGGAAGAAAGAGCGGAGAAGCTCGGCGTCAAGATGGGCACGGTTGACGAGATTTGCCGGGTGGCCGATTTCATTACAGTGCATACCCCGCTGACAAGCGAAACGCGGCACATGATCTCCCGTCCGCAGTTCGAGATCATGAAGAAGGGCGTGCGCATTATCAACTGCGCCCGCGGCGGCATTATCGACGAGCAGGCGCTCGTGGAAGCGATCGATAAGGGCATCGTCGCCGGAGCGGCCTTCGACGTCTTCGAGGAGGAACCGCCGCGTCCGGAGCATCCTTTCCTGAACAACCCGAAAATCGTCGTCACTCCGCACCTCGGCGCATCCACAGTGGAGGCGCAGGAGAACGTGGCCATCGACGTGTCGGAGGAAGTGCTGCACATTCTGCGCAATGAACCGTTCAAAAATGCCGTCAATATGCCGCCTGTACCGGCTGACGTCATGAACAAGCTGCAGCCTTATTTCCATCTCGGAGCGAAGCTCGGTTCGTTCGCCGGCCAAATCGTCGACGAGGCCGTCAGCGAAATTATCGTCTCGTATTCCGGAGAACTGATCGATGTGGATACGTCCCCGCTCACCCGCTATATCGTTCAAGGCGTGCTGAGCAAGCAGCTGGAAGGCGTGAACATCGTCAATGCCATCCATGTGGCGAAGTCCCGCGGCGTCAACGTCGTCGTGCAAAAATCGGCGGCCAGCCAAACGTTCACGAACCTGCTGTCGGTTACGCTCAAGACGAAGAACACAGAGCGCAAGCTCTCCGGCACGCTGCTTTCGGGCTACGGCGAGCGCGTCGTGCAGATCGACCAATATCCTGTCGACATTTCGCCGGAAGGGCATCTGCTCCTGATCTCGCATAACGACCGCCCGGGCATTATCGGCAAAGTCGGCACGCTGCTCGGCACAAACGACGTGAACATCGCCACGATGCAGGTTGGCCGCAAGGTCGTCGGCGGTTCCGCGATCATGGTGCTGACGACGGACAAATCGACGCCGAAAGAAGTGATCGCAGAGCTGGCGAAACTGCCCGAGCTGATTCAAGTGCAGGAGCTTACGCTGTAATTGTTTCACGAACAACAAGATTATCCTCGTTTTTTCAACAAAAACAAGAGCTTCCGTTCGACCGCCGAGGTCGAATCGGAAGCTCTTCTTGTTTGGAGAAGGCGCGATTTGTCATATCTTCACGCATTTTCGTCCAGCTGCGGCAGGAAGATGCTGAACGTCGTGCCTTGCCCTACCTGGCTTTTGACTTGCGCGTCGCCCTGATGGGCCTCGATGATGTTTTTAGCGATCGACAGCCCGAGTCCCGTGCCGCCGGATACGCCGCGCGTACGCGCCTTGTCGGCCTTGTAGAAGCGCTCGAAAATGTAAGGCACGTCCTCCGCCGGAATGCCCTGCCCCTGATCGCTGACATCGATGCGAACCATGCGCCGGCCGCTGCGCAGCTCACTCTCCGCGCGCATGGTGATCGACTTGCCCGGCGGCGTATGGCGTATGGCGTTGTCCAGCAGATTGGTCAGCACCTGCTCCATCCGGTCTTCATCCGCATTGCACATATAATGCTCGCTGCCAAGTAGATCGCACACAAGCGTCAAGCTGTGCTCCTTGGCGAGCGCCGCGAATTTGCGGTGCACGCGGCGAATGAGCACGCCGACATCCATCGGCCGCAGATGAAGCTCCATCGTGCCCGATTCCATCTTCGCCAGATCGAGCAAATCGCGCACAAGTCTGCCCATGCGCAGCGATTCGTCGTGAATAACCTGCGCCAGCTCCTTGCGTTCCTCGGGCGAGGCGGCGATATCGTCGATCAGCGCTTCGCTGTAGCCCTGCAGCATCGAAAGCGGCGTTCTGAGCTCGTGCGATACGTTGGCCAGGAAGTCTTTGCGCAGCTTATCCAGCCGGTGCTCTTCCGTCACATTGCGCAGCACGGCGACGACGCCGCGCACCCCGTCGCGCGAATACAGCGGAGCCATGACGATCGACCATACCTCGCTTTTGACGTTCAGCTTGGACGTCAGCTCCCGCGGATCGGCCATGACGGTTTCGAACAGCGGCCGCATCGGCCCGGGCACCTTAGGCAGCGGCGGCTCTTGCTCCTGCTCTCCCGCTTCCGGCAGCGAACCGTCGACGGCGTCCGGCCAGTCATGCTCCCAGCCGAGGTGATTCCATTCGCGAATCACCTTCTCTCCCTCCGGATTCGTTAAAATAACGACGCCATCCGCATCGATCGTCATGACCGCATCGGCCATGCTGCGCAGCACGCTGGCCAGGTGCTCCTTCTCATGGTTCAGCGCCTTGATCGTCTCGGCCAGCTCGGCGCCCATATGATTGAACGTCTTGCCGAGCTCCCCGATCTCGTCCGGGAAGTTCGTCGGCACCCGGGTGCCGAACTGCCCTTTGGACATGAGGTCGGCAGCTTTGTTCAGCTGCCGGATCGGCTGGGTTATTTTCGTAGATAAGAAAAAGGCAAAAAACGTCGTCATCGAAAAGCCGATGATCCCTACGACGACGAATAAATTTTTCACATAATTTTGCATTTCGGCAAACGATTGCGTCACTTGATACAGCACAAGGGCGCCGATAATGTTCGTTTGCGATTCATTTGCGATCGGCACCGCTACTGCAGTATATTGGCCGTTGACGCCATACCTGGGCCTTCCGGCCGTGCCGGTCTGATTGTCGATCGAGGCTCCAGCGAAGACCGCGCCAAGCTCCTGCTCGGTAAAAAAGTCGTTGTAGCGGAACGCCGCGCCGGTCTCGGGGCTCACCCCTTCGGGCGCAGGCAGCGGCACGTCGAGCGGCTTGAAATCGGTGGAGATCGCGATTACGGATGCTTCCTGGGCGCTCAGCAGCTCGTTGACAAGCTGAATGTACGAGGGGATATCCCGATGCAGCGAATAATCGATAGCCACCTTCGCCGCCAGCTTCCGCATGTTTTCCGTCTGATCCTGCGATTTCGGGAACGATGTTTCGATATATTGAAACAAAAACAGGCCGAGTGTCAGCAGCACTACTGCCACCAGCCCGATAATCGTCATCCATAGCTTTCCTACGATGCTTTTGAATATAAACACGTTATTTCGGCACCTCAAGCTTGTAGCCTACGCCCCAAACGGTCGTGATCATGGAAGCGGCCTCGGCGGATACCTTGTTCAGCTTCTCTCTCAGTCTCTTCACATGCGTGTCTACGGTCCGCAGGTCGCCGAAAAATTCGTAATTCCACACGTCCTTCAGCAGCTCCTCGCGGGAGAACACTTTGTCCGGCGAAATCGCCAAATAATGCAGCAGCTCGTATTCCTTCGGCGTCAGGGCGACCTCTTGACCGCCGGCGGTCACGCGGTGAGCGTCGTGCTCGATGACCAGATGCGGAAAGACGATTTTGTTGCTTGTCGCCGCTTCCTTGGACAAATAAGCGGTAACGGACGAGCGGCGCAAAATGGCTTTAACCCGGTAAATCACTTCGCGCGGGCTGAACGGCTTGACGACATAATCGTCGGCCCCCGATTCGAAGCCTTGCACGCGGTTCGATTCCTCGCCCTTCGCCGTCAGCATAATGACGGGCGTCGCCTTCACTTGGCGCAGACGGGAGCATACTTCATTGCCGTCCATACCCGGCAGCATAATATCAAGCAAAATAAGATCGTAGTCGAAGTCCAGCGCCTTCTTTAGCGCCGTCTCCCCGTCCTCTGCTTCGTCGATAATATAATTTTCCTTCTCCAAATACATGCGGAGCAAACGGCGGATACGTTCTTCATCGTCAACGACGAGAATAGTCATTTGATGATCGCTCACAAGCGCACCTTCTTTCTTTTGTAATGAGCTTAAGCGGGCGGGCCGCCTCGCATGAGCGGATCAGACGCCCGCGTACGAATGCAAGCCCGCGATGATCAGATTCACGCCGATCAGCGTGAACATCACAATGAGAAAGCCAATGACGGACAGCCAGGCCGACTTTTTGCCCTGCCAGCCGCGGGACAGCCGCAGATGCAGGTAGGCGGCGTAAAACAGCCAGACGATGAGCGCCCATACTTCCTTGGGGTCCCATCCCCAGAAGCGCCCCCATGCTTCATGGGCCCAGATCATGGCAAAAATAAGCGCGCCCAGGGTGAAGATCGGGTAGCCGATGGCGATCGAGCGGTAGCCGATCTCGTCGACATCCTCGTTGTCCATCCCTTTGGTGAGCGGCTGGAGCGCCGCGCCCAGCGACTTGCGGAGCACGAGCCGCAGCAGCGCGTACAGCAGCGTTCCGAGCAGCAGGGACCAGACGACGGTATTCAGCTTGCGTCCCGCATTGGACCCTTCCATCCATGACGGCGCTTCGAACGGAGCATCGGTCATGCCGAAGAACGGCTTCATCTCGATCAGCTGCCCCTCATGCGGCTTGAAAATCGGCGGAAGCACGTATTCGACCGTTTGCGTCACCGTCTGCTCGACCTTGTTGCTGTCCACATAAGTGACCTCGTTCGAGAAGCTGGCATGATATCCGGCCGCATTGAAGCCGAACACCGCGACGACGAAGGAGATTACCGTAAGCAGCGTAAACAAGGTAAACTCGACTCCGCGCTGTTCCCTGCGGCTGGCCTTGTCCTTGGCCGAAAAATCGACGGCCTGCAGCAGATACAGGATGCCGGCAGCGAAGCCGACGGCGAAGAACGCTTCGCCGAGGGCGGCGGTCGTGACGTGAATTTTCAGCCAGTAGCTCTGCAGCGCCGGTATGAGCGGCTGCACCTCCCGCGGGAACACGGAAGCGTAGGCGATGATGATGACGCTGATCGGAAGCGCGAAGATGCCCAACACCGCCGCGCGATAAATCAGATACAAGACGATGAACGCCAGCGTAGTCATCATGCCGAGGAAGGTCATGAATTCGTACATGTTGCTCGTCGGAATATGTCCCGCTTCGGCCCATCGGGTGAAGAAAAAAACGACATGCGCCAGGAATCCGGCAACGGTCAGCCCAAGACTGATATTCCCCCAGCGCCGCGAGTAAGCTGCCGGATCGTCCACGGCGAATTTGCGCCCCGCCACGGAAATGACGAATCCGAGAAAAGCGATATTGTAAATGATAAACGCTGTCAGCAAAAAAGAGCTGCTGCTCACTTGCGTACTCCCTCCCGGTCCAATTGCTTCGGTTCGATGGAATAACCCGTTTTGTTCAGCACTTCAGCGACCTCCTTGCGAAGCCCGAACCAGTTCTTGTTCGTATGCGCCCCGAGCGACAGCACGCCGTCGTCAATGCGCAGCCATATTCTCCGGTGATGCCAGTAGAAGCCCATGATCACGCCGATCATAAAGATCGCCGATCCGACCCATATGTACGGCAAAGCCCGGTCGACGCGGATGTTCAAATAGCTGACGAACTCGGAGATGCCGACATCGTCCATCGAGCCTACGGACAGCTCCAGCTTCTCTGCCAGCGCGCCGTTCAGCGTATCTTGGCGGAACGTCTGCTTATCGATCTGACGCGGAAAATAAATGTACGGTTCCCCTGTCGGGTCCAGTCCGGGACCCGTGATCGAGAAGACAAATGCGGGCGCCTTCGGCTGATTGGACAAGGTGATCGGCGTGCCCGAGGCATCGAGTCCGAATTCCGGGAAATAGGCTTTGAGCTGCAGCGTATAATCGCCTACCTTATAACTTTCGGCCGGACGGCTCATCGACAGTTCGAAGCTGCCGTACACTTCGCCGGTCCGCTTATCTTTCAGGCTCGGCTTTACGGAGAGCAGCATCGGGTTCTGTTCGAAGTCGAACTGGTAAGCAAGCAGCCCGTTGTACTCCATCGGCTCGTTCACGATAATATCGTCCCGGTGCACCTCCTCCAGCACGGGTGGCTTGCCTGGATCGTCACAGTCGGCCGTGCAGCGGTACAGCACCGCCTTCGTCTCGAACCGCTTCGGAACCTGCTGCCCGCGGTCGCGGAACTCCTCGGACATTTCGCTTTCCTCGTAGAATTCGATCGTAAACTTCTCGTTCTTCAGATAATAGTTCGTCTCCGGTATTTTCACCGGCTGCCCCTCGGGAAAAGCCAGGTGCTGATCCATGTGCCAGCCGGGAATGTTGCGCATCAGGACGGCAGCCAGAAAAATGATGAGACCGATATGATTGACGTACGGTCCCCAGCGGCTGAACCGATGCTTCTCGGCGAGCAGGGCCGTCCCCTCCCGGTGGACACGATAGCGCCGGGCCTTCAGCGCGGCAGCGGCCTGCTCGATCCAGGCTTCCTCGGAAGGAGCGGGAGCGCCCGCTTTCCCTGCGGGAAGAGCCTCTTGGAAGGACACCTTTTGCCGCAGGATGAAATGGAAGTGCTTGCGGATCTGCTGCTTGGACAGCGCCCGGTACAGCGGCAGCACCCGGTCGAGACTGCAGATGACAAGCGAAGTCCCGATCATGAACAGCAACGTAATGAACCACCACGACTCGAACGTGTGCGACAATCCGAGCAAATAATAGATGTGACCCAAGATGCCGTACGTTTCCTTATAATAGACCGAAGGGTCGATGTTCAGAAACGTATTTTCCTGCGGATAAATCGTGCCGAGCGCAGAGGCGATCAGCGTAATGACGATCATGTAGATCGCGTTGCGCACAGAGGAGAAAAAATTCCAGATGCGGTCCAGCCATCCCGGATTTTCCTTCTGCGAACGGCGGGCAACCCCGTCGTAGCGCATCTCCAGCGGAGCCGTGCCGCTGTCGTCGGCAAGCGGCTTGCCGCACGATTCGCAAAGGATCGTCCCCGTATGATTTTGATGGCCGCACTCGCATTTCGTATTATGAATCATATCTGCTTCAGCCTTCTTTATCGCGATTGCCCGGCAGATGGCCTGGAAGCTTGCCGGCCTCCCGCATACCACTTGCCGGGCTGCTGTTATTGGGTGATCGCCGCGAGCCTTTGCTCGATGATCGCATCGTCCATAACGCCCTTGTGAATGTCTGAAATTATGCCGTCCGGACCGATGAAGAACGTCGTTGGATACTGCGTCACGCCGTACCTTTTGCGAATCTCCTCATTATCGTCGAGCAGAATCGGGAAGCTGACCTTGTATTGTTCGATGAAATTGGCGACCGTCACCTTGCTTTCGCCCAAATTCACCCCGAGAAAGGCGACCTTATTCTTGTCCCATTTGTCGAACTGCCGCTGAATGGCCGGCATTTCGTAGCGGCATGGCTCACAGAACGTTCCCCAGAAATTGACCACAACCGCCTTGCCCTTCAAATCGGACAATTCGTAGGTCGCTCCGTCCATGCCCTTGAGCGTAAAATGGGGGGCCTTGCCGCCAACGGACGGCTTCTCGTTGTTTGCGAACAAATTGCTGGCGATCGTCAGCGCCCCGACGGCGACGATGATGGCGAAGATGGCGATTTGGACCCATTTTCTATTGTTTCCCATCTTTTCACACCTTCAAACGATTGGATGTTGAGCCTACCATCATTATAGCGAAGTTTGCCAATGCAGATCGAGCGGTTTTTGAATATTGTGTGTCTCCTTGACCGCCGCCCGGCGGCCGCTAAAAGTCGCGAGCACCGGTTATGAGCCGCTATTCGGACGCTTCCCCGCCTCCAGCGCCGCGGCGCGAAGCTCCTTGATCTCCTCGGCCGTCAAGTGGCGGTATTTGCCTCTAGGCAAGCCGGCGAGCAAAATCGGACCGAACTTGATCCGCTTCAGCTTTTGCACGGGATGGCCGATCGCCTCGAACATTCTGCGCACCTGACGGTTGCGGCCTTCGTAAATCGTGACTTGTATGATCGCCTCGTTCTTGTCCAGATCGATATCGTAATATTCGGCTTCGGCGGGTGACGTCATGCCGTCCTCCAGCTCGATGCCGCTGCGCAGCTTGTCCAGCTTCGTGCCATGCGGCACCCCTTTCACCGTCGCCAGGTATGTACGCGGCACATGGTGTTTCGGATGCGTCAGCAGGTGGGCGAATTCCCCGTCGTTGGTCAGCAGCAGCAGTCCTTCCGTATCGTAGTCGAGCCGCCCGACAGGGTAAATGCGCTCCCGGATGTTCGTAAAGAACGAAGCGACCGTCTTGCGTCCTTCCGGGTCCGAGGCGCTTGTAATGACGCCTTTCGGCTTGTTAAAAAGAACGTATACTTTCTTCTCCTGTCGGATCGGGCGGCCGTCCACCTTGATCGCATCCTGCTTCGGATCGACCTTAACCCCCATATCCCTTACGATCTGCCCGTTCACTTCGACCCTTCCGGCGCGGATCATCTCTTCGCTTTTGCGCCGGGAGGCTACCCCCGCTTCGGCCAGCACTTTTTGCAGTCGTTCCAGCATGATCAATTTTCACCTCAAGCTAATGATAACGATCCTCGGGGGAAATCACAAGCTCGGACCACGGGAACGACGAGCCCGGGCACGTTATCGTATGCGGAAAAATGTCGTCCTGCTCGAAACGAAACGTCGCCGACAGCTTCATGATCAGCTTGCTCAGCACAAAAAGCTGCTCTTTCTCTTCCGCCGAATAAGCTTCGCGGCGCCGCGAAAAGTCCCCTTCGAGGCAAACATGAATGTACAAAGGGTCGGTCTGCTCCGAAGCCGGCACGATGGTTCCATCCTTGCCGATAAAAAAATCGTAGCCTTTGCCGTTGATGGACGGGCAGGCCGAATGGTGAACAACGATGCCGTAATACTGCATGGGAACCACCTCTTCGTACGGTTTTTCATGCAGTATATGTGCCTTGTTCGCCGATGGTGAAGCCGCCGCATCGAATATCGTTTCGCAGCCGGCCGCGCACGAACATCGCGTCGGGCGAGCGCATTCCGCGTCGGCGGGTGCATCCCGCGCC
>Ga0207865_101568_pt1 | contig 16551 bp, 14 predicted proteins | sample HigsolmetaAR204D_FD_184836 | JGI IMG/M metagenome (GOLD analysis project Ga0207865, IMG submission 184836) | Ionic liquid and high solid enriched microbial communities from the Joint BioEnergy Institute, USA - AR20-4-D (SPAdes) (version 2) ...
TGGAAATCGTGAGGTCTATTTGTCATGCGAAAATTTATTTTGGAAGGAAGGGGTCCCCCTTCCTTCCAAAATAAAATCTATATTAACCAAATTATTTAATAAAAAATACTTGACTAGAGGTAAGAAGAAGGGGGTGTCTAATAAGTCGTTTTTACGGCTTATTGGCGCCCCCATTAATGTTTTAGAAACGTTGATATATCGGTGTTTATGATTTTTTTGTTTTCAATGGGGATTTGGCTTTCTGGACAGCCCCTTCTGCTTAACCGATTTTATATTGTCTAATTTTCGGATCGCAATGCAACAGGCACCCAACCCATTTTCTTCTATCCTTTCGACCTTCCACAAAATTTCGGGATGACAAGCACATCGTTCTACACTCCAGAATATGCCATGAAACCGCCGTCAACAGGGACAGTTATCCCAGTGATGAACCCAGACATGTTCTCGTCAACTAACCATAATAATGTGCCTAATAAATCCTCGGGAGAACCGAACCTTCTCATAGGGGTATGACTTAATATTTTATGAGATCTTTCAGTTAGAGAACCATCAGGATTTATTAAGAGATTTTTATTTTGCTCAGTTAAGAAAAAGCCAGGAGCAATGGCATTCACTCGAATTCCAACTTCCGCCATGTGTACAGCTAACCATTTTGTAAAGTTATCAATGGCTGCTTTAGCAGCACTGTATGCTGGAACTTTAGTCATTGGTGAAGGTGCACTCATCGATGATATATTAATAACAATGGCTCCTTTTCTATTAATCATTTTCTTTGTAAACACTTGTGTAGGGATAAGCGTCCCTAATAAATTCAAATCAAACACAAATTTAAATCCTTCTTGGGTGAGATCAAAGAAAGTTGTAATTTCCTTATTGTCAAGGTCTTCTAGTTTTAGTGTTTCATTCGTTGTCGTTCCTTTTGGATGGTTTCCACCTGCACCGTTGATCAAAATGTCGCAAATACCAAACTCGTTTGTAACAATTTCTTCTGCTCTTCTAACTTCTTCGACATTTAATACATTGCATGCAATAGCAATTGCCTCTCCACCTAGTTGCTTAATTTCGTTCACTACTCTTTCGCCTTTTTCTTTATGTAGGTTAATAATTGCAACCTTTACCCCTTGTCTTGCCAATTCCTTTGCCATTGCACTACATAAAACTCCACTTCCACCAGTGATGACGGCTACTTTCCCTTTTAAGTTTTCATTCAGTGGTATCACAATCTTCCCTCCTGCTTTCTCAATCTTTCTAAAGAATCCAAATCCCCCACAAAAATACATAATGCCAAGGGCTCTGTCATAAAGCCCGTAACCTGGACGACATTCTTCATCCCAAATATGTCTTCCATGGTCAGGTCGCACGTAGCCAGTAAAACCGCTTTCATGATATCCTTTATAATTCCATAAATATCTATTGAGCGTCATAAAACTCATCTTCCATTGCTTCAAGTAGGTTATTTCCACCTGCATCATTAATCAAAATATCCACTGTACCTTACACAATTCGATCAGATATATAGCACCTAATATAACGATCATATAAGCCATGATCCGTCTTTTCGTTTTTGTCCCAAATCATCCTAACATATTCTGGGTGAATAGGACGTGGAAAATCAACATCTTTCATGGCACGAATAACTTCATACAAACCATTGGAACATGATCATCGATTTCGATTCTTTTCTTCCGCTTCCCACAGTCCGGTTAGATACATAGCACCTAATGCACGGTCATATAAGCCATAACCCGGTTTTCCGGTTTCTCCCCAAATCATTCGGCCGTGGTCAGGACGGATTGGACCTGTATAATTAAAATCCTTCAAGGCACGAATGACCTCATACATATCGATTGATCCGTAACTTGAAACATGGGCTGATTCTTGGAAGGAGCGAGGTCCGATATGCTTGATGTTTCTCGCATGAACAAAGTTAACACGGCCTTTTTTTCCAAAATAACGCAACATTTCCGGAAAATTATTATTCGGATCGGCACCAAGAGAACCACTGCACATACATAAACCGTTATATGGGCTATCATATATCGAAATAACTCGTTCCAAGCTTTCTTTATTGGTGATAATCCGCGGCAATCCGAAAATTCCCCACGGTGGATCATCCGGGTGAATAGCCATTTTCACATCTGATTCCTCTGCAACCGGCATAATCTTTTTAATAAAATACTCAAGATTTTCCCATAGCTTTTCTTCGTCTACATCTTTGTATTGCTCAAAAAGTTCATGTAGCTCTTCTTTTTTATAACTACTATCCCAGCCCGGAAGCGATAATTCACCTTTCAATGGATCCATTTTTGCCACAACATCTTCTTCATAAATCAAAGCAGTCGAGCCATCCTCCAAACGATAGTCCAAAGATGAGCGGGTCCAGTCGAATACCGGCATAAAATTATAGCATACAACAGGAATTCCAGCTTTGCCGAGATTACGCAACGTAGTTTTATAATTTTCAATATATTTATCACGTGTCGGTAAACCTAATTTGATATCCTCATGGACAGGGACACTTTCAATGACAGATAATTTGAGGTTATGCTTTTCGATCATTTCCTTTAATTCCAGAATTTTTTCCAAAGGCCATGCCTCGCCAACCGGAATATCATAAATGGCAGTGACGATGCCTTTCATGTTAGGAATTTGGCGGATGTATTCCAACGGAATTGGATCATCTTTGCCAAACCAGCGGAATGACATTTCCATAAGATTTTTCCCCCTTGTTATTCGAGATCGATGCTAAAATAGTTTTTCGCATTATAATAGCAAATATTTTCAACCAGCCTTTTCAATAAATCCGGGTCGTTCGGAATTTCGCCATCTTCCACCCATGTGCCGATCAAATTGCAAAAGATTCGGCGGAAATACTCATGCCGGCTGTAAGAGAGAAAGCTGCGTGAATCTGTCAACATCCCAACAAAGTGCATGAGCAGGCCCTGATCAGCCAAAGCGGTCAGTTGCCGGATTATTCCCCGTTTTGTATCGTTGAACCACCAGCCAGATCCTAATTGCATTTTGCCAGCAATCCCCGGTTCTGTTTGGAAATTAGCTAATGTGCTACCTACCAAATCATTGTAGATAGGGTTTAAATTATAAAGGATTGTTTTTGGTAAACCATTTTCTTGATCCATTGCATTAAGTAACGCATTAAGTGGTGCAGCCACTTCTCCTTGATCATTGATGGAATCAAATCCGGCATCTGGGCCCAATTTTTCGAACATTTTCGTATTATTATTGCGAATTGCTCCGAAATGGATTTGCATGACCCAATCTCTTTTTTTGTAACACTTAGCAAGGAAAATCAGAGTTGCCGTTTTGAATTTCTTCTCATCCAAAATGGATACTTTTTCTCCATTGCGTCTTGATTTAAAGATTTTATCTAATTCACTGGCTTTAAAAGAAGCAAATGGGATTTCCCCTAACCCATGGTCGGAAATTCGGCATCCCTTTTCATGAAAATAATCTATTCTTTCTTCAAGAGCTTGCACATAATCTTCATAAGAGGACAGCACTCTGTTCGTTACTTTTTCAAGTTCGTTTACAAACGGAACAAATGTATCTTTATTGATTTCCAATCCTTTATCAGGACGGAACGTTGGAAGCACTTTCACCGAGAAGTATTTTTGTTTCTTAATTTGGTCATGGTAATACAGATCATCTGTTGGATCATCGGTTGTACAGATGACTTTCACATTGGACCGTTTGATCAATCCTTGTACCGAATAATCATCTTGCCTTAACAATTCATTGCACTGATCCCAGATTCGCTCCCAATTGTTTTCATTCAATAATTCATCAATGCCGAAATAGCGTTTTAATTCCAAGTGTGTCCAATGATAGAGCGGATTTCCCAAAGTATAAGGAACGGTTTTGGCCCATGCAGCAAATTTTTCTTTATCGCTGGCATCACCGGTAATAAATCGTTCGTCGATGCCATGTGCCCTCATTGCTCTCCATTTGTAATGGTCGCCTTCTAACCAAAGTTCTGTCATATTGTTGAACTTCCTGTTTTCGGCAATATCCTTTGGAGATAGATGGCAATGATAATCATAAATAGGCATATCCTTTGCATATTGATGGTACAAATCGATCGCTGTTTGATTTTTCAGCATAAAGTTATCATGTATAAACGATTTCATAGAGAACACCTTTCTATACCCATAATTTTTAGTTAATTTAATAAAGTTAGAATATTTAATTTTTGATAAACTAGGCTTTGAATCTTCTTCACCATACTCCCCTAAATACGTTAAATTCACCCCTAAAAAATTTATCCCTTCTCCACCCGAAGCTTAGCTATTTTGTCCATAAATTTACGTGCTGTTTTTTCTACTGTGCTATAATCTCCTTTTGAAATATCTTTTGTTAACGCGCTGCCAACCCCTATAGCAAAAGCACCATTGCCCATCCATTCTGATAAATTATCTATACTGACTCCCCCAGAAGGCATTACTTGAACATGTGGAATAGGACCTTTTATTTCTTTAATAAAAGATGGACCTAGTACGCTGCCCGGAAAGAGCTTTACAACATCTACACCGTAAGTAAGGGCATTCACAATTTCAGTTACTGAACCACAGCCTGGCAAATAAGGGATCCCGTAACGATTACAAATTAGTGCAATTCCTTTATCAAAATGGGGACTAACTACATAATGAGCCCCTTTTAAAATAGCGATTCTTGCTGTCTCTGAATCTAATACTGTCCCCGCTCCTACGATCATTGATTGATCTTCAAACTGCGAAAGTTCACTAATTACTTCCTCAGCTCCAGGTGTAGTAAAAGTAATTTCCAGAGAACGAATGCCACCTTTATAGGCATGCTTAGCAATATTGATTGCATCTTCTATATTCTTGCCACGAATAACTGCAACCAAGTAGCCTTTATGCAATTCATTAAGTATACTGTATTTTCGAATCATTTAAATCACCCATTTATTTCGAACTTGTATAACTTTACATCAACCCCATATAGTTTGAAAAAATTCTGTTTTTTCAAGAGAGTTATTCCTTCAAAGCTATGGACATCTTCATAAAGATTAGCCCATAAAGAGATACAATTATTGAAGAATTCAACAGAAACATATATCCATTTTTTATAATTCGATCACATAACCTCTATCTTTTTTAACTATTTCTTTTCCATTTACAATCATGATACGATGATCGTTTTCTGGCAAATAGAAACGGATACTGTTATATGGTAGTTTGTAATTTCCTTCAATCGTAAGAGTTAAATTGACAACGTTGCACGTAGTCTCCATACTAACAGAAACGATTGTATGGTTTTCTGCATAATCCGCAGTAATACCATCATCTTCATATAGCTTGTAAGATGAGATACCCTCATTTTTGTGAGGAAATAACATAAATCCTCGTTCTTCTTTCTCTTTATTTCCAAATGAAGCATTAAAGTCATTTACAGGAATAATACTTCCCGCCTTTACAAGAAGCGGAGTATAATCTAACGGAGCTGGAACTGTAATCGTCTGTCCCCCTTCATACCACTCTGAGGTATGGAAATTGTACCAACCACCTTCATATACAGGAAGATATACCGATCTTTCAGTTTTTCCTTTTTCTACAACAGATGCAACAAGCATGAATTCACCTAACATAAAATCATCATTTTCCTCAAATGTTTTTGGATCATGCTCAAAGTCATAAAAAGTTGGACGAATAATCGGTTCATACTTTTCATGAGCATTATACAGGGCAGTATATAAATATGGGATAATTCGATATCTAAACTTAATTAAATTACGAATATAGTGCGTTGTCTCTTCATACATCCACGGAACATTTACAGAATTATCGGTGTTCCAAGAGTGAATAGTAAAACGGGGATGAAAAATTCCATTTTGTACCCAACGTACGAATAATTCTGGTTCTGGCGCACCGCCAGCAAATCCCCCTACATCATGTCCGAAATTATATATACCTGATAGACTTAATCCCAATCCCATTTTGATATTATATTTAAGTGTTTTCCAACTCGTATAATTGTCACCAGACCATGTTTGTACATAACGTTGCATTCCAGGACACCCAGACCTAGAAATTAAATATGGTCTTACCTTTGGATTAAATTCTTTTTGTGCTTCATAAGAAGCTTTCATCATTAGGAGTGGTTGTAATGCACGAACGGCTTCAAATTTAATTTCTTTTCCAAATCCATTGCAGACTGCATCCATTGACCAAATTTCAAATTCGTTATTGTCATTCCATGTTGAATCGATACCATATTCGAGAAGTTGTTCAGTAACCTTTTCTTTCCACCATTGAACGGACTTTTTATTTGTGAAATCAATATAAGCTCCAATATCATCCCAAAATTGAACCATTTCCGGTTCTCCTTTACCATCCAAAATAAACATACTTTTTTCTTTTAGTTCTTCAAAAGCAGGATGATCCTTTAACAATGCTGGTTTTATATTCGCACACAGCCTAACTCCTTTTTGGTGAAATTCACGGATAAATCCCTTAGGATATGGAAACTTGTCTCTGTTCCAATTAAACACATATCGCTTATCGCCAATAGATGTGTATCCTGAAGATAATTGGAACGAATCACAAATAATATCATGCTTTTCACATTGCTCAATGAATTTTTTTAATTGATTCTGAGCATCTGGAGCATCGGTATACGTCATCGTTGAACCAGAATATCCCAAACTCCATTTTGGAGGAAATATTGTTTTTCCAGTGAGCCAAGAAAATTTTTGAACAACATCCTTCAATTTTGGACCTAAAATGATATAGTAATCTAAATCTCCCGCAAAGGATTGGTAATATCTGTACCAACCATGATAATTATCCATCTCGTTTCCCATATCAAAAATACTTTGCGCCATATTATCATAGAAAATGCCAAAGGAAATACCTGATTGTTTATTTCTAGTAATATAAAATGGGATATGTTTGTATAAAGGATCCGTATACTGTGCATCATAGCCCATCGCATCGATACTTACCATCCGATAGCGCTTACCATAACGGTCCATTTCCCCACTTTTTTCACCAAGTCCAAAATATTGCTCATTCTCATCTCGTTGCAAGTAATGATATATACCTTCTCCTAGCGAACCATCAAAGTTATATGCCTGAGTTTTTCGATCTGCAGCTATTTTCGTAATATTTCCCTTACCATCCTTGGCAAACCAAGTGATTTTGAATCCGTCTAGGCTTATTGATAGCTTAAGCATATCTGTCTCAATGGTGCATGTGCTGTCTTCAATTTGATACTGGTATTTAGGAAGTGAAAAAGGTGACAAATCTAATCGGTCTCTTCCCTCTAGAGGTACATCATCCATTCCCGGAGCAACTAGCCAAGTATTTTTTACTTCAAGTTCTTCCCCTTTAGACATAAGTACGCGAATTATATCATGCTCCAACACAAAAACTCTCGCTATTACAGAGTGATCATCTAATTGGAAATTTAATACATTATTTTCTTCTTTCATAAGAGTAAACGGATATTTATCTCGTAATGACATAATCTATCACCTGCTCTTTTCGTATTGGATTACAGCTTCGATTTTCTTTCTTTGGATTCATAGTCCTGATCAAAGACTAGAAATAAAGTAAAAACTACTTATATTCGTCTACCGTTATTAAAATGGCTTACAATAAATATCCATTTAAACGCTTCCATTCTATATTTCTCCAAGACAAATTTTAGATTAATAACCTAATAACTTAGGAAGAACCATAGAGATTGCTGGTATATAAGTAACTAGTAAGAGAGCTATAATAATCGCTACATAGAATGGTATAATTGGCTTCATGACATCCTCTAAGTCTAATTTGGCAATACTTACTCCAGCGAATAATGCACTTCCAACCGGTGGTGTTATATTTCCTACACTTAAATTCATAACCATCATAATTCCGAAATGTATTGGATCCATGCCAAAGCTTGTTACAAGCGGTAAGAAAATAGGTGTAAAAATTAAAACTGCAGGTGTAATGTCCATAAACGTTCCAATAATAAGCAAGAAAATATTTATAATTAATAATATAATAATTGGATTTGAAGATATTTCCATAATCAAATTACTGATTGCCTGAGGAATACCTGTGAAAGACATAATCCATGACATAACTGCTGATCCGGCCACAAGAAGCATAATTACCGACGTAATTTCTACCGATTCCATTATCATTCTAGGTAGATCTTTTATCTTAACAGCTCGGTAGATCAAAGATAATATTAAGGAATAGGCCACAGCTATTGCAGACGCTTCTGTTGCAGTAAATATACCTGCGAGTATTCCCCCAATAACAACTACAATCATCATTAAGCTTGGAATAGCATCTATAAATGTTTTAAATGCGATTTTAAAAGTTACCCTTTCAGATACAGGATAACCGTTTCGTTTCGCAATAATATAAGCAGCAATCATACAAGCTATTCCCCATAAGATTCCTGGTAAATATCCTGCAAGAAAAAGAGCAGCAACAGATGTACCGCCACTGACAAGTGAATAGATAATTAATATTCCGCTTGGAGGAATAAGTAAACCAGTCGGTGCAGAAGCAATATTAACTGCTGCTGAAAATCTCGGATCATATCCTTCCTTTTTCTGCAAAGGCGCCATAACTCCACCTATCGCTGCTGCTGCAGCAACAGATGAGCCAGAAAGTGACCCAAATAACATATTTCCAACAATATTTGTATGAGCTAACGCTCCAGGCATTCTGCCAACAAGGACTTTTGCAAAATTGACAAGCCGTTCTGCAATCCCACCGTTATTCATCAATATCCCTGAAAGAATAAAAAACGGAACAGCCAGCAATGAAAAACTATCAATCCCAGTAACAAGCTTTTGTGCAGATGTAAATATTGCCATATCAAAAGGTAGCAACAAAAGTATAGTTACAGCGGAAGCTATCACAATACTTACAGATATAGGGACACTTAGAATCAACATTAAAGCAAAGACAATTAATAAAGTTAGACCTGACGTCAATGTCATAGTAGACACTCCTCTTTTATTTATGAAAACTCGACAGTTATTTTCTTTCTTGTGCTACCAACTTGTTTCTTTTAAAATGCTCTGCAATATTTATGAGAGAATAAAATAGAAATAACACTCCTCCTACCGGAAGACTTAAGTATAAATACTCCATTGGCATTCCCAAAGCAGACGAAACTTGGCCTACTGCATTTTGAAAAGCTTTTGTACCACCTAGGATTAAAATGATTGAAAATAGCAACACAATTACTTCTACAAGCAAATTTATCAACATTTGAATTTTATCTGGGAATTTTCGTGCAATAAATATGACTGCAAGATGTTTTTTCTTTCCATATGCATTAGCTGCCCCTACCATTGTTAGCCATATAAGGGAATAACGTAGAAATTCCTCAGATACAGTACTAGGAGAATTCAATACAAATCGAGTAAAAACTTGCCAGCAGGCAGCAATAACCATAATTATCATTAAGGAGCTAGTTAGAATTTCTGTTACCCTATCAATAATATTTCTCATAGAAACTCCCCATCCCTTTATTTGGATTGGAAGGTCTCCCTTTCATCAACAAGTTTCTGCTGAAGAGAGACCCCTTTATAGCAATTTATTTCACGTAGCTTTGAAAATCCTCGAAGTATCTCGCATTATCTTCACTAGCCTCTTTAAATTCTTTATGAAGAGGTGCTACAGCATCAATGAATGCTTGTTTGTCTATTTTATAGAATTTCACTCCCATTTCCTCTGCTTCTTTGGTAGCTTTTTCAATCGATTTTTTCCAAATTTCTTTATGACTTTCAGATGATTCTTTTGCCGCATCTTTGAGGGCCTGTTGTTGTTTTTCTGATAGCTTATCCCATACTTTAGTGCTTATAATTAATATATCAGGTACATATTGGTGCTCTGTATATGTGTAAGCTTTTGCAACTTCTCCGTGTTTATTACTAGTTAAAGCATTTTCATTGTTTTCTGCACCATCAATAACTCCTTGCTGAAGGGATGTATACACATCACCAAAAGCCATTGGCGTCGGTGAGCCCCCCATTGCCTTTATCATAGAAATAGATGTTGGACTTTCTTGTACACGAATTTTCAAGCCTTTCATATCATCAGGAGATTCAACCTTTTTATCAGTAGTATAAATGCTACGTTGACCCGCATGATACCAGCCGATTGCAATAAAGCCTTGATCTTTTGTGCTTTGAAAAATTTCCTGAACAGCTTCACTATTATCCATTACTTCTAAATAATGCTCTTCGCTTTGGAATACATATGGAAGTGAGAAAATAGCATACTTTTTCTCAAAAGCTTCCAATGCGCTAGCACTGACTTTTGCCATATCCAGAGTACCTGACTTTACAAGCTCAATAACATCTCTTTCCTGACCCAATTGACCATTTGGAAAAACATCAATCTTTATGCTGTTTTCTGATTTTTCACTAGCTAATTTAGAAAATTCCATTAAAGAAATGTGAACTGGATGGTTATCCGACTGGTTATGAGCAAGACGAAGAGAAACCGACTCGAATTTTTCCCCTCCTTCAACAGAGCTTCTCTTCCCTACACTGTCATTGCTACAAGCTGCTAATAGCGACAAAGATAACACTCCGGCTGCTACCATTGAAAACATTTTTCTTATCTTCATGCAAAAAACCTCCTATCATCTATTGTTAAAATCTTATTTCCGTAAACATCTTCCCTAGTTGTAAATTTCTCCTCCCTAATCCCCAATCCCCCCTTTCAAATCAATGAACCCATTATTCACTAAGTACTGATAAAAGGTTTCAGTGGCACTTGATAGCCCCATGTATTTAACGCATCACAACAGCCTTCCCCATTAAACCTGAGCGTCCTTAACCGAGAACAAAAATTCGCTTCGCTCCCTGCAATTCATCTGCAAGCGCCAATGCTTCTTCTTTAACACTTGATAAAACAGTGCAAACTTCATTAGAAACTGTACTAATGATTACCTTCATATGCTTTCATCCTTGAAGCAGCTTCATCTAGATCTTACGATCTAATGACAGCGCTTCCAATGATAACAATTGACTATTAACGGAAGGTTTTCAAGGTTAATTACGTTATCTCTCAATAAATGTTTTTTCTCCTAATTTAACTAGTACATCTTCGAGATAAGGCAGCCCTTCATTATCTCCTGAAACACTGACTACCATTGAACCAATTGTGTTAGCAAATTTCAGCGTCCTTTCAAGAGGCCAACCATGAAGTACACCATAAATGAAACCAGCGTCAAATCCATCACCTGCACCTACCGTATCAACGACTTTTCTTGGTTTGACTGGAGGCGCTTCCATATATTGACCGTTGTAATATCCGATGGATCCTTTCTCTCCTTGCTTAATAGCGATATATGAAATTCCATAACTTTTACATCGTTCAATAATTTCTTTTGGATTACTCATACCTAATAAAATTTCTGCCTCTTCTGAACCTGTTAACAAAATATCTATATAAGGCAAAAACGTAGACAACGTATCTTTCGCTTCTTCTTTACTCCATAGTTTTAAACGGATATTTGGATCAAACGATATTAGCAGTCCAGATTTTTTTGCTATAGAAATTGCTCGTTTTATCACTTCCACATTTTTTTCTTTGTTAATGGCTAGAAAAACCCCTGTAATATGAAGTAATTTAGCATTTTTTATATATTCCTCATTTAAACTTTCTGTTGTTAATGTTGTAGTAGGGGAATTTGCACGATAATAAAATGTACGACCGCTTCCATCTTCCAAAATTTCTTTAAAATTTAATGAAGTTGGATATCCATCGACATATTTTACTTCTGACACATCTATACCTTCGCCACGAACAAAATTCAGAATATATTTTCCAAATTCGTCATTTCCCAAGCGACTAATCCAACCGGTTTTTAACCCTAATCGAGCACAACCAATGGCAACGTTTAACTCTGCTCCTCCAACTTTTCGCTCAAATGAGTGAACAAATCTTAATGGACCTTTTGAACACGGATTAAAGGTAATCATTGCATCACCAATAGTTAAAACATCATTCATTCATCCACCACTCCTTCTTTATCTAGTATCTTCCTCTTTCCACTGGGAGTAATGGAGAGAGTTTATTAACATGAATCACGTACAATTAGCTTTGGTTCAAAGCGGTATATATAACTTTCTTCTTTCACATCTGCCCCCTGAATTTTTTGTAGTAGAAGCTCTGCTGCCTTTTTTCCCATTTCAAATGTTGGTTGTGCTACTGTTGTTAAAGGCGGGCTGTAAAAGCTAGCATAAGAGACATCATCAATACCAATTAAGGCAAGATCCAAAGGAATTCGGATTTGGTATTCTTTTACATATTTTAAAATTTCAGCTAAAACGAAATCATTCCCAGCTAAAATTGCTTGAGGGGGTTCTTTTAATGAAAGCATCTCTTTAAGCCCCTCTCGAATTTGTTGAGGATCTAAACTTTTAATATAGTCCTGTACAATCGGAAGATTATTTTCTAGTAATGCATTTTTAAAACCGTTTAATCTCTCGACCCTCGGAGTAACATTTCGAATAATCGATGTTGTTATCATTCCAATTCGTTCATACCCCTGTTCAACAAAATGCTGCACCGCTATCTTTACTGCTTTGTAGTTATCTAGCATAATAGAAGGAACAGGGATTTCAGGAACGGAACGGTCAACAAATACAACAGGATATTTTTCACTTACCATCCGTTCATAAAGTTCACGATTACCTCCAGTCGGAAAAATAATTAACCCATCTACTTGTTTAGCACGAAGCATATCGATATATTTCTTTTCTTTATCTGGATCATCATCGGCGTTACAAACGATGATATGAAAATCCTTTTCATGACAAGTATCTTCAATTGCGCGAATGACTTGTGTTGAAAACGTATGCAAAATATTCGCTACGATGACACCAATGGTTGAAGTTGATTTTTGTTTCAAACTTCTTGCTACAATATTAGGCTGATAACCTAATTCTTTAATTGCTTGCTCAATCCGCTTCCTCGTTTCCTCTCCCATATGTTCGTATCTTTTGTTTAAATATTGAGAAACTGTGCTTTTTGATACATTTGCATGTTTTGCAACATCTACAATCGTAATCGCTTTCATATAATCTTCTCCTAGCTCTTTAACTAAACTGATTTAGTAAACTGATTTAGTAAACCGTTTTACTGATATTATATGAAATATAAAATCGTTTTACAATTATTTTTTAAAAATTTTTTAATTTTATTTTTTTAATATTTTTTTGTATAATCCATTTAAACATCGCATGTTCTTTCAGATTTAGCGAAGCAACGATTGAATGTAAGCAATGGTGATAAAATCCCCAATGACAGCGGTTTAAAATTCCCCAAAAACAAACAGATAATCGTTTCGAAACAACATCTTAGATGGAGTGGAGAAACGATGCTGAAGATAGGGGAGTTTTTTATGATTCGAGAGTTATATCAGAAAGGCTGGACTCAAACAGCGATTGGCAAAGAAACAGGATTTGATCGGAAAACCATTCGGAAGTATCTAAAGGGAGACAAGCTTCCAGAACGTAAAGCCAATGGGAAACAGAAAGCAAGTAAGCTAGATCCTTATAAAAACTATCTACTTCAACGAATACAAGAAGGTACAACGAATTGTGTTGTTCTCTTTGAGGAGATTCAGGCGATGGGATACCGGCAAGATGACGATATTAAGAGATTTTGTTCGACCGTATCGAGAACAGCCAAAGAAACAAGTCACCTTGCGGTATGAAACACCACCGGGCAAACAAGCTCAAATGGACTGGGCCTATGTGGGGGAGTATTTGGTGGATGGTCAATACCAAGACATTTATGCTTTCGTGACGGTACTTGGTTATTCTCCAATGAAGTATGTGGAGTTTACGACCAATATGAATGTAGAAACATTAATGAAATGTAATATGAACGCATTTGCTTACTTTAACGGCATTCCTGAACAGATTCTCTTTGACAATATGAAAAACGTTGTTCTGAAACATAGTCCCATCGAAATTCGATTTAACCGGACGTTCGAGGATTTTCTAGCGTATTATGGTATTGTTCCAAAAGCATGTCGGCCGAAACGTCCACAAACAAAGGGAAAAGTAGAAAGAGTGGTAAAGTATTTGAAAGATAATTTCTTTCAGAGAAAACATGACCTACTCTCTATGCATTAAATGAAGCCGTTCGTATATGGCTGGATCAAGTGGCCAATCGAAAGACGAATCAGACGACGAATGAGCCGCCAATTCAACGTTTTGAACAGGAACAGAAGTTCCTTCAAGCATGGGAGTCAAACTACTATTCCCGACATGTCGCTGGGAGACACGAGAGGTAAGTCGAGATTGTTTTATTTCATACAGAGGAAAAAAATATTCCGTTCCGTATCGCTATGCAGGACAGGTTGTAAAAGTGAAAGAAACTCTCGACCATCATATCGAGATTTATGATGAACAGGAGTGTATTGCCAAACATCCAATTTTGACAGGAAAAGCAACTACTCATATTCAAATGGAACATTATGAGCTGTTCCATTTCATTTAATTCCTGTGCCCCTTTCCCTCATACATATTGCTTCCCTACAGGCTGAGAAAACCGATGAGTTTCGCCATGTTTATACCATCTCATCCATGTCATCTGCGTCTTATTTTTAATCCCTAACGTCTCCATAATTTCTCGGTTGGTATACCCTGCTTGTTTCATCTCGATAGCTTTCCACTTGATCTCCTTTGGATAATGAACTCTTGTCCCCATAAGTAAAACACCTCCACAAATCGAAGTAAGTTATACATTCGATTCAGGAGGTATTTTTTCCTTGTCCCTTTTACTGGGTCACTTCAATCCTACCCATCAAGGTTTTTTGTAGCTACTATGACTCAAAAGCTGTTCTTTCTGGAAATATGCCACCTTCTCTTACAAGGCAAACTGCCAATCTTTGAGCAGCTCGATCAAAATAAAACTTAGAGGGAATATTTTGATCTGGTAAACTTTCTAACTCTGAAAACTTCCTAGTTATTTTATTTAACTCAATTTTACCCATAATCTCTTCATTAGGTCCGAATTTGTAAACCACAGTTTCATCATCTTCATATTCTTTTAATAATAAAACATACGAAGCCAATTTTACTCCTCCTCTGGTGGATACCACGGACGCCCAGATTCAATTGTTTTATCATGTGCGATCCTGTAATCCGTTTTGAATATTCCTTCAAATTTTGATTCAAAAAGTTCATGATTTAACAAATTAATATCATTCTTGATATAAGTACCTTTTGAGTCTATCCCAAGCTTGCGCAATTTGATAATCTGGATCAAAGCGTCCAATTCCATGTTCTTTTATGTGCTCTTTGATAAATAAATGCTCCTTAATTCTTTGTATTCTCTGTTCGGTCATTCCTGTGTTTTTAGCGATAGACTGGACATCAGTTTTGGATTTTCTAAAAGATTCATACATCTCTTCTGCTTTATCAAGTTGCTTTAGATATTCATCAATTGAAAGTTCCCTGCCACCAGTTTGAAGATTTCCCGTACCCTTAGTACCAAGTTCAACGCCATCGTTGCCTGCTTTACTTCCGCCTACATTTATCCCATCCATCTTACTTAACCAAGCTTGAATCTTATTCTCCACCGGAACCTTAACATTCCCAACCCCTTCTATGGCCAATCCCATTTGCCGGCTTGGCAGGAGGTGTCTTAAGTTTGTTGCGGCGTTGTCTACGAACCGGCCGACTTGCAACGAACCTTTTCTCGCACCGGTTTTTAAATGCTGCGGCATTTCTTTCGTCCATGCCTTGGCACTCCTGATGCGGGCCAATATGCTGTTTTCCGCATGGACAACCAGGTCGCAGGCACGTTGTGATTTCTGGTGCAAGCCAGCTTTCAAGCTTGTAAATAGCTTGGGATCCATTGCTTCTAGAAGAGGTGCGAACCGGGCGACGCTGCTGAATTTAGAAAGCGCCTTTACACCAGGGACGATATCCAGTGGAGAAAGGACACCACGAAATACTCGTTCGTCTGTTTTCAACTCTCTCCCTGAAATCCAGTCTTTTCCGGAAACGGCTGAACTTAATTCCAGTGTACCATAAGCTGCCCACAATGCCATCCCTGCTGGCGGACAAATGAAAGAAGTGCCTACTATGACAGCAAGTGCTGTTATTTGCCCCCAAAACTTTTTGTTCATCTGCCCGTCTTTGATCGATTCATACTGGAAAGCTTGGGAATTCAATTCTTTCTGTATATATTCCTGTTTCGAAAAATTTGCTTTAGGGTTCAGTTCTTTCCATGAAGCGTATTCCTGTTCCCGTTCTATCAACTTAGCATAGTAGTTGCTGCCAATGAACAGATCTTCCAGTCCAACTTCCGCTTTCGGCACGTCGATTGTTTGTTGCGTGCCGTATGCTCCGGGAGCGACGACCGTTTTTTTGGCGCCAATGTGATTTTTCGTTTTGATCTTTAACTGTAGATGAGCAAATCCGCTAACATAAATTTACAACCAAACAAAAAAGAAGACATGAACCCGATTCCTTGGTTAGAATAGATGTGCCAACAAACCATTCAAACAAGGAGGTTCATGTCTCATGAA
>Ga0207865_101576_pt1 | contig 16499 bp, 8 predicted proteins | sample HigsolmetaAR204D_FD_184836 | JGI IMG/M metagenome (GOLD analysis project Ga0207865, IMG submission 184836) | Ionic liquid and high solid enriched microbial communities from the Joint BioEnergy Institute, USA - AR20-4-D (SPAdes) (version 2) ...
GGCGGAAGGGAACCACGCGTACCCATACCGAACACGACCGTTAAGCCTTCCAGCGCCGATGGTACTTGGACCGAAGGGTCCCGGGAGAGTAGGACGTTGCCAAGCGGACATTCCCCGATAGCTCAGTCGGTAGAGCACTCGACTGTTAATCGAGTTGTCACAGGTTCGAGTCCTGTTCGGGGAGCCATTATGCTTCCATAGCTCAGTAGGTAGAGTGCATCCATGGTAAGGATGAGGTCACCGGTTCGATCCCGGTTGGAAGCTCCATTCGGCCCGTTGGTCAAGGGGTTAAGACACCTCCCTTTCACGGAGGTAACAGGGGTTCGAATCCCCTACGGGTCATTCCTTGATCCGCAAGGCGATCCGCGGCTGTCACAGCTCGGATCGTTGCTTTGCGAAAGCATGATGTGTCAGGGAGGCTTAGCTCAGCTGGGAGAGCATCTGCCTTACAAGCAGAGGGTCGGCGGTTCGATCCCGTCAGCCTCCACCATCATCATAGCTGTTGGGGATTAGCCAAGCGGTAAGGCAACGGACTTTGACTCCGTCATGCCTAGGTTCGAATCCTAGATCCCCAGTATATGGCCCCCAAGCTTTGGGGGCCCGCCTATGCGAGCCATTAGCTCAGTTGGTAGAGCACCTGACTTTTAATCAGGGTGTCGTAGGTTCGAGTCCTACATGGCTCACCATGAATTTGCTTTAACCATGCGTGATTCATTCCCTTGCCATAATATCAATAGTAAAGACCTGATTTGGAGCAATATCGCTTTACGCGAAGATTGCCCAAGTCAGGTTTTTTGCTTTTCTTGAACTTTGGCAGTTGCCCCGCCGGTGGTTCTCCGATCCTCCGACAAAATCAAAGATTTTTTTTCATAAAATACGCTTCATGGTAAATGCTAAATGGCATACAAGTGACGAAGAATTCGCGCGTCATCGGCGTCGTTTTAGAAACGCAGCGGAGGAGAGACGGCATTTTGAAACGCGTTATCCAATTTTCACTGAATAATCCGTTTGCCTTATGGATCATGACGTTCATTATAACGGTGGCCGGCTTGTATGCCGGCATTCATATGAAGATGGAGACGATTCCCGACATTACGGTGCCTATCGTGAATGTGACGACGCCTTATCCGGGGGCAGAGCCCGAGGAAGTGGCGCTTCATGTTACAGAGGCTATCGAACGGCAGGTTCGCAGCCTGGACGGCGTGACCGTAGTATCCTCGCAGTCTTTCCAGAACGCTTCTTCCGTCGTCATCGAATACGATTATGACAAAGATATGGAAGAGGCGCAGCGGGAGGTTGAGGAGTCATTACGCGCATTACATCTGCCTGAGGGGGCCGGAGAGCCGTCCGTATCCCGGCTTAGCTTAAACGCATTCCCGGTGCTGTCTCTGAGCCTGTCCAATCCCCGGCAAAGCCTCCAGGAGCTGACGCAGACCGTCGAAGAACGAGTCGTTCCCTCCCTTAAGGGGCTAAAAGGGGTAGCCGATATCCAAATTTCCGGGCAGCAAGTACAGGAAGTCGAGCTGGAATTCCGAGGCGAAAAAATGAGAGAGCTCGGATTAAGCGAGGAAACTGTCAAAAGCATCATCCAAGGCTCGGCAATAACCGTTCCGCTGGGCGTCTTCGAATTTGGCAATACGGAGAAAGCCTTGCTGGTCGACGGGAACATCGTATCGGAGGAAGATCTTCGAAGCCTCCACATTCCATTAATTCCTTCGGGCACTGCCGGGGCGAGGCCGGAAGCGCAATCCATTGCCGCCGCACCCCAAGCAGCCGGTACACCGGCGGCGATTCCCCAGGCAGACGGATCTTCCGCAGCCGTGCCGACCGTCAAGCTTGGCGACATTGCCGACATCCGCACCATAGGCAAAGCCGAATCGATCTCGCGGACGAACGGTCTGGAAGCCATTGGTCTGGCAATTGTCAAAGGTCCCGAGGCCAACACCGTCGAGGTCGTTCGGCTGGTAAAAAACGAAATCGCCCGCCTTGAGGCAGAGATTGAAGGTTTGACGGCCGTCGCGGTTCTCGACCAGGGGCAGCCGATTGAAGAATCGGTCCGTACGATGATGAGCAAAGCGCTGCTTGGCGCGGTGTTCTCTGTGATCATCATTTTGTTGTTCCTGCGCAATTTTCGCTCGACGATCATTGCTGTCATCTCTATTCCGCTGTCCATCCTGCTTGCGCTGCTGGGGCTTCAGCAGACAAGCATTACGCTTAACATAATGACGTTGGGCGCTATGACGGTGGCGATTGGCCGCGTCGTGGACGATTCGATCGTCGTCATCGAGAACATTTATCGCCGGATGACATGGGCCGAAGAACGTTTGTCCGGAAAACAGCTCGTACTTGAAGCGACGCGGGAGATGATCGTGCCGATCATGGCTTCGACGATGGTGACGATTGCGGTATTTTTGCCGCTTGGGCTCGTATCGGGGCCGGTCGGACAGATGTTCATGCCGTTCGCGCTGACGATTGTGCTCGCCCTGCTGGCTTCGCTGCTAATCGCTGTTACCATTGTGCCGATGCTGGCTTATACGCTGTTCCGCAAGGGCCTGGACGACGCGGGCTTAAGAAATACAAGCCGCAGATCGCGCCGAAGACACAAACCGCAGGGCAGGCTGGCGCAAGGATACAAGAGCGTGCTGGCCTGGTCGCTGAATCATAAAGCGGTTGCGTTCGGAGCCGCCGTTATTTTGCTTGCAGCGAGTCTTTTTACCGTACCGCTCGTTGGCACCAGCTTTATCGATACCGGAGCCGAGAAGATGATCATAGTTGCTTACAGCCCGGCGCCAGGCGAAACGCCGAAGCAAGTCGAGCAGCTTGCGCTGCAGGCGGAGGCCGCATTGCTGGGACGAGAAGGCGTCGAAGTGTTGCAGTATTCGGTCGGAGGGCAAAACCCGCTGAATCCCGGCGCATCGCGGCAAGCGCTGTTTTATTTGAAGTATGATCGCGACTATGCAAATTTTGCCGGGGAACAGCAGCAGATTATAGATAAGCTGAAAACCGTTGGAGGCAGCGGGGAATGGAAAAACGTGGACATGGCTGGGGGCGGAATGGGCGGCAGCAGCCTCTCCCTGCGAGTGTACGGCCCCGATATGGCTGCGCTGAAGCCGGTCGTCGATGAACTTGTTCGCCGACTTCATAGCCTCGCGTCGTTAACGAACATCGATTCAAGCATATCCGCCGTTTATGGGCAATACCGTGTTGTCGCTGACTCCGCGAAGCTAAGCCGGTTCGCCCTGACTGCCGGACAAGTGGCCGCCGCATTAAGCCCGGCGAGGGAGCGGCCTGTGCTGACGACGATTAAGAAGGACGCCAACAACGTGAACGTTTATGTGAAAGAGGTAGAGTTCCAATACTCGGGGCTGGCTGATTTGGAAAACGTCAAAATTCGCTCGCCGCTGGGCCTGGATGTTGCCTTGAAGGACGTGGCAGCGATCGAGGAAGGAGAGTCGCCGAACACGATATCGCGGCGCGGCGACAAAGTATACGCGGAAATCACGGCAGAGACGACGGCGAAAGACATCGGCGCCGTGTCGAGGGAGATGCAGGCCGCAGTCCGCGAAATGAAGCTTCCCGAAGGCGTTTCGGTGGAGCAGGGCGGGGTGACGGAGCAGCTCAACGAATCATTTTCCCAGCTGGGGATGGCCATGCTGGCAGCTGTAGCGATCGTCTACCTGATACTGGTCATTACCTTCGGCGGCGCAATCACGCCGTTCACCATCCTGTTCTCGCTGCCGTTCACCGTGATCGGCGCGCTGATCGGGCTGTGGCTGGCGGGAGAAACGATAAGCGTAACGGCCATGATCGGCATGCTGATGCTCATCGGCATCGTGGTGACGAATGCGATCGTCCTGATCGACCGCGTCATCCAGAAGGAGAAGGAGGGGCTCAGCGTCCGCGAAGCGCTGCTGGAGGCGGCGGGCACGCGCTTGCGGCCGATTCTGATGACCGCGCTCGCTACGATCGGCGCGCTGCTTCCGCTCGCTTTCGGCTTCGAGTCCGGCGCCCTCATTTCCAAAGGGCTGGGCGTTACCGTGATCGGCGGCTTGACGAGCTCGACGCTGTTGACGTTGATCATCGTGCCGGTCGTATACGAATGGCTGAACCGCGGCCGGAGAAGACGCCGGCGCCGCGAAGCTATCGCGGAATAAGGGGACTGAAGGCGCCGCTCTGCACGCTATTGCAAGCGGCGTTAGCTCCCGATGTTCCTTCATTATGGCTATCTTGAAAATTTGGCGGTATACGCCGACAAAATTTCAACACCGAAGGTGACGACCGATGACGACAGGAATCGCTCGTCATAGGCGTCTTTCTTGAATGTGCCGAAACAAAATTCCACGAAAAAAATGTTGACTTAACCATATGATCTGTGATAGGATAAATTTTGTCGCCGATAAGAGGTGCGATGAACACCATGCGCGTATGGCGGAATTGGCAGACGCACTAGACTTAGGATCTAGCGGGAAACCGTGGGGGTTCAAGTCCCTCTACGCGCATCATCTTACGATTTGCGGAAGTGGCTCAGGGGTAGAGCATCGCCTTGCCAAGGCGAGGGTCGCGGGTTCGAATCCCGTCTTCCGCTCCATCAATGCATGTGCCCTTAGCTCAGCCGGATAGAGCGTTTGACTACGAATCAAAAGGTCGGGAGTTCGAATCTCTCAGGGCACGCTTGACTTTATGCGGGTGTAGTTCAATGGTAGAACTCCAGCCTTCCAAGCTGGTAGCGTGGGTTCGATTCCCATCACCCGCTCCAATATAGCAACCGGGAATGACCAGGAACCTGATTGACGAAGGTTCTTTTTTTGTGCATCCAGGAAAGGCAGCCGCGCAAGCGAACTTGCAGCGAGACTGCTTCTTTTTTTAGGAAAGAGCATAAATAGACTATATGACAGCGGGATAGTGTGCTAAAATATTCATTATGACTGCTAGTAGGATGGAGGATGGACGAAACGATGTCGGAATCAGTCAGCTTAATTAACAAGAATACATCCAACAATCTGCTGCGCCGGGACGTTCGGTTTTTGGGCCATATTTTAGGCGAAGTGCTCATGCACCAGGGCGGAGAAGAACTGTTTGGCATGGTGGAAAGAATAAGAGAGATGAGCAAGTCGCTGCGGGCGCAATACAGCCCCGAAATGTTCGCGGAGTTCAAGCAGACGATCAAGTCGTTGGCGCCGGAAATCCGCCATCAGGTGATCCGGGCTTTTGCCGTCTACTTTCAACTGATCAATATCGCCGAGCAAAATCATCGGATTCGCCGCAAGAGGGATTACGAGCGGACGGCCGGGGAGAATGTTCAGCCGGGCTCGATCGAGGATGTGGTGCGGGAACTGAAGGCTCAAGGAATCCCGGCAGACGAAGTACAGGAGATTATCCGCGGCATTTCGCTGGAGCTGGTCATGACAGCGCATCCGACGGAGGCGACGCGTCGCGCGCTGCTCGACATCCATCAGCGAATCGCAAACGATGTCATGGAGCTGGACAACCCGACATTGACGTTCCGGGAGCGGGAACAGCTGCGCGAGAAGCTGCTTGGGGAAGTCATTACGCTGTGGCAGACCGACGAGCTGCGCGACCGGAAGCCTACCGTTCAGGACGAAGTGCGCAACGGCTTGTACTACTTTGACGAGACGCTGTTTGACGTATTGCCGGAAGTGTACAAGGAGCTGGAAAGATGCCTCGGGAAGTATTATCCGGAGAGGAACTGGCATGTGCCGTCCTTCCTGAAATTCGGCTCCTGGATCGGCGGGGACCGCGACGGCAACCCTTCGGTAACTTCCGATGTGACCTGGGAGACGCTGACGATGCACCGCCGCCTCGCGCTGTACAAATACGAGCAGCTGCTGCGGGATTTGCTGAAGCATATGAGCTTTAGCAAAAATATCGTGCAGGTGACGGAAGAGCTGCTGGAGTCGATCCGGAAGGACAAGGAGCTCATCGATCTCCGTTCGGACGACGTATGGCGGAACGAGAAGGAACCGTATCGCATCAAGGTCAAGTATATGATCGAGAAAATTCGCAACGCGGGCAAGCCGTCCGTTCCCGCAAGCAAGAAATACAGCAATCCGGACGAATTTATGGCCGATCTGAACATCATCGACCGCAGCCTGCGCAATCATTTTGCCGACTTCATCGCCGATACGCATATCAAGAAGCTGATTCGCCAAGTGGAGCTGTTCGGCTTTCACTTGGCTACTCTGGATATTCGCCAGCACAGCAAAGAGCATGAATCGGCCATGGCGGAAATTTTGGCCAAGATGAGCATCTGCAGCAACTATGCGGAACTGTCCGAGGAAGAGAAGATCAAGCTGCTGACGGATATTTTGAACGATCCGCGGCCGGTGACGTCGCCGTATCTGAACTACTCCGAGTCGACGCAGGAATGCCTCGAGGTGTACCGCGTCGTCAAGCGGGCGCACGAGGAATTCGGCCAGCGCTGCATAACGAGTTATCTGATCAGTATGACCCAGGGCGCCAGCGACCTTCTGGAAGTGCTCGTATTCGGCAAGGAAGCCGGACTGTATGTGCATGAGCCGGACGGTTCGATCACCTGTACGCTTCAGTCCGTACCTTTGTTCGAGACGATCGACGATCTGCATGCGGCTCCGGACATCATGAGGACGTTGTTCCGCATCCCGGCGTACCGCAATAGCTTGAAGAGCACGAACGAGCTGCAGGAAATTATGCTTGGCTATTCGGACAGCAACAAGGACGGCGGCGTGCTGACCGCCAACTGGGAGCTTCGCGTAGCGCTGCGTTCGATTACCGAAGCGGCGAAGGAATTCGGCGTGAAGCTGAAGTTCTTCCACGGCCGCGGCGGAGCGCTGGGGAGGGGCGGCATGCCGCTGAACCGCAGCATTTTGGCGCAGCCTGCCGATACGATCGGCGGGGGCATCAAGATTACGGAGCAAGGGGAAGTGCTGTCGTCCAGGTACTCGATGAAGGGAATCGCCTACCGCAGTCTGGAGCAGGCGACCTCGGCGCTGATCACCGGCGCGCTGACGGCCCGCAATCCGCATAACGACCCTTCGGACAAAGAGTGGGAGCATATCATGCGCCACATTTCGGAGAAAGCCCAGCAGAAGTATCAGGATCTGATCTTCCGCGATCCGGATTTTCTGGCGTTCTTCAAGGAATCGACGCCGCTGCCGGAGATCGGCGAGCTGAACATCGGCTCGCGCCCGACCAAGAGGAAGAACAGCGACCGGTTCGAGGATTTGCGCGCGATTCCGTGGGTGTTCGCGTGGACCCAGAGCCGCTACCTGCTGCCGGCCTGGTATGCGGCGGGACAAGGCTTGTACAGCTACTATCAAGATTCGCCGGAGAAGCTTGCCACTCTGCAAAATATGTACCGGAATTGGCCGTTCTTTCAATCGTTGATCGACAATGTGCAGATGGCCCTCGCCAAGGCCGACCTGCTGATTGCCAAAGAATACGGCTGCATGGTCAAGGACAAGCAGGCCGCCGAGCGCATTTTCAATCTGATCAAGGAAGAATACGAGCGGACGTCCGATCTTATTCTGCGAATTACCGGACAGCAGGAGATTCTCGACAACGTGCCGGTCATTCAGGAATCGATCCGGCTGCGCAATCCGTACGTCGATCCGCTCAGCTACCTGCAGGTTCAATTGCTGACGGAGCTGCGCCATTTGCGCGAACGGGGAGACGAGGATGCCGATCAGCTGCGGGAAGTGCTGCTGACGATCAACGGCATTGCTGCCGGTCTGCGCAATACGGGCTGACATCTGACGCGTCAAGCTGGAAAATCGGCCGGGACCCGGAAAGCCGCGGGTTCCGGTTTTTTCTTTAATATTCATGAATCCCTCGTCATCGGATGCCATCTTCGGTACGGAACATTCGCCGCCGGATTTCGCCTGGTGAGCTGGATGGGATGATGAGGTTTTTCCGGCCAAAGGCTATACAGAGGTTGTTGCGGTTTGGTATGCTGTTAATGGGAGCAGCGGGGGAAAAACGGCGGCAACGCCCCATGATCCGCCTGACTTTACGATGTAACGCGAATGCGCTTCATGCATGTGCTGTGCGTTTGGCCAAGGCTTGGAGGTAGGTCGGTGAATTCAATTGCAATAGATACCAGATTGGCCAGGCTGGCGAAGAGCGGGGACCGGGCCGCATTTGCCGAGCTGGTCGAGCTTTATAACGATAAAATATATCATTTGGCGTATCGGATGCTGCGCAACCGCCACGAGGCGGAGGAGATTGTGCAGGAGACGTTTTTGCGCGTGTATATGAACCTGGACAAGTACGACGAGCAGCAAAAGTTTTCTACGTGGATATACCGGATCGGCACGAATCTGTGCATCGACCGGCTGCGCAAGCGGAAGCCGAACTATTCCCTGGATGCGGAGATGTCGGACGGGGACGGCAACGACTGGTATTCGACGCTGCCGAGCGAGGAGGATACGCCGGCCGAGCAGCTGGTGCTGTCGGAGACGCAGCAGCAGATCCGGGCAACGATCGATACGCTGCCGGACAAATATAAAGCGGTCGTCATTTTACGCTACTTGCAGGACTTGTCCTTGCAGGAGATCAGCGAGGCGCTTTCGATGCCGGTTACGACCATCAAGACGAGACTGCACCGCGGCAGGGAATTTTTACGCAAAAAATTGGAGCAAATTTTATGACTCCGGGTGAAACATCTTTGCTTCTGGTTCGTATGGTAATACACAAGTCATTATGGATTGAAGAAAGGAGTGGCTCGCGATGGATTGCAAAGAAGCCCTCCCTTTGCTGCATGAATATTTGGACGGAGACTTGCAGCAGGTTGAAGCCGCGAAGCTGAAGCAGCATTTGGCGGAATGCGCCGGCTGCCGCAAGCGTCTGGCTCAATTCGAGAAGGTCGAGGCGTTAATCCAAGCGTGGCCGAAGCCCGAAGTGCCGGCCGATATGGCAAGCCGCATCATGCAGTCGCTCCCGCCGGCAAGAAGGAAGCCCTGGTATTCCTGGGTGCGCAGACACCCCGCGATTTCGGTCGCTGTCGTGTTTCTGATGGTGATGGCGGCGAGCTTTGCCTCATTATGGGACGAGGATAAGGAGCTTATGCTCAAGGGCGACGACCTTCAGGCTGTCGTCATCGAAGGCAATACGGTCATTGTGCCTGAAGGCAAGACGGTTACGGGGGATTTGACCGTCAAGGGCGGCAAGCTTCAGGTGGAGGGCGATGTCCAGGGCAATCTGGTCGTGATCGACGGGTCGGTCGTGATGGCATCGACGGCTCATATTTCCGGTCAGGTGAAGACGATCGACGAGGCGTTCAGTTGGGTATGGTTTAAGGTCAACGAGTTATTCGGTCAACTATCGAACTGGCAATAAGGTCATCGGTTCATATGGCGCGCAGATATAGTTCGTAAGAACTATTTTTTACGAATCCTTCCTGATCCAGGTGAGAAAAGGGAGGGTTTTTTATTTTAAATATGGTATGATTTAATGAAGGGGTTACAATAACAAAGAGACAAAAGCGCGACTGCCGTGCAAGCGGTCATTGGGGGCATCACCATGGAATGGATAGCCGACATCAGCATCCGTGACATTATTGATATAGGAATTGTCAGTTATGTAATTTACAAGCTCATTCTGATCGTGCGCGGCACAAGGGCCATTCAGCTGTTAAAAGGCATTTTCGTGGTGGTCGTCGCCTGGGCGCTCAGCTCCTGGTTCAAGCTCAGCACGCTGCAGTGGATGATGAACCAGATGTTCACCTTCGGTCTTGTGGGGGTCGCGATCATCTTCCAGCCTGAGCTGCGGCGCGCGTTGGAGCAGCTGGGCCGCGGCAAGCTGTTCAGCCGTTCGACGGCGGAGCAGGATCACGAGATCAGCGTGCGGATCAACGAGGTGCTTAAAGCGATTAATTATTTGTCCCGGCGCAAAATCGGCGCGCTGATCGTCTTCGAGCGGGAGACGGGGCTAAGCGATTACATCGAATCCGGCATTGCGATCGAATCGCGTATCAGCTCGGAACTGCTGATCAATATATTCATCCCGAATACGCCGCTGCATGACGGCGCGGTCATTATGCGAAAAGCTCAGCTCATGGCGGCCGGCTGCTATTTGCCGCTGTCGGAGAACCCGTTCATCAGCAAGGAGCTGGGGACGCGGCACCGGGCCGCGATCGGCCTGAGCGAGGTGTCGGATGCCGTCTGCGTGATCGTATCCGAGGAGACCGGACAAGTGTCGATTGCGATGAACGGGCATATTTTGCGGGATATTAAGGACGATGTGCTGCTCGCCAAGCTGATCGAGGAGCTGACGCCGAAATCCAAGAACAAGGAAAAGAACTCCATTTGGAAATGGAGGAAGCGATAGATGGACCAATGGCTGCGCAACACGAATGTCGTCAAGGTCGTCGCTCTGGTTATCGGCATTTTGCTGTGGCTGGTCGTACATATGGAGGACCGGTCGGTTCCCGGTTCCGGCACGAGCGGACTGAACGGGGAGACGATCATCTCTAACGTGGCCGTTACGCCGCGGTACAATACGGAGCAGCTGTATATCGAATCCATCGAGCCGGCGCAAGTATCGGTCATTTTGACCGGCCGCAATTCGAGCATCAAGAAGGCCATGAATTCGGGCAATTACAGCGTGGAGGCGGATTTGACCGCGCTCGGCAAAGGCGAGCACATCCAGGTGCTGACGCCTGTCGGATTTCCTTCCGGGGTTACGGTGAAAATTACGCCTTCGACGGTTCGCGTCGTCCTGGACGAGAAGAAAAACAAGTCGATGCCGGTGAATGTCAAGGTGACGGGCACTCCCGCCGAAGGGCTGAAGGCCGGTCAGCCGGTCGTCAAGCCGAACCGCGTGACAGTTACCGTGCCAAGCAAGCTGTACGATGCGGTCGAGACGGTGAGCGCGGAGGTCAGCGTGGCGAATGCGACCGCAGCGGTATCGAATAAAGCGCGGCTCGTCGCTTATGACAAGAAAGGCAAGCCGCTGGAGATGGCGGAGATTAGTCCGGCGGTAGTCGATGTCGAGGTGCCGGTGACGAGCCCGTTCAAGCTCGTTCCGCTGCAGCTGAAGCTGCTGGGCGAGCCGCCGCCAGGATTTGCGGTCGAGTCGCTGCGGCAAAATCCGGATAAGGTGACGGTGTTCGGCCCTCAGAATGTGCTCGACCCGCTCGAATTCTATGAAGGGCCGCAGGTGGATTTGTCGCAGATGAAGGAGAACAGCGAGCTGACGCTGGACATTCCCGCGCACAGCAAAGAGATGCAGTTGGAGCCGGATCAAGTGACGATATCGGTCACGATCGTACCCTCAGTCTCGCGCACGATTGAGGGGGTACCGATCTCCATCATCGGGCAGAACGACGGGTTTAACACGCAGGTAGTTTCGCCGTCGTCCCGGCTGAATGTGGTCGTCGAGGGTGCGCCGACCATTGTGGGCAAGCTGAAGGCGCAAGATTTGCAGGCGATTCTGGACGTCAGCAATTTGCCGCCGGGACGGCATAGCCTGAAGGTCGCGTGGAATTTGCCGACATTTGTCAAAAAAGCGCCGCAGCAGGAATATACTGTCACGGTGGAAATTAGCGCCAAGCAGGGGCAGCAGACGCCTGCCCCGCCGGCGGAAGAGCCGGCCAGCTCTCCTCCTGCGGAGGAGCCTTCGGCAGCGCCGCCGGGCGATGCGGCGGATACGCCGGCAGCGGGCGACAGCGGCGGGGATGCCGGCGGAGCAGCCGGCGATGCCGATAACGCCGTAGGCGGGCCGGATATCCCGGTTACAGGGGATGCTGACGCGGGCGAGGGGGGAACCGGCGCGGACCCGGGGGGCACAGACGCGCCCGAGCACCCGGCCGATCCGCCTACTTCGGAAGCGGAAGGTTAGCGGTAGGTCCGCCGCCCCGTTTGACCGGCCCGCCCTTTTCGACGATAATAGGCATAGGTTTGCGCCGACAGGCTGCGCCTGCCAGATCAAGTACCTGAGGAGTGGAGAAGGGAAGTTATGGGGAAATATTTTGGAACGGATGGGGTCCGCGGGGTAGCGAATGAAGGCTTGACGCCGGAGCTGGCGTACAAGATCGGCCGCTGCGGAGGCTATGTGCTGGCAGGACAGGCGGAGAAGCCGGTTGTCGTCATCGGCCGCGATACGCGGGTGTCCGGACCGATGCTGGAGGCGGCATTGGTAGCGGGTCTGTTGTCGATCGGCGCCAATGTCATTCGCCTCGGCGTCGTCAGCACTCCGGGAGTCGCTTATTTGACGCGCACGCTCAAGGCCGATGCCGGCGTGATGATCTCTGCCAGCCATAATCCGGTGGAGGATAACGGCATTAAGTTTTTCGGAGCGGACGGCTTCAAGCTGTCCGACGAGACGGAGCTGGAAATCGAACGGCTGATGGATGCGGATATGGATGAGCTGCCACGTCCGGTCGGCGGAGATATCGGCACGGTAATGGATAACGAGCAGGCCAAATTTGATTACATGGACTATTTGCGCTCGACGGTGAAGTCGTCTTTCCAAGGCCTGCGCATTGCGCTGGACTGCGCCAACGGGGCCGCCTATGAGCTTGCTCCGGCATTGTTCAGGGCGCTGGGCGCCGAGGTGATCGCCATCGGAGCGGAGCCGGACGGACGCAACATTAACGAGGCGTGCGGATCGACGCACCCGGAGAAGCTGCAGCAGCTCGTCGTTGAGCGGGGCGCTCACATCGGCCTGGCGTTCGACGGCGATGCAGACCGGCTGATTGCCGTCGACGAGACAGGAGCCGAAGTCGACGGGGATTTCATCCTGAGCATTCTGGGGCATGCGCTGAACCAGGAAGGCCGGCTTAACGGGCAGACGATCGTGACGACCGTGATGAGCAATATCGGCTTCTTCAAGGGCATCGAAGCGCTCGGCATGAAGGCGGCCAAGACTGCGGTAGGCGACCGCTATGTGATGGAGGAGATGCGCCGCGGCGGATTCAATCTGGGCGGGGAGCAGTCCGGCCACGTTATTTTCCTCGACTACAATACGACAGGCGACGGGATGCTCACGGCGATTCAGCTGGTCGATACGATGGTCAAGTCGGGACGGCCGCTCAGCGAGCTCAAGCAAATTATGCGCAAATATCCGCAAACCTTGGTCAATGTGCGGGTCGCCGACAAGTCGAAGCTGAACAACAACGGACCTGTCGAGGAGATCATCCGCAAGGTGGAAGCCGAGCTCGGCGACAACGGCCGGGTGCTGGTGCGTCCTTCCGGCACGGAATCGCTCATCCGCGTCATGGCCGAAGGCCCGGACAAGGATCAGGTCGAAAGCTATGTGCGCCAAATTGCCGAAGTCATCGAACGCGAATTGGTGTAACGTTGAGAACGGGCCTCTTGCAAGATTCATATGATATTTACAAATCCCTGATCGCTTATGGCGTGACGGGGATTTTTTATACAGCGGCCCCATCATGTAAACGGTTTGAAAAATTTTGGGTTGCACTTCATTTGAAAAATGCATAAGATGGGTATGTGTCTAGTCCAGACGAGAAAGGAGGATAGCAGGCAGAAGGAAGCACAAGCGCCAGAGCTTGTTCGTATTTCGGATGAAGTCATCGCTGTGTATCGGTCTTGAAAATGACGGGTTCCGCCATTCGCTTTAGCGGAAGCGGCATTTTCGTACAATATCGTTGACGGCACAGACGAGAGCTGCATGCGGGTACGCGCAAGCTGACGAGGTGAAGGTGTTCGAAGTTTTCGGCGGGGACCTTCCGGTATCGATCCATACCGTTAAGCCGAAGGGCAAAACGTCGGGGCGACCTGGCGGACAAGGATTCGGCAGGATCGCGGCAGCAGCCGTCCGGGATTGGATAGGCAGGCAGCCGCATGATATGAGCAGGGCAGCAGCGAGTCCGGAAGGGACTCTTATTTGAATCTGCCTGTTTATGACTATTGCCATTATCGGGAGGTTATTCACATATGTGCGGTATCGTTGGGTACGTAGGGAAGCGGAATTCCCAGGAAGTGTTGATCGAAGGGCTGAAGAAGCTGGAATACCGCGGATACGATTCCGCCGGCATTGCGGTGTTTACGGAAGGGGGACTGCAGATCCGCAAGTCGAAGGGACGGCTCGCGATTCTGGAATCGCAGCTGCAGCAAGCTCCGCTGAGCGGCGGCATCGGCATCGGCCATACGCGCTGGGCGACTCACGGCAAGCCGTCCGACATCAACTCGCATCCCCATACGGACAACTCGCAGAAGTTTTCCGTGGTGCATAACGGAATTATCGAGAACTATATCGCTCTCAAGGAGGAGCTTCAGGCGCAGGGGCACGTATTCGTCTCGGAGACGGATACCGAGGTCATCTCCCATCTGATCGCCAGCCTCTATGACGGGGATATCGTCAAGGCGGTGCAGCAGGCGGTGAAGCGCATGAAGGGCGCATTCGCCCTGGGCGTGCTGACGGAGTACGAGCCGGAGAAGCTGGTCGCCGTGCGTCTGCAAAGCCCGCTCATCATCGGCGTCGGAGAAGGCGAGAACTTCATCGGCTCCGATATTCCGGCAATCCTCGAATATACGCGCAATGTGTATATTTTGAATGACGGAGAAATGGCGCTTTTGACGAAAGACGGTGTCGAATTGATGACGATCGAGGGGAATTTTATTTCCCGGGAAACATTTCATGTCGATTGGGACATCACGACGGCGGAAAAAGCCGGATTCGATCACTTTATGCTGAAAGAAATTCACGAGCAGCCTAAAGCCTACCGCGATACGATGAGCAGCCGGATCGACGAATCGGGCCGCAAGGTGATCCTGAACGAAGTGAAGATGACGCCGGAGCAGATTCGCGGCATCCGCAATATTCACATCGTCGCCTGCGGCACGGCTTATCACGCCGGTCTTGTCGGCAAGACGGTCATCGAGCATCTGGCTCGCATTCCGGTCGAGACGGATGTCGCTTCCGAATACCGCTACCGCTCGCCGATCATTACGCCGGAGACGCTCGTCATCGTCGTTAGCCAGTCGGGCGAGACGGCCGACACGCTCGCGGCGCTGCGCGAAGCCCGCCGTTGCGGCGCCCGCGTGCTGGCGATCACGAACGTCGTCGGCAGCTCGGTTGCCCGCGAAGCGGACGATGTGATCTTCACCTGGGCCGGGCCGGAAATCGCCGTCGCTTCGACGAAGGCGTACACGTCCCAGCTCATCGCGTTCTATCTGCTCGGCCTGTACTTGGCCCAGACGCTGGAAACGCAGGAGGAAGCTTACATCGCCGAGCTGATCGCCGCTATGCAGCAGCTGCCTGGCAAGGTGGAGGCGCTGCTCGCCCAAGCCGAGACCGTCAAGCAGGTAGCCGAGCAGGTAGCCAAGCACGACAATCTGTTCTTCATCGGCCGCGGCCTCGACTACGCGATTGCGCTGGAAGGCTCGCTGAAGCTTAAGGAAATTTCTTACATCCATTCCGAGGCGTATGCTGCCGGCGAGCTGAAGCACGGCACGCTCGCGCTGATCGAGGAAGGCATTCCGGTCATCGCCTTGGCGACTCAGCCGGATCTGTTCGAGAAGACGGTCAGCAACATCAAGGAAGTGACCGCCCGCGGCGCTTATGTGATCGGCCTGCATACCGAAGGCGACAACGAGCTGGCCAAGACTGTCGACCAGACGTTCGCCATCCCGGAGACGCTGCCGCTGCTGATGCCGGCGCTGTCGATCATCCCGTTGCAGCTGCTGTCCTACTACGCCTCGCTGGCCCGCGGCAATGATGTCGACAAGCCGCGGAACTTGGCGAAGAGCGTGACGGTGGAGTAAACGAGTTGGGGATGTTCGGGTTAATGTCCGGATGTATTCATTCCGGAAACCAGGTAAAAATTTTGGAAACCTCGGTAAATAAGTCGGAAACTTATTTGGAAATAAAGTTGGAAACAAAACTATTGGGAAGATACAACAAGATTGAACATTGATACGACAGTCCCGATGAATCATTCATCGGGACCTTTTCATATGTACCTAAGGTGCTGGGTGTTGATGGATTCTTTAGGAAAAAAGACTAAAGTACATACGAAAGCAACATTCATTAACACAGATTGAATTTGCAAAAAAAGATTGGAGTTTCTCAAGGAATAGAACTTAACGAATGCTTAAGGCTCGAAGAAAAGACACATTCCGTGCTTAATGAAAATAGATTAAATAAATCAGAATTAAGACAGATTTTTTATTGGAAACCTAAAACTGTTGGAGAAATAGTTTTTCACTTCTGGGACTAATCCGATTGCGTTACTCCAATATAGTTAAATCCCTTATTTAAGTTCAATTGGCAAGTTGGGGTGGATAATGCCAAGTGTTATATTTGCCCAGTATTTGGTTATGACAGACTTGATGAAGAACCCTACCTAAATGGAGGAGAAGCAGGAAGTTTTGATATATGCTCATGTTTTAAAAGGAAAAATTAACGATGTATTAAGGCTCTATACCAAACATAGTGCTTGACAACATGTAGAGCCAAAATTGAAAAACATCTGTACATTCCATAAGATGGTTGTGCGACCAATCCAACTCGAGGAATGACAGATGCACAACCAGTAT
>Ga0207865_101581_pt1 | contig 16436 bp, 14 predicted proteins | sample HigsolmetaAR204D_FD_184836 | JGI IMG/M metagenome (GOLD analysis project Ga0207865, IMG submission 184836) | Ionic liquid and high solid enriched microbial communities from the Joint BioEnergy Institute, USA - AR20-4-D (SPAdes) (version 2) ...
CGGGCGCACCCTTGCCCAATAGCCTGGCGAACACGCCGCCGAGCACGCCGTTGACCAAGCCGCAGGCCAGCGCCCATGCCCACAGGCCACCTTGGCCGCCGTCGACGCCGAACATGCCGAAATACGGGTTATTGCCTGACAGGGCGACGACCATGAAACCGGCGGCCAGCACGCCCAACAGGACCAACCGGTCCCAGCGCAGCACGGTGCCCCGGCCCAGCTCTTCGATGGCGAAAACCACCCCGGCCAGCGGCGCGTTGAATGCTGCAGCCAGCCCGCCCGCCGCGCCCGCGGCGATCAACTCGTTGGGCCGAAAACCACGCAAATCCGCCACGCGGCGCTGGCAGTAGCGGCCCCATGCAAGCATGACGCCGGCGCCGATCTGCACCGACGGCCCTTCGCGCCCGGCCGAGCCGCCGATCAGCAGCGTGGCGAAGGTCAGGGGAATCTTCCACAGCGTCTGCGCCAGCGACACCAGCCGCGTTTGGGCAGGTCCGCCGCGCAGCGACAAGGCGGCAATGACCTGCGGGATGCCGCTGCCCACCGCATTTGGCGCGAATTTCAGCGTCAGCCAGCGCACCACCACGAGGCCGAGCGGGAGCACGACAAAAGCCAGCCACCCCCGATCGGCGAGCATTCGACCGTTCCAGTGCAGCGCCAAGTCGGCCAGCTGGGCAAAGCCCATGGAAACCAGCGCGACCAGCGCGGCGCCGGCCAACAGCAGCGCAAAGCGCAGGCTCTTGCGCGAGAGCCTGCGCAATTGGCGGCGCTTGCGGCCGGCGTAGCGCCGCGCCGCATCCAACAGGCGGCGCGCCGGGCGTGCAGATTCGTCCATGCGCGACAGCGTACGCGAAATCCCGGGGAACAATGAACAAGGGGCCGGCAGGTGCCGGCCCCTTGGCCTGCGTCCGGGCGATCAGCCCAGGTTCTTGGCTGCGAAGTCCCAGTTGACCAGGTTCCAGAAGTTTTCCAGGTACTTGGGACGGGCGTTGCGATAGTCGATGTAGTAGGCGTGCTCCCACACGTCACAGGTCAGCAGCGGCACATCGCTGGTGGTCAGCGGCGTGGCGGCGTTGCTGGTGTTGACGATGTCGAGCGAGCCGTCGGGCTTCTTGACCAGCCAGGTCCAGCCCGAGCCGAAGTTGCCGGCGGCCGACTTGTTGAAGGCTTCCTTGAAGGCGGCCACGCTGCCCCACTTGGCGTTGATGGCTTCGGCCAGCTTGCCGGAGGGTTCGCCGCCACCATTGGGCGACAGGCTGTTCCAGTAGAAGGTGTGGTTCCAGACCTGGGCGGCGTTGTTGAAGATGCCACCGGAGGACTTCTTGACCGTGTCTTCCAGCGACATGTTTTCGAACTCGGTACCCTGGATCAGGTTGTTCAGGTTCGTCACATAGGTCTGATGGTGCTTGCCGTAGTGGAACTCCAGCGTCTCCTTGGAGATGTGGGGCGCCAGCGCATCCAGCGGATAAGGAAGAGGAGGAAGAGTGTGTGCCATGGATGGTTCCTTCTTGGTTGAAAGCACGATCAAGTAGCTTCGATTGTATCGGCAAGCCGCAGCGCCGGCCCGCTAAACCCGGGCCTTTGCAGGGTCAAGCGGCGTGCGTGCCCGGATCGGCCGCAGGCGGCTGGACCGTGACGCGCGCGTGGCCGCGCGCCAGCTGCAGCGACAGCGGCTGGCCGGGGGCCAGCGCGTCGGCCTCGCGTACGATGGCGCCGGCCTCGTCGCGCACGATGGCATAGCCGCGCGCCAGCGTCAGCCCGGGATCGAGCGCGCGCAAGCGCGCCTGCGCGGCTTGCAGTCGCGCCCGGCTGGCAGCAATGGCGCGCTGCATCGCCGTCGCCAAGGCCCGCGCCTGCCGGGCAAGCGCGTCGGCCGCGCCGGCGACGTCCGGGGTGCGATGTTCCAGCCGTGCGCGCAGCAGGTCCAGGCGCGCCCGGCGCCGCTGCAACGGCATCGCGCTGGCCGATGCCAGCCGGCGGGCCAGCGCCAACACGCGCTCGCGCCGGTGCGCCAAGCGCTGTGCCGGCGAGACCAGTCGCGCGCCCAGGCGGTCGACATGCTGCGCGCACCGCTCGATGCGCCGCTGCTGCGCGCGGGCGAGCGCCGTGCACGCCGCCTGCACCCGGGCGACCCAGTCGGCCCGCGGCGCGCAGGCCAGCTCTGCCGCGGCCGTCGGCGTGGGCGCGCGCAAATCGGCGACGAAATCGGCGATCGTGAAATCGGTTTCGTGCCCCACCCCGGAAATGACCGGAATGTCGCTGGCGGCCACTGCCCGGGCCAGCCCCTCGTCGTTGAAGCTCCACAGGTCCTCGATGCTGCCGCCGCCGCGCACCAACAGCAACGTGTCGACCTCCCTGCGCCGGTTGGCCGTCTCGATCATGGCAGCCAGCCGCGCGGCGGCGTCGGCGCCCTGCACGGGCGCCGGGTAGATAATCACGTCCACGTGCGGCGCGCGCCGGGCCAGCGCCGAGAGCACGTCGCGCAAGGCCGCGGCCTGCAGCGAGGTGACCACCCCCACCCTGCGCGGCAGGGGGCTGGGCGCGCGCTTGCGCGCGGGATCAAACAACCCTTCGGCCGCCAGCTTTTCCTTCAGGCGCAGGAAGGCCTCGTACAAGTCGCCCAGGCCGGCGCGGCGCATCGCCTCGACCTGCAGCTGGTAGTCGCCACGGGGCTCGTAGAGCGACACCCTGGCGCGCACCTCCACCCTGTCGCCGGCCCGGGGCACGAAGCCGACGGCGTAGGCCCGGCCGCGAAACATGACCGCCCTGACCGCGGCGCGGTCGTCCTTGAGGGTGAAGTACCAGTGCCCGGAAGCGGCCTGGGTGAAGTTGGAAACCTCCCCACGCACCCATAGCAACGGGATGTTGCACTCCAACAATTGCCCCACTGCTTGGTTGAGCTGGGCAACCGACAGGATATGCCCCGTCAAATCGTCGTGTGTGAACGCAAATGCAGTCGTCATAAGGCTTCCGGGGCAGGCAGCTGTCCACAGGACAGGCAGAGCGGGGTTTGGCTTGCAGTGCAGCACCTTTTTGGGCAAGAGATGCCAGGCGGCGTAAAGAAGCCTTTGCAAGCCATTGAAATTTAACAACTATTTTGATGCGCAGCCACCACACCCGCCGGCGCATGACGGCGCAAAGCTCGCAATGCTGCGGATTTGGGGCGACTTACGCACAGAATTATCCACAAAAACTGTGGATACCCACAGCGCGTCCGGCCACGGCTTGCCTGGCGGTGCCGCCGGCCGTTACAGTGCCGGATTGGCGTGCCCGTGACGACGCCATATCTTGCCGGAGTCTCCCTTGCTTGCCATCATTGAACAAGCCGGCTGGCCCATCTGGCCTTTGCTGGCGACTTCCGTCCTTGGCCTGGCCTTGGTCGTCGAGCGCATGCTCGCCCTGCGCCGCTCGCGCGTGATGCCCCGCGGCCTGCTGCAGCAAGTGCTGGAAATGCTGCGCAACCGCCAAGACGCGCCTGAGGCGCTGGCCCGCCTGGAAGCCGGCTCGCCCCTGGGCAAGGTGCTGGCCGACGTGGTCAGGCTGCGCCACCTGCCTCGCGAGGAGCTGCGCGCCATGGTCGAAGACACCGGACGTTCGGTCGCCCACCAGCTCAACCGCTACATCCCCGCGCTCGGCACCGTGGCCGTGGTCGCCCCGCTAATGGGGCTGTTCGGCACGGTGATCGGGATGATAGAAATCTTCTCTTCGTACACGCCGGCGGGAGGCGACCCCGCCCAGCTGGCGCGGGGGATTTCCATCGCCCTTTACAACACCGCCTTCGGCATCCTGATCGCCATCCCTGCCCTGATCTTCCACCGCCACTTCCGTAGCAAGGTCCAGTCCTACCTGCACGAAATGGAGCATGCGGCCGGGCGGCTGATGCGCGTGCTGGCGGCCGCACCCGGCGGCCGCGACCCGGCGCCGGGCGCGACCCGCGTCGAGCCACGTTGGAGCGAGCAGTGAACTTCGGCGCGGACGATTCCGGCGATGAGCTGGAAATCAACCTCATCCCGCTCATCGACGTCCTTCTGGTTATCCTGATTTTCCTGGCGGCCACGACCTCGTTCATGCGCCAGACGGCGCTGGAGGTCGCCTTGCCGCAGGCCGACGCACAGGCCGCGGCACCCGCCTCGCTGGAGTTGGCCATCAGCCGCGAAGGACGCTATGCCTTGGCGGGCAAGCTGCTGGACGATGCCACACCCGAAGGGCTGGCGGCCGCGCTGTCGGCCGCCGCTGCCGGCCGCAGCGAGCCCGTACTGGTGATCAACGCCGACGCGCAGGCCACCCACCAGAGCGTGGTCACCGCGATGCAGGCCGCCCGGCTGGCGGGCATCGCGCGCGTCGATTTTGCCGCCCAGACCGCGCGGTGAGCCGGACTGCGCTCGCTTCCTTCCTGCAACGCCAGTGGCTGCACGGCGGCTGGCTGTCCGGCCTGCTGCTGCCCTTGGCGGGCCTGACCTGGCTGGCCGTGGCGGCCAAGCGCACCGCCTACCGCCGCGGCTGGCGCCGCGCCTGGCGGGCGCCGGTTCCCGTGGTGATCGTCGGCAACCTGATGGTCGGCGGCACCGGCAAGACACCGGTAGTGATGGCCGTGATCCGGGCCCTGCGCGAGCGGGGTTGGCATCCAGGCGTGGTCAGCCGCGGCTATGGCGTGGCCGTCGGACCGCAACCGAGGATCGCGCTCGGCGCCACGGCCCGCGCCGATGAAATCGGCGACGAGCCGGCGCTGATCGCCGGCGCCACCGGCGCGCCGGTCGCCGTGCACCCGCGCCGCCCGCTTGCCGCGCAAGCGCTGCTGCGCGCGGCGCCGCAAGTCGACGTCATCGTGGCCGACGATGGCTTGCAGCACCTGGCGCTGGCGCGCGACGTCGAAATCGTCGTGCAAGATGCCCGCGGCCTGGGCAATGGACGGCTGCTGCCGGCCGGGCCGCTGCGCGAACCGGCAAGCCGCTTGGCCGAGGCCGATGCCGTCGTGGTACGCGAAGAACCGAATGCTCCCCCTGCCCGACTGCCGGCGTGTCCAGGCGTTCGCGCAACCGCCATGCGGCTGCGTCCCAGCGCCTATGTACGGCTGGTCGACGGCAGGCGCCTGGCGCCCGAGGCCTTCCGCAAGGAATGCGAAGACCGAACCGTCTCTGCGGCGGCGGGCATCGGCCGGCCGGCGCATTTCTTCGATACGCTGCGCAGCCAAGGGCTGGCCTTGGCGGCGACCCTGCCCTTGCCCGACCATCACGATTTCCGGGCTTCGCCCTTCGCCGGCCTGCCGGGAGACGTCATCGTCATCACCGCCAAGGACGCCGTAAAGTGCCGGACGCTGGCCGACCCGCGCCTTTGGGTGGCCGAGGTCGAGCCGGCGTTTTCCGATCCGGGCTTCTTCGACTGGCTGCACGAGCAGCTTGCGCAGGCGCGCCAGGCGCGAGGGTAATCGAAAGCGAATCGCTTTCTTCGATGGCGGATCGCCTTTCTTCAGCCTTTCTTCATTCGGTCGCATACGGCCCCGGCCGCATGGGCTCGCGATCGACGCCTTGCCCCGGGGCGCGACGACCAAACTGGTCTACAATCCCCAGCCATGGAAGCCCGCCTGCTCGACATACTCGTCTGCCCCGTATGCAAAGGCCCTTTGCGCCACGACAAGGCGGCGGCCGAACTGGTATGCCGGGCCGACCGGCTCGCGTATCCGATCCGTGACGGCATTCCCGTCATGCTGGAATCTGCCGCACGCAGCTTGGACGAACCGGCGCCTGCCGACGGCGCAGCCCGATCCTGACTCCGCGGGCAGTGCCGATGCGCTTCATCGCCCTGCTTCCCGCCCGCGCGGCCTCCACCCGACTGCCTGGCAAACCGCTGGCCGACATCGCCGGCAAGCCCATGATCGTGCGCGTGGCCGAGCGCGCGGCGCTTTCCGGCGCCGAGCGCGTGCTGGTAGCCACCGATGAGGCAGCCATCGCCGAAGCCGTGCGGGCCCACGGCTTCGAGGCGCTGCTGACGCGCGCCGACCATCCGACCGGCACCGACCGCCTGTCCGAGGCAGTCGCCGTGCTGGGGCTTGCCGACGACGCCCTCGTGGTCAATGTCCAGGGCGACGAGCCCCTGATCGAACCCGAGCTGATCAGCGAAGTGGCCGACCTGCTCGCCCATCGTCCCGATGCGGCGATCGCGACCTGCGCCTGCCCGCTCGCCGACGAGAAGGCGCTATTCAATCCGAACGTGGTCAAAGTGGTTTGCGCGGCGGACGATCGTGCCCTGTATTTTTCGCGCGCGCCGATACCCTGGGCGCGCGACGCGCTGGCCGACGGCACGCCGCGCCTGGCGCCGGGTTTGCCTGGCTGGCACCATGTGGGCCTTTACGCGTACCGCGCCGGTTTCCTGCGTGCATTCCCTAAGCTGCCGCAAGGCCGGCTGGAGCAGGTCGAAGCGCTGGAGCAACTGCGCGCGCTCGAACACGGCCACACCATCGTGGTACATCGCACGCACGCCCGGCCGGCAGCAGGCGTGGACACCCCGGAAGACCTCGAGCGCGTACGGGCGGTCTTCGCAAATCGGTTATAACTGCCCATCCCTAAGGAAAACCTCTATAAGGCATGCCTGCGCCCTGTGGTGCGTTGCGGCATAATCGCCTTCCGGTCACAACAATTAACACCTCAGGAATCTCCCTCATGCGTCTCATCCTGCTCGGCCCGCCCGGCGCCGGTAAAGGCACCCAGGCCGCCTTCCTCACCAAGCACTACGGCATTCCGCAGATTTCCACCGGAGACATGCTGCGCGCCGCCGTCAAGGCCGGGACGCCGTTGGGCCAGGAAGCCAAGAAGATCATGGACGCGGGCGGCCTGGTGTCGGACGACATCATCATCGGGCTGGTGCGCGACCGCCTGACACAGCCCGATTGCGAAAAGGGTTACCTGTTCGACGGCTTTCCGCGCACCATCCCTCAGGCCGATGCCCTGAAGGACGCCGGCATCAAGCTGGACTTCGTCGTGGAAATCGACGTGCCGGAAGCCGACATCGTCGAGCGCATGAGCGGCCGCCGCGTGCATCCGGCCAGTGGCCGCACCTACCACGTGCGCTTCAATCCGCCCAAGAAGGAAGGCATCGACGACGTCACTGGCGAACCGCTGGTGCAGCGCGACGACGACCGCGAGGAAACCGTGCGCCGGCGGCTAGCCGTGTACCGAGAGCAGACCCGGCCGCTGGTGGATTACTACGCCCGTTGGGCAAAACAAGACCCTGGCGCGCCCCGTTACCGGAAGATTTCCGGCGTGGGCACCGTCGAAGAAATCCAGCAACGCCTGCGCGAAGTGCTCGCATAAGGCCCCGGCCACTGCTAGGGCCGCTGCTTATGCGGTGTCAGGCGCGCGCAGCTCCTCTATGAGGGCCCGCGCCGGCACCGACAGCGAATCCATGCTGCGCACCGCAATTCGTAGGCGGCGCAGTGACCAACCGTCACGCAATGGCACCACCGCTATCGCCAGCCTTGCTGAGTGTCGACGGGCGACGGACTCCGGAATCAAACCAATCCCTATTCCTGACGCCACGAGGCCGCACAAAGCCTCGAAGTTGCTGACGCGTATCCGCACTTTCAGGCGTACGCCCAGCCGGGCCGCTTCGCGATCCAGGAATGCGTGCAAGGCCGTCCCCTCGTTCAGCCCAATGTAGTCTTCATTGAGCACGCCGTTGAAGTCGACCGACTCATGCCGGGCCAAGCCGTGGCCCGCACGCGTAATCAGAACCAGACGCTCATCGCGATACGGCAACACCTCCAACCCATCTGCCAAAGCATCCCCCGACAAAATGCCGACGTCGGCTTCGCCCTGGCGCACGGCTCGCGCTATGTCCAACGAGGTGCGCTCATGCAGATCGATGTTGACGCCGGGGAAAGCAATTAGGAAGCGCTCTAGCGCGGCCGGGATGAATTCGCTGATGGACAGGGTGTTGGCAAAGACGCGGATATTGCCCCGGATATTGGCCGAACTTCGGCGCAAGTCCGCATCCAGCCTTTCGACCTGGCGCAGCACTTGGCGCGCATGCTGCAACAGCGTTTGGCCCGACGACGTCGGTGCCAGTCCGTGGGCAGTGCGGTAGAACAACTGCACGCCCAATGCTTCTTCGAGCTTCTTGATGCGGGCGCTGGCCGCCGGCGCCGACAAGTGCGAGCGCTCGGCCCCCCTGGTCAGGTTCTGTGTGTCGACGATGTTGGCAAATAACTGAAGGTCGACAAGGTCGAAGCGAAATGCCATGGCCCCCTCTGGCAATCGAACAACATATGACCGGCATGCCCCAAGCATCTACCGCGTTGGATCGGCCCAGGATACGCGACGCGTCGACCAGGAATCATGCGTCTCGCAGATTCGGCCTAGGCGAACTCGCTTTTCGGCAATGGCGAACGCCTTGTCCCCGGGAGAACGTAATCTAGCAGAGTCGAACGCGTTGCCGACTACACCGAACCGCAATACACGGGTGCAGATGTCACAGGCCAACTTCCCGCATAGCATGTCTGCCCTGCAGGCCGCGCAAGCGATACGTGCCGGCAACCTGACCTCGCAGGCGCTGGTTCGGGATTGCCTGGATCGCATAGCCGCTCGCGACAGCAAGGTCCACGCCTGGGTCAACATCGATGCGAACGCGGCATTGGGTGCCGCCCGGATCTTGGATGCCCAGCCAGTTCGCACCATGCTGCACGGCGTGCCCATCGGCGTCAAAGATGTCATTGATGCGGCCGGTCTGCCCACGGAATGCCTGTCGCCCATTTACCGCGGGAACTACCCGAACCAGGATGCGGCCGTCGTCGCGCGGGCGCGCCAAGCCGGCCTCGTCATCTTGGGGAAAACGGTGACGACGGAATTGGCCACGCGAGGCGCAATCGGTGCGACCCGCAATCCGCACGACTTGCGCTACTCGCCGGGGGGGTCGTCCAGCGGCTCGGCGGCTGCCGTCGCCGACCGGATGGTGCCGCTGGCGCTAAGCACCCAGACAGCTGGCTCGGTCATTCGTCCCGCTTCCTACTGCGGCGTGGTCGGATTCAAGCCGAGCTTCGGCGTGCTGGACACGACGGGCATGAAGCCAATCGCACCGACCCTGGACACATTGGGTTTGCACGCACGCGACGTAGACGACGCAGCCGCTCTCTATCTGATATTGACAGGCTCCCCTTCGGCGTTGCCCGGTGCGACGCCGCCGGGATCATTGCGCGTTGGCGTCACCGGTAGCCCGGCGGCGGGTCAGGCCTCGCTGGACGTGTTGGCAAAGGCAGCAAACCGACTACGCGACGCCGGAGCCAAAGTCGAGCCGGTGGATTTGCCGCCTCCATGCCAAGAAGAATTGGATCGCGCCCACGACGCGATCAGCGATTATGAAGCCTGGCAAAGCTTGGCCGATGAACGCACCCAGCACTGGGCCCTGCTGTCGTCGGGCATCCAGGAAAAGTTGCTCAAGGGACAAGCATTGGGTCATGCCGCCTACCGGAGCGCGGTTAGGCACCTGCACACGGCGCGCGCAGCCGCGGCATCCGTTTTTGATCGTTTCGACTGCCTGCTCACGCCAAGTGCCCCAGGACCCGCGCCGCGCTTCGAATTACGGGATACGGGCAGCGCGGCATGCAACAAACGATGGACCGCTCTGGGTGTGCCGGCCATCAATCTGCCAGCGAGTTCGATCAACGGCCTACCCATAGGCATCCAGCTGGTGGGCCGGCCTGGCGGGGATATCGCCCTTTTGCAGGCTGCACGAGGTATTGCCACGGTGCTGGCGCCTTGCTGATGCGCACTGCGCCCTGCCGGCGCAGTGCAATTTCCACGTTAACGAGGAGACACCATGAAAACCACGAGACGGACTGTGCTGCGTTCGGTGGCGCTGGCGGCAATGCTGCCGGCATTGCTTGGCACTGCGCAAGCGCAGGCGGCCTATCCCGAGCAACCGATTCGCATCATCGTCCCCTACGCGCCCGGCGGCGGAGCGGACTTGCTGGCACGCGCCATTGGGCAGGTCTTGGGTGACAGGCTCGGCCAGCCCGTCATCGTCGAGAACCGGGCGGGTGCCGGCGCCACGATAGGGACCGATACCGCATCCCGGGCCAAACCTGACGGGTACACGCTACTAATGGCTTCGCCCAGCCATTCCATCAACGCCACGCTTTACCCCAACCTGAAGTTCGACGCAGAAAAGGATTTCGTGCCCATCACACTGGCGGCTTCTGGCCCGCTGGTATTGGTCGTGTCGGCCTCGTCGCCGGCCGACAGCGCGCAGTCGTTCATTGAGCAGGCACGCAAGCAGCCCGGCACAATCAACTACGCTTCGGCCGGCGTGGGCAGCACTCCCCACCTGGCCGGAGAGCTGCTTAAGATGCAAGCCAAGATCGACATGGTGCATGTTGCCTACAAGGGCACCGCGCCCGCCCTGGCCGATCTGCTCGGCGGCCAAGTCCAAGTTATGCTCGCGCCTGTGCCAACGGTGTTGGAACATGTCCGGGCCGGTCGGCTCAAGGCCCTGGCCGTGACTTCGACGCAACCCTTCCCGGCCTTGCCCGACGTACCTGCGCTTGCCGCTTCCGGCGTACCCGGCTATGAGGTTCTGCAATGGTGGGGCCTGATGGCCCCAGCGGGCACTCCCCAAGAGATTGTGACCAAACTCAACCAGGAAATCGCCGCGATATTGCGTACCGACGCGATGCGCGAGCGCTTGGACAAGATGGGAGCAGAGCCGGGCGGACAGTCGCCCGAGGATTTCGGCCGCTTGATCCACGAAGAAATCGTCAAATGGGCCGCCGTCATCAAGGCCGCAGGCATCACCGCCGAATAATCTCCCTCCTTCGAGCATGACGGGCACTGGCGGCTCGCATCATGCATAACCTTGGCCCGGCTGCCAGCTGGGCCACAGCTTGCAAATATCCATGGGCATCACAGAAGAATTCTCCCGTTTCATCGCTGACACCCCGCACGATGATCTGCCGCCGGAAGTCCGGCACCAAGCCGTGCGCAGCCTGGTCAATCTTGTCGGCTGCGCCTTGGGTGGCGCACGCCATGAAGCCACCGAAACGCTGCTGGCTACGTTGCGTCCCTTTGCGGGGACCGCACATGCGGGACTGGTGGGACGAAGTGAACGCGTCGATGCACTCACCGCAGCACTGATCAATGGTGTCAGCTCTCACGTCCTGGATTTCGACGATACGCACATCGCCACGCTGGTACACCCAAGCGGCCCGGTGGTCTGCGCACTGCTCGCCCTATCGCACCAACATCCAATTTCCGGTGCAGACCTGGTCGATGCCGTGGCCGTCGGCATAGAAGTCGAGCTGCGCGTTGCCATGGGCATCTATCCCTCCCACTACGATCGTGGATGGCACATCACCGGCACGGTCGGCGGCTTGGGTGCAGCCGCAGCATGCGCGCGGGCCCTGCGGCTCGATGCCACCCGAACCGCATGGGCCCTGGGCACTGCGGCTACCCAAGCGGCGGGGCTGCGGGAGATGTTCGGTACCATGTGCAAGAGCCTGCACCCCGGCCGGGCTGCCCAAGCAGGCCTGATGGCCGCACTTGCCGCCCAGGCGGGGTTCAATAGCTCGACGAAAGCCATTGAGGCGCCACGCGGCATGGCTTGTGTCATGAGCGAAGGGCCTGACTTCGATGCGATGCTGGCCGGCCTGGGACAACGATGGCTCGTGATGGAAAATAGTTTCAAGCCGTACGCCTGCGGTCTGGTCATCCACCCAGTCATAGACGGCTGCTTGGCACTGCGGGCGAAAGGCGTCGACGACCCGGCTGCCATCACCGAGGTAGAGCTGGACGTGCATCCGCTGGTGCTGGAGCTGACCGGCAAGACTGAACCCGCCAACGGCCTGCAGGGCAAGTTCAGCGTCTTCCATAGTGCCGCCGCGGTGCTCAACGAAGGCCGCGCCAGCGCGCGCCAATATCATGATGCCTGCGTGCGTGACCCTCGCAATGTCACCCTTCGTTCCCGCATACGGGCGCAACCGAACTTGAAAATGCGCAAGGACGAAGCGCGCGTGACCATCTTGCTATCCGACGGAACGCGGCTGACCCACCACGTGGAACACGCCTTGGGCAGCCTACAGCGTCCCATGACCGACGACGACCTCAGCGCCAAATTTCTTGATTTGGCTGCCGACGTCATGACACCGGACCAAGCGCGACAGGCGTTGCAAGCTTGCTGGGAGGCACCGCACATGGACCAGGCGGTACGGGTCGCGGAAGCCCTCGTCGTACCGGGTTGATCGACTGCACTAAAATTGCGGCTCCGCCGGCGGCCGCCAATTCCTCTGGAGGCGGCCGAGCATCCTGCACCGGCTGCAACAAGGCAAGGAGCTAGCGAACCAAATGGACATCGCCGACAGGGTTTTCATCGTGACGGGCGGCGCCTCCGGCCTGGGGGCCGGCACGGCGCGCATGCTGGTGGAAAACGGCGCCAAGGTGGTGCTGGCCGACGTGCAGGACGAGGCCGGTGAACGCCTGGCAGCCGAGTTGGGCCAGCGCTATGTGCATTGTGACGTGACGCAGGAGGCCGATGGCCAGGCCGCCGTGGCCGCCGCGCTGCAGCTGGGCCCCCTGCGTGGCCTGGTCAATTGCGCAGGGATCGCGCCGGCAGCCCGGACGGTGGGCAAGAACGGCCCCCACCCGCTCGACCTGTTCCAGAAGGTGATTGCCGTCAACCTGGTCGGCACGTTCAATATGGTCCGGCTGGCGGCGGCCGCCATGTCGGATAACGCGCCCGAACCCACGGGCGAACGTGGCGTGCTGGTCAACACCGCGTCGGTGGCGGCCTTCGACGGCCAGATCGGCCAGGCCGCCTATTCCGCCTCCAAGGCGGGCGTAGCCGGCATGACACTGCCCATTGCGCGCGACCTGGCCAAGGTCGGCATCCGCTGCGTGACCATCGCCCCGGGCATCTTTGGCACGCCCATGATCTTCGGCATGCCCAAGGAAGTGCAGGAATCGCTGGCCGCCAGCATCCCCTTCCCGGCCCGCCTGGGCACGCCGCAGGATTACGCCAAGCTGGTGCACCAGATCATCACCAACGAGATGCTCAACGGCGAGACCATCCGCCTGGATGGCGCCATCCGCATGCCGCCGAAATGACTTTGCTGCGTTCGGCAGCCACCGTCAGCGGCCTGACCCTGGCCTCACGGATCACGGGGCTGGTGCGCGACGTGCTGATTGCCCGCGCCTTCGGCGCGGGCCCGCTGACCGACGCCTTTTGGGTTGCCTTCCGCATCCCCAACCTGCTGCGCCGGCTGTTCGCCGAAGGTGCGTTTTCCCAGGCTTTCGTCCCCATCCTGGGGGCGGCGCGCGCCGAGCGCAGCGACGATGAAATCCGCCAGCTGCTCGATCGCGTCGCGCTGGTACTGACGCTGGCGCTGATGACGGTGACGGCGTTGGGCATGGTCGCGGCGCCGTGGGTGGTCAGCGCCATGGCCAGCGGGCTGCGCGAGGCGCAGCGCGCCGGGGATTTCCAGTCGGCGGTATGGATGACGCGCACGATGTTTCCCTACATCGTCTGCATGTCGTTGGTGGCGTTTGCATCGGGCGTGCTCAACACCTGGCGCCGCTTTGCGGTGCCAGCATTCACGCCCGTGCTGCTCAATCTGGCGATGATCGGCGCGGCGCTGTGGCTGGCGCCGCGCTTTGATCCGCCCATTCATGCCCTGGCCGTGGGCGTGCTGGCCGGCGGCGTGGCGCAGCTCGCGGTCCAGTGGGCGGCCCTGGCGCGGCTGGGCCTGGCGCCGCGGCTGGCGCTGCGGGTGCGCGCCGCCTGGCGCGATTCCACCGTCCAGCGCGTGCTGCGGCAAATGGCGCCGGCCACCCTCGGCGTGTCGGTGGCCCAGCTGTCGCTGCTGATCAACACCAACATCGCGTCTTGGCTGGCGCCCGGCAGCGTGACCTGGCTGTCGTTCGCCGACCGGCTGATGGAGTTTCCGACCGCCTTGCTGGGCGTGGCCCTCGGCACGGTGCTGCTGCCCAGCCTGTCGCGGGCGCATGCCGAGGGATCGGCGGATGAATACAGCGCCTTGCTGGACTGGGGCCTGCGGTTGGTCTTGCTTCTTGGGCTGCCGGCCGCACTGGGCATGATGCTGCTGGCCGACGGGCTCGTGGCCACGCTCTTTCATTACGGGGCGTTCCAGGCGGCCGACGTCGACCAGACCCGGCTGGCCGTCATGGCCTACGCGGTCGGGCTGGTCGGACTGCTGGGCATCAAGATCTTGGCGCCGGGCTTCTACGCCCGGCAGGACATCCGCACGCCGGTCAAAATTGCCGTGGCCGTGCTCGTGGCCACGCAGCTGTTGAACGTGGTGCTCGTCCCGCAGCTGGCGCATGCCGGGCTGGCATTGGCCATCGGCCTGGGCGCCTGCTTGAACACGCTGGCGCTGCTCGCGGGCCTGCGCCGACGCGGGGCCTATCGACCTGGCCCCGGTTGGCCCGCCTTTGTCCTGCGCGTGGCCGTGGCCCTGGCGGTGATGGCCGTGCCGCTGGCGCTGGCCGGCCAGCGGCTGGACTGGCTGGCGATGCAGCAGACGCCCGTATTGCGGGCCCTCTGGCTGGCCGCCGTGGTGGCTGCGGCAGCCGGCGCCTACTTCGCCGCCCTCTACGCGCTGGGTTTCCGCCCGGCCGATTTCCGGCGGCGCGCACGCTAAGGGCGCAGCGAGCGCGTCGGATGCAGGCGCGCGCGCAAAGGCGTACGCTTGTTCCTTTCCGGGCCCGCGGGCCCGGCCAAACCGTGGGGCATTGCCCGCTGACGAGGAGTCCAGGCCGTGAGCCTAGTTTTGATACTGATCCTGCTGATCCTTTTCATCATCGGTTCGACCATCTGGCTGAAGCTGCACCCGTTCCTGGCGCTGCTCATCGCGGCCTTGCTAGCCGGGTTTGCATATGGGCTGCCCTCGGGCGAGACCCTGAAAGCGGTCGCTGCCGGGTTCGGCGGCATCCTGGGTTCGATCGGCATCGTCATCGTCCTGGGTACGGTGATAGGTGTCATCCTGGAACGGTCCGGGGCGGCGATCACCATGGCCGAAACGGTCATCAAGCTGTTGGGCGAGCGGTTTCCGACGCTGACGCTGTCCATCATCGGCTACCTGGTGTCCATCCCGGTCTTCTGCGATTCGGGCTATGTCATCCTCAATTCGCTGAAAAATGCGCTGGCTGCGCGCATGAAGGTGTCCGTGGTGGCCATGAGCGTGGCGCTGGCCACGGGGCTGTACGCGACCCACACTTTCGTGCCGCCCACCCCGGGGCCGATCGCCGCGGCCGGCAACCTCGGCCTGGAACAATCACTCGGGTTGGTAATCGCCGTGGGCCTACTGGTGGCGGCCGTCACGGCGCTGGCCGGGCTGCTCTGGGCCAACCGTTTCCTCAAGCGTGACGACGGCCAGCTGTTGGAAGAAGCGCCCAGCGAGCTGCTGGCCAAGGATGTCGATTTCGCTGCGTTGCGCGCCAGCTACGGCCGCCTGCCGGGCGCGTGGCAGGCGTTCGCGCCGATTTTCCTGCCCATCGTGCTGATCTGCCTGGGCTCGGTCGCCGCCCTGCCTGGCCGCCCCCTGGGCGAGGGCGCGCTGTATGCCGCGCTCGGCTTCCTGGGCATGCCGGTGGTGGCCCTTTTGGTCGGCCTGGCCTTTGCGTGCACCCTGATCAAGGGCGACGGCAAGCGCCAGCAGTTCCACGACCAGCTGGCCGAAGGCATCAAGGCCGCCGCGCCCATTTTGCTGATCACGGGCGCCGGCGGCGCGTTCGGTGCGGTGCTCAAGGCGGCCCCGCTGACCGCCTACCTGGGTGAGCACCTGTCGGCGCTGGGCATCGGCCTATTCATGCCGTTCATCGTCGCCGCCGCGCTCAAGACGGCCCAGGGCTCGTCGACGGTGTCGCTGGTCACCACGTCGGCCATGGTCGCGCCGCTGCTGGGACAACTGGGCCTGGACAGCGAAATGGGCCGCGTGCTGACCGTGATGGCCATCGGCGCCGGCGCCATGACGGTGTCGCATGCCAACGACAGCTACTTCTGGGTCGTGTCGCAGTTCAGCCGCATGAAGGTGTCCACGGCCTACCGGGCGCAGACGGCGGCAACACTGGTGCAAGGGGTGGTCGGCATGGCATGCGTGTGGCTGCTGGGCGCGATCCTGCTATGAAGACGCGCCCTGGCAGCACAAAGGCTTGCAGTAGCCCAAAAACAGGGCTAGAATAGAGAGCTTTTCCGAATCCAATAATTTTGAACCTGGCAGGATGATTGCCTGCCGGGTTATTCTGGAGCCAGATCCGCAACATGGCAAACACCGCTCAAGCCCGCAAACGCGCCCGCCAATCGGTTGCGCGCAACAAGCACAACTCCAGCCTGCGCTCGATGCTGCGCACGGCGATCAAGCGTGTGCGCGCGGCAGTGGCTGCTGGTGACAAGGCCGCGGCTGCCGAGGTGTTCAAGAAAGCCACCAGCGTGATCGATCG
>Ga0207865_101582_pt1 | contig 16434 bp, 14 predicted proteins | sample HigsolmetaAR204D_FD_184836 | JGI IMG/M metagenome (GOLD analysis project Ga0207865, IMG submission 184836) | Ionic liquid and high solid enriched microbial communities from the Joint BioEnergy Institute, USA - AR20-4-D (SPAdes) (version 2) ...
CACTACTTCTGCCTTCGTGGCTCGGGACTTTCACCCTAGAGATTACACCCATGCCGGGCGCACATAAAAAAATCACAGGCGATCTGCCTGTGATTCAGAGTAAAGGGAAGAAGACCCATCCTTATTAGATTAGGGGCTATTAGAAGCCGTCACCAAATAAACCTTCATTTGCTAAACAAAAGAAGGAGAATTATACATAAATAGAAAAAGGCAGAACGATCTGCCTTTTTTCATATTACATATTTTCAATACGAAATGAAGATTATTAAAAAAGGACAGACTGCTCCCATTTACTCTGCATACACAAACAGAGCCTTTGAACGTATTTAATTACTGGTTCAAAGTTGGGAAACGCAATCTGATGAAATACATTCTTTAATAATCCTCCTGTAAATTTAAAAGTACAGTGATTATTATAGATAGCCTTTTAGAAAAAGTCAATTGAACATAAATCCCGAAAGATAAGCACATTTCATTTTATATGTCCAGCTTCCGTTTTTCCTCTAAAAGCATCTGGAACTCTCTTTCTAGTTCTTCACTTGGCTCGATACTTAATCGACTAAGCACTTCTGAGATTTTTGTTTCAAGTAAGAGCCGTGTATCTTCCTTAGCATCACGTTTGCTTTGATGTTCATATTGTTCGTATTGCTTATATGTTCCATCAAATAGTTTAATCTCTTGATCCCAAATAACCAAAATTCGGGTGGCGACATTTTCAATGAGTCGGCGGTCATGGGAAACAAAAATCACGGTTCCTTCATATTCCTGCAGCAGTGACTCCAATGCGCTGGTTGCTTCAATGTCAAGAAAATTCGTCGGTTCGTCTAAAAGTAATGTATTGATATCGCTGACGAATAATTTGGCAAGGGCGACTTTCACTCGCTCGCCGCCACTCAAAACCCCCACTAACTTATAAACATCATCCCGAAAGAAATGCAGGCGTGCAAGTATGGTCCGAATGAGTGTTTCATCCTGTTTGGAAGTGGAGCGTACATTTTCTAAAATCGTTTTGTTGACATCTAAAATATCTAAGTTTTGACTAAAATACCCCATTTTCACGGATGGGGAAATGGTAATTCCCTTATCTTGATTCAGGATCTTTTTTACCAGAGTGGTTTTCCCGCTTCCATTCGGACCGATAATGGCGAGTTTATCGCCGCCACGCACCTGAAAACTGGCTTTATTCCATAGAACACGTTGGCCAATGACGCCTGCCACTTCCTGCACACGGATAATGACCCGATCTTTAAAGGCCTCTTCATTAGGCAAGTTCATTTTGATTGGAGGGAGTTCTTTAATTTTCTCTACTTTTTCTAGTTCCAGCCGTTCCAGCCGCTTCTCGATCGCTTTTGCGACTTTTTGCAATTTCTTTTGTTTTTTGGCAAAGTATGGTTTTGCGCCAGTGATTTTTGCTTCTGACGGGCTGGTCTTTTTGGGCGCCTTTGTTGCTTTTTCAGCTTTTTGTTTTTTTAATTCCAAAGCCCTCTCCAAAGCTTGTTTCTTTCTCTCATATTGTTCATAAGCCAGTATCTGTTGGCGACGCTCCAGCTCCTTTTGTTCTGCATAGTTACTGTAGTTGCCTTTGTACTCTTTGATTGTTCCTTCGTTAATTTCCCAGATAGTGGTACAAAGGGCGTCTAGAAATGCTCGATCATGGGAGACAATGACCAAAGCACCTTTCCATTGAGCCAACTTTTTTTCCAACCATTCAATGTGTTCTCTGTCAAGATTGGTGGTTGGTTCGTCTGCCAATAAGATTTCTGGTGCTTGAACGATCGCATCATGAATATAGGCTTGTGTCACTTCACCGCCACTTTTGGTTGTATCTGTTCGTTTTAACTGTGGCAAAAGTTTACATTGAGTATGACAAATGACTGTCCCATTTTCTGGGGATATGTTTCCGGCCAATATGTTTAACAATGTTGTTTTTCCACTGCCATTACGGCCAACTAAACCAATGCGGTCATTTTTTTGAATGACTAATCGATCGACGTCCAATAACAGACGGTCTTTGACATAATGCTTAATATTAAACGCTTCTAAAAGAATCATACTATCATCCCCTATTTTCCGTTTTCTGGGGACAAAAAATGCCCCCTATCTACACGGAATAGGAGGCATACGTATAGCAGGACACCAAAAAGAGAACAACTCTATTTGGGTTCAACTAACAATGGAAATGCCATCCTATTCCGAAAACGCCAATTGAAGGCAGCAAAAATAAGGCAGAAAAGCCCCTTTGCAGAAAAATACAGAAAAAACCCTTCAATTCATGGCTTTCGTAAATAGGATTAGCACTCCATGTTAGTTCGTTCACCCTTCCGTTCTTCTTATTTCCATCAATTTTATACCATATATTGAGAGCTGTCAAATTTTAAAGGTTGCAAAGAAATGTTTTAGAGTAGGTATTTCTGTTTCACTATAGCAGATTTGGTTGATTTAAATCGGTTCTTATAGCCAAGAAGCCAAGATGTTTTTATGATTTAAAATCTTTTTGCATTGCAAGAACGGTTTCTAATATTATACTCCCTTTTCACAATCTTCCCAAGTGGTAAGTTCATCTTCACTATGGCTCTTTCCATTGATGCTTGGAACAAAAACCATGGCAGTTGGTATATAGCTAGCTATGAATTGAGCGTCATGACCCGCACCACTAACCATTCTTCTATATGAATAGCCTAATTTTTTGGTAGATTGTTCTAACAGATCGCAGATTTGATTATTAAACCAAACCGTATCTCGATCCCATAATTTTTTTGTTTTGATTTCACATCCTTCTTTGAAAGATGATTGTGCAAGTCCTTGGATAATTTCCTCCACTTGCTTGATAATCGCTGGATTTTTATGTCTAGCTTCCAGTGAAAAGACAACTTTATTGGGAATCACCGTGTGTATATTAGGGAATACGTTCATTCTTCCAATGGTATACACCAATTCATTATCAAGAGCACTCATTTTTTGCCTTACTTCAGTTATTAAGTTGTTTGCTGCAAAGAGAGCATCTTTTCTCATGTCCATAGGAGTAGTTCCTGCATGGTCAGATTCCCCAGTTACTTCAATCTCATAGCACACCATTCCAACTACACATTCAACGATACCAATAGAGCATGATTCTCGTTCAAGAATTGGACCTTGTTCAATGTGCAATTCTAAAAAAGCAGTAGCTTCTTTCAAACGTGCCTCTTCTTTACCTGCATAACCAATGGAATTTAATGCTTCTTCAAAAGTGATGCCATCAGCATCTGTTTTTTGTAGCATGATAGATTTTTCGAATTTACCTGAAAGAACTCCAGATCCCATCAATGAAGGTTCGAATCTAGCACCTTCTTCATTGGTAAAATTAACAATCATGAGTGGGATTTGTGGTTTAATATTATTTTCTAATAAAGTTCGTACCACCTCTAAACCAGCAACCACTCCTAAGACTCCATCAAACCGTCCGCCATTTTTTACAGTATCTAAATGTGAACCTATCACTATTGGCGGCCTGTTTTCAAGTCCTTCTAAAGTAGCATAAATATTCCCCATATCATCGATCTTTATGGACATACCTAATTCTTCGCAACAAGAACAAAAATAATCTCGAGCTAATTTATCCTCTTCAGACAATGATAAACGAGTTACTCCATTGTTTTCTGTACGCCCAAAATTTGCAAATTGTTCAAGCGTATTTTTTAGCCTCTCACCATTAATTAACAATTTTTGTCGTTCCATAATGTGTACTCCCCTTTCAAATAATTTAGTAATCGAACAAGTCTATTGGAAGATTTACCGTGGAGAATGAGTTGATGAGGAATTTCATTTGAACTTTACTTTGAAATCTATCTGATGTTTGAAAAAATATTTAGAGATATATCCGAACAGTAGTTAACGGAAAAAGTTGCTAAAAAATAAATAACTTGAAAACTCTTTATTTTATGCAACATGTGTTAGCTGATGATCTCTACCAAAAAGATGTCAATAAAGCAGCATCAGCTGCTAAAGAAACGTTTAAAACATGGAAGAAAGTACTGTGACTACAATGCACTAGCCTTTAGTATCGCTAATTCTGTGGATTATTTTATTACTACATTGTATCAATGATATAAATCACTTTCATTAAACAAAAAGTAAAATATTTCTAAATGATCATCTTACATTAAGTATAAAATGGTGTTGCAAAACTAAAGGAAAAATTCTAATTGATGCATAAGGATGCAATATAACACATGCAGCAAGAAGGGGGTGGTCAAGGACGTTCAATATCGTCTTCCCATTTATCGAGTCCATGCATTTTCATGATACAATTCCAATAAAGAGTATTCATTAAGGAGGGACAGGAATTGTCAAAACTTATTAATGGAGCAGATTTCTTTAAATTCCCGCTAACTTCAAACGTGTTTGTTCACCACCACTTAAATTTTTAACTTCTGTTTGAGGAATACATTTATTTCTATTTCCAAAAATCCTGACCATCCATCACTAATTTCTATTAAGAGTGGATGTTAATTTAAGTGCGGCTACCATATATAGCAAAGACGCGAGATAAAATAAACTCCCAATCGTTAAGAAATCGATAAGATAGCCGGTGGCAATGATGGCGATTGCTGGCCAAATCGATGTCCAAAAATGATAGTAACCAATTGTTTTTCCAGCGGTAGCGGGTTCAGTGAATCTGGAAATGGTGGTCTTTTCTGTCGTTTTTTGAACGGCACCGAGCAATCCCATCACAATCTGGATAAAGTATATTTGCCATATTTCTGTTGAAATAGGAATCAATAACATCAACCCAGCCATCCCCCATGCATGCACTAACAACATCATGCGATCACCATAACGGTCCGTGAGTTTCCCAATCCATACATGGGATAAAGCCGCTGTCAAAGCAAATAAACCATAAGCCAAGCCGAATTGCGAATAGCTATCACCGATATTTCGAATAAATAATAAGTAAAATGGAAACACAATGCTGCCTGCTGTCATAACGAAACTTTGCGACGCTACAAATCGTTGATAATTCATTTTCCATACTCCTTGTAGAAGAGATTGACGAAAACCTCGTCGGGATCATAGTGGCGTTTTTTTTTCAAAAAACTCTTTGGCTCTTGGATAGGCTCTATGCAGTTGTTCTTTCGTTGGATACGGATAATAAGGGAGATAATAAGAACCTCGGTGATCTAAAGTAACATCAATCATCTGCCTCAAGACCTTTTGTGTCTTTTCTACTTCTTTTGCGCTTCGCCCCTGATTGATTAAGAGCACTAAGGCAAACATGTCTTCTTTCGCATACGAAAGAACCGCTTGCTCGTCCTCTTCCACATACCGTATAGTGATGTTCAATAAATTCAAGTCCTCTCTTTTCAGAAGTTTCCGTAAATCATCGATATAAGAAGCGAATTCATCAACAGGAACAAAATATTCTTGAAGGACTTCTGTTCTGTTCGTGTTTTCATACTCCATGAATTGGCTTTCGGAGCGCATCACGTTATTTCTAGTAATGAGGTCGCCATTTTTGCTTTGGAAATAAGCAAGCTGTGTATCCCAAAGTATTTGCTTCCCCCAATCACTGTATCGTGATAATCCTAACAAAAATTTTGGCAAGGCAATGATCGTTTCTTTTTTCAATGGCTGATATTTTTCACGAAGGGATTGGTCTTCATACAATAAATAATTGGTCACATACATTTCTTTTAAGAAAGATTCAGGAGCAACGGAAATGCGAGCTATATGCATCCGAATGGCAGGATTGGCTCGTACTTTCTCTTTAAAATAAGAGGCATAATCTTTGTAATCTATTTTATGGGTATACATTTGGTAAAGCTCATCATCTGTCAATTTCAGTGTCACATCTAGAATAATCCCAAATAACCCATAGCCGCCGATGACAAGATTAAATAGTTCCGGATGTTGCGTTCGGCTTACTTCAATAATAGAACCATCGGCCTGTAACAAACGGAATGATTCCACAGAATCCAACAAAGAGCCATAGCGAATATCTCGACCGTGGACATTCACACTCAATGAACCGCCAACAGTGAAAATATTTTGCGATTGCATGACGCGTATCGCCAAACCATCAGGATTTATGTGTTGTTGAATTTTTTCCCAAGTGATTCCGCTTTGAACGCGTATCATTTTTTCTTCTGGGTGATATGCTAAGATTTTATCGTACGATTTCATGTCAATCATGATCCCACCGGGGTAATATGTATGTCCGCCCTGGCTGTGCTGCATGCCAGCCACAGAAATTTTTTCTCCTTGTTTGGCAGCCGCTTGAATCCATTCTTGAAGAGACCGTTCATCCGTAGCTGAGCGAATTTGTTTAATCGAAGTTGGCAGCAGTTTTCCCGAATCCTCGACTATCAGCGGAAGTTGTGTGTAGCGGTGTACCAAAAAAGAAAAGCTAAGGATATAAACGACTACCAATATAATCCAAGATCTGTTCATCCAAACCACCTATCTATTTTCATCGCTTCTCTTACTGAAGATACAATTCGACCATTCGCATACAATTATCCTTCCAAAAATAAATTTCGCGAAATTTATTCCATTATTTTTATGATACCATTCCAATAGTGAGAAATAATGAATAGCTGGAGGGAATCTTGTGAATCAGACCTTTGACAAACAACCTGTTGCGTTGGTTACAGGAGCTTCAAGCGGCTTTGGTTTGCTGACAAGTGTGGCACTTGCCGGCGAAGGCTATCACGTGCTGGCTTCAATGAGAAACTTGAATAACAAAGGACGGCTGGAAGCAGCGGCTAAAGAAGCGGGAGTAGCAGATCGGATTGAGATTGTCCAATTGGATGTGACCGATTTTTCTGCCGCGGAAACGGTGATTCAGGATGTGATTCACCGTTACGGACAAATTGATCTGTTGGTGAACAATGCAGGTTATGCAGCGGGCGGCTTCACGGAGGAACTTTCTGTTGAGGAATGGCGGCGGCAATTTGAAACCAATTTTTTCGGTTTGATGGCAGTAACGAAAGCGGTTTTGCCGTCGATGAGGGAACGCAGAAGCGGCAAGATTGTGAATATAAGCAGTATCAGCGGACGGATCGGATTCCCTTCTATGGGACCTTATGTGGCATCTAAGTTTGCGGTGGAAGGATTCAGCGAATCTTTGCGTTTAGAGATGCTACCGTACGGCGTTCATGTAGTTTTAATTGAACCGGGATCCTATAAAACGGATATTTGGTCAAAGGGGTTGGGATCGGTAACAATCAATCCGAATTCTCCTTATGTTAAAGAGATGAAGGCGATTTTGAAATATGTCAACCAGGTTGCCGACACGGCACCTGCTCCGGATGAAGTGATCCGACAGATTGTACAAGTGGCAAAGTCTCCCTCTCCGAAATTGCGGTATCCGGTTGGCAAAGGCGTGAAATTAGGTATTGTCTTGAAACATGTACTGCCGTGGAAGTGGTGGGAGCGGATAGTGACAAAACGGCTTTGGGAGAGATCGTGATGCTGGGACATTAGTTCAAAAATATAGAGGTGAAGAGCTGGAGTTTGCGGTTCAGTAAAATTATAGTTTGATGATATTTTTTGTCACTTCACTAATGGGAAGGGATTGAATTTGTTGAACAGTTTAAGATTAATTAAGGTGAACCGTATCACAAGTAATAGTAAAAATTTCTTAATAGGCAAGCCAATCAGGCTTGTCTTTTACATTAAATAAGCCGGCTTTGGTTTTTTTGATACAATGATGCTCGCCTTACTTTAAATGAAAAGTGCAAGTTTTTTCACGATTTTCGTGATTTACCTTGCACTTTTCATAATTCTATCCCCACGTGGAGAACGATCAGTTATTTGCCCGTTCGATTTGCGTATTCTGAACCTGCCGGATAGCGATCTCCCGCAATCTCGATCTTCGAGAGCGCGTCGTTCAAATCACTTAGCTCCTCGGGAGTCAGCACAACGTCCAATGCGCCAAGATTTTCATCCAGCCGCTCCAATTTGCGCGTGCCGGGAATCGGAACAATCCATGGCTTCTGGGCAAGCAACCATGCGAGTGCGATTTGAGCCGGTGTTGCGTTTTTCTCTAGAGCAACCTTCTTGATTAGTTCGACCAAAACCTGATTTACTTCGAGATTCTCCGATTTGAAGCGAGGAACAATACTGCGGAAATCGGAGCTAACGAATGTTGTATTCTTATCAATTTTTCCAGTAAGGAAGCCCTTACCCAGCGGGCTGAACGGAACGAAACCGATTCCGAGTTCCTCGAGCGTAGGGAGCAGTTCTTCTTCAGGGCTTCGCCACATCATTGAGTATTCACTCTGAACTGCAGTGAGCGGCTGAACCGCGTGTGCACGGCGAATCGTGTGCACCCCTGCTTCAGAAAGTCCCCAATGCTTAACCTTACCTTCTTTGATTAGGTCTTGCACTACTCCGGCTACTTCCTCAATCGGTACATTTGGGTCAACACGATGCTGATAGTACAGATCAATAGCTTCAACTTTTAGGCGTTTGAGCGAGCCTTCGACGGATTGCCTAATGGTCTCCGGCTTGCTGTCAAGCACCTGTTTGCCATTGATCATTTTAATACCAAATTTTGTGGCGATGACCACCTTCCCCTTGAATGGGGCAAGCGCTTCACCTACCAACTCCTCATTCACATATGGACCATAAACTTCAGCAGTGTCGAAAAAAGTAACACCCCGGTCAATCGCCGCATGGATCAGCGAAATCATCTCTTTCTTGTCTGATGCCGGACCATAACCATAACTCATTCCCATGCAACCAAGCCCGATCGCCGACACTTCCAGACCACTTTTCCCTAATAAACGTTTTTGCATGGTTGTTCTCCTTTCTACTGCCCTTATTTGGGCGATGATTGGTTACAAAGTAAAGCCTGCTCCTTAATCTTTCGGATCGCATCATTGAATCCGTCGGGGGTGCCGCTGGATCCTGCGAGACGGTCCACCTTCACCTCGTCGATGCGCTTCCCGACGACGACCGCCGGGACCGCGTCGGCGAAGCGGCGCTGCAGGTCGAGGGAGGTCGGGTTCGTCGCATGAGGGGTCACTTTGACGGCGGTGATGACGTCGTCGACCAAAGTTACAGTCACGGTGATGGATGAGGGCAGGCTCCCGTATTGGCCGGTCGCCGTATATTCGCCGTCTTCGTAGGTGCAGTCTTTACTTGTTGCCGATCTTGAACAGTTGACGCTGCCATTCAAGGTGATCGTCGGGCGCTCGGCAGCCATATCCGTCGTCCCGGATGAAGTCATGACCGTGGATACGGAGACTGCTGCCACCGTGACGATAAAACTCTTGCTCAAGGGAATCATACTCTTATCCTCTCCTTTCCTTGCGAGTTGATCACTTACGTGAAGAGCTCGCCGTCGAAGCTCTGCGAGATTTCGGCACGGCCGTCGGCAAACATCCGCACGTACGAGAACCGGAAGAACTTCGCTAGATGATGCCCGCTTGTGAAAAAGAGTGCCGTCGCCAGTCCATCGGCGGTCGCGGTCTCGTCGGCGACAACCCACGTCGCGACCACATCGCGTACAGGGATGCCCGTTCGGGCATCAAGTACGTGGTGCAGCCCGTCACCCCAGGCGCGTCTGTTGACCGCAGATGCGCACAAGGCCCGGTTTTTCAGGTTAGCTGCGCCTACCACCAGACTGGGGTCGAACGGGTGCTCAAGCCCGACCCGAAGGACGGAATCCCCCGAATGGCGGAGGTCGCCGCTGCCGTCGACAACGAACTCGGTGAATCCGCCCTCGCGGAGGATCTCGGAGACGATGTCCACGAGATACCCCTTCCCCGCCGCTCCGACATCGATCACAAGCGGGCGCCGTGTCACAATTAACGTGCCGTCCCGGAGAATATCCTTCGACCAGGTCACTCTCTCCCGAGCGTGTGCCTCGGCTCGGACAAACTCCGACGCGGACGTGAGCGAATACGTTCGGTCGTAGCCGAGAAGTTCGAGGTCACGGCCAACGAGCGGGTCTACGGCACGTGCGGTAGCGATGTGTAGCCGATCATAGAGATCGAAAAGAGCGACCGAGTCGTCCGGGAAGACGAAGCGGCCACCGTTAGAGGCGGCAGCAACTCGGGAAACGAGGGAGTCCTGACGGAACCGCGAGTACGTGGCGTCGAATTGTTCGATTCGTTCGAGAATGCGCTGCTTCAACTGAAATCCTAACGGCTCGCGGGTCTCGATCTCCCATCGGGTTCCGATGGCTTCGAACGTGAAGACGAACCTGCCGTTCCCGTCATCCGCTCCGTGAGCCGAATTGTACCTGATGTTCGTGGATAACTTTTTCTCCATGCTCTTGCTAACGAACGAGCAAGGCCGACTTCCTAATTTACGTTTTTGCATTATTTATCTTCCTTTGTTGACATCTGTTGACATCCAATTTACCGCTCTTGACGCGTAGGACGAATGATCATCTCGTTAATCGCGACGTCAGATGGTTGTTCAATTGCAAAGGCAATGGCACGAGCAATACTGTCGGCATCGATCGCACCTTTATAAATTTCATCAATGCTAGGTTTTAGGTCCGGATCTGTGACTGAATTTATTAATTCCGTAGCAACCGCCCCCGGCGAGATGATCGTTGAACGTATGTTGTTGCCGAGCTCTTCTTTACGTAGACCTTCAGAAATTGCGCGCACAGCAAACTTCGTTGCGGCATAGACAGTACTTCCAGCCCCGACAACGTGTCCAGCGACTGAAGAAACATTAATAATGTGCCCTTCTTTTCTTTCTCTCATAGAAGGAAGGACAGCCGCAATGCCATACAGTACGCCTTTGATGTTGACGTCAATCATCCGATTCCAATCATCCACTTTTTTCTTATAAAGGAACGAATGTGGCATGATTCCGGCATTGTTTATTAACACATCAATTTTTCCAAACTCTTTTAGAGCATACGCAGCCAGTTCTTCCATTTGTTCATACGAAGTGACATCGGTCACTTTATAAATAGCTTGCCCCCCACTGTTTTTGATTTCTTCTTGTAGTTTCTTCAATCGGTCCTCACGGCGAGCTGCAAGCACTAATTTCGCACCTCTCGAAGCGAGTTCCTTTGCAGTCGCTTCTCCAATCCCGCTAGAAGCACCCGTTATAATGACCACTTTATCTTGAATATTAGACATAACAACACGATCCTTTCTAACACATATTGAATGAGAAATGAGTGACTTTCCCGTATCCAACTTCCTATACATAATAAACATCATCAATAAATTAATATACATCATTATAAACAACCTCATGGTGCCCGCAATGGTTAGGTGAATACGGTTTGTCCATTAGTGAACAAATGGCCGATAATTGATCATAAATTTTAGTGTATCCATGAAAGTACACAATAGTTTAGCGTGCCTTATTGTAAACTTATTCACATCCAAGTTTGTTTACGCCCAAGCTTCAACGAACTTCTGGGGATGATAGCCGATAAAGCGTCAACTGAACATCAGGTTTGTTTAGAAATCCATTAAGTGCAAAACATTATTCAAATTTAAAACTCCATTTCAAGAATTGGATAAAAGGACAAGCCAAGTCAGCATCCCCCCTTCTCCGCATTTCAGTTTGTTGTGTGGTATAAAAGCACTAAATATCAAGTTTACGGTTACAAAGCCATTTCACGATTTCAGGATCGTTATGGGAAAAGAACAAGCTTTTTTTCGTATCTAACGCTGCAATGCTCTCCATATCCTCTTGACTTAATTCAAAGTCAAAGATATGAAAGTTTTCAATGATCCGTTCTTTATGAACAGACTTTGGAATGGCCACAATTCCTCTTTGTGTCAACCAACGCAAAATGACTTGAGCAACGGATTTACGATGCTTCTCAGCGATGGATACTAAAACTTCATTTTGGAAAATGTTATTTCTCCCTTCGGCAAAAGGCGCCCAAGACTCGATCTGTACATTGTGCTCTTTCATAAATTGGGCACTCTCGACCTGTTGGCAGAAAGGATGCGTTTCAATTTGATTGACGGCAGGAGTGACTTCATGATGGATGATCAAGTCGATCAGACGATCCATCTGGAAGTTGCTCACTCCAATGGCCCTAATTTTCCCCTCACGGTACAATTCCTCCATCGCACGCCAGGAGCCATAAACATCCCCAAAAGGCTGATGAATCAAATACAAATCCAAATAATCAAGTTGCAATCTTTCCAATGACCTTGCAAATGCTTTTTTTGTGCTCTCGTAGCCGGCATCTTGAATCCATAGCTTTGTGGTCACAAATATGTCTTCTCTTGGGATTCCACTCCGTTTAATGGCTCGACCAACCGCTTCCTCATTTTGATAAGCGGCAGCGGTATCAATCAAACGATAACCCGTCATAAGGGCGTCATACACGCATTGTTCACATTCGTTTGGATCGATCTGATAGACACCGAAACCAAGAATTGGCATCTCAACTCCGTTGTTCAAAATGACCTTTTCCACGTAAAATCTCCTCCTGTTTTTATAAATCAATATTCCTTTATTAAAGCAGAAATATGGTATACGAAGATTGGATGGTTCTGTCTTTTTTACATCATCTATTGTGTTCATTGCTGGACAGTTGAGAATGACCAAGCACGACCGAAGGAAACGACTGCAATGATGGCAGCGATCGCGACGGAGACGGCACTGATCCAAGTAATCGCCATGATTGACAAGCCTCCTACGGTGATCCCCCCGATGCCAGCACCTGTGGCAAACCCGAGCTGTACAAAGGAACTGTTCAGACTGAGCACGATCCCAGAGGCTTCCGGCGCAAGCGAGATCAGGTTAAAGTTTTGGGTCGGCCCGAACGTCCAACAAGCGAGTTCCCAAATCATGAGCAACAGGATGGCGACGATAGTCCATCCGGAGCCAACTGACAGTAACACCAAAGCAAAAGCTTGAACGACCATGGATATGATAAGAGTGCGGAAGGTGCCGATCCGATCCGCTAAGAAGCCGCCAAATCTCGAACCGATCACGCTCGCGATCCCCATAGCAAAGAGAATGACACTGATTTTCCGTTTCATCTCTGGCATGACGGTAGCTAAATAGGAGGTGATATACGTATCGACAATCGAAAAACCAATAAACACAAAGAACGTGACTCCAAGAGCAGCCGCGATCCGCGGATTCTTCACAAAAGCAAGTGGCTTACCCAGAGGGACGGACGTTTCACCTTCCATGTCTGGAATCGTCCTTGCGACGGCGAAGATGGCCAGCAGACTGAAGATGCCGATAACCCAGAAGATCGTCTTCCAATCATATGTCTCTGCGAGAACGCGCCCAATAGGGACACCGAATACGAGAGAGGAGCCGAAGCCCATTGCGACATTAGACATCGCTCCGCCCTGACGTCCGGGAGGAGCCAACTTCGCGGCAACGGCATAGGCGGTAACGACAAAGACGCCCGTTCCGATCCCTAGTACAACACGGGAAGCCATCAGAAAGCCGAACCCCGGGAGAAGGAGTGTCAAAACGATGCCCAGTAAAATAATAGAAAGAGCCAGCAACAATTGACTGCGCTGATTCATCTTGGCCATCGCCACCATGACAATGGGCGTGCCGATCGCGTTCCCGAGCGCAAATACGGTAATAAGCTGTCCCGCTGTCGCTACCGCTACGCCAACGGAAGCAGCGATTTTATCTAGCATACCTACGATCCCGAACTGTGAAGTGCCCACAAAGAAGCTGATCAGGGTCAACATGTAAATCTTCCAAGCGTTATTCATAGTATCCGATCCCCTCCTTTCACTTTGAAATTTTTTAGCGATCATAAAAGAGTGAAAAACCTTACGCATGTTTATTATGCAACAAATGAAAAAACGAACGGTATCATGATCGTCTCAAATGATTGCCTAATCCTCTCACAGCCACTTACGCAACAGACGAATATGCATTAAAATGGAACTAGCAAGAATAAAGAAGCAAGGAGGATTTTATGTCTGAACAAATTTATAAACAGCAAGATGAGCTCGCCAAGCTGATTGAACGTCACACAGGCCAAGACGGTATTCACACGACCGTTATTCCGTCTTTATTTTTCTCTCGTCATTCTACTGTTACAGGACCAAATCACGGTGTTCATAATCCTTCCTTATGCATTGTCGTTCAAGGTGAGAAGCAGGTATGGCTGGCACAGGAGCACTTTACGTACGGTCCCGCCGATTACCTTGTTGCATCCGTTGACTTGCCCGTTATCGCCCAAATCACGAAAGCCACTTACGATGTTCCGTATTTGGCTTTAAAACTTGAATTTAGACCGGGTCAAATTTTAGAGCTTTTAAGTGATTCTGAAATTCAAGTTGGCCTGAAAGAAAATACGAAGCGAGCTATGTTTGTCAGCCCTATGGAGTTATGTATGTTGGATGCGGTAATCAGACTGGTTTGTTTGCTAGACAACCCGAAAGATATCCCTGTGCTTGCTCCTATTTACACGAAGGAAATACTCTATAGGGTTCTGCAAGGACAACATGGGGGAATACTGAAACAAATGGCCATAGAAGGGAGCTATACCTATCGAATCAGAGACGTGATCGAATATATCAAAAATCACTATAATCAGTCTTTTAAAGTTGAGGAGCTTGCGGAAATCGCAAATATGAGTGTTTCTTCACTTCATCGGCACTTTAAAGAGGTAACGGCTATGAGCCCGATTCAGTTCCAAAAACAACTAAGGCTGCAGGAAGCGCGACGCCTGCTATTAACCGAGTCAACAGATGCCGCTGATGTCGCATTCCGAGTCGGCTATGAAAGTCCATCGCAATTCAGCCGTGAATATTCCCGCATGTTCGGTTTTCCACCTAAAGAAGATATCAAGCGCCTGAGGGAGGAATATGACCAAAGGGCCAACGCATGACTCCTTGCTCAACGGGGGATTAAACTGCGTATTCATATGGTCATTTTCTAGTTTCTCAAGGGAAACAGAATAAGTCGAGAGTTAATGAGGCTGCCCCAAAAGGTCGTAAAGCGACTTTTTGAGTCCAGCCTCCTCTCACCATTCATTAGGACCAACTATTTTCGTGATACATCCAAGTCGGTATTTCAAAGTTTTACATAATTATAAGGTAGACATGTCAATAACGAATCGATAACGTACATCACTGCGGAGGACGCGCTCATACGCTTCGTCTACTTGGTCAGCACCGATCACCTCAATTTTAGGGGCAATGCCGTGTTGAGCGGCAAAATCGAGCATCAATTGTACTTCAACTAACAGGTGCGTTGAAGAAGACAATAAAAGTATGACCATTCATTCATAAGACAAATCGAATTGGAATCCTTTAAAAGCCCATAAAGTTGTAATCACAAAACTCGTAAAGACAAGAGGTAATACCTTGAATGGAGTAGTTTCATAGCTTAATCAAGACTATCCCGAATCGATCCCGTACGCCAATCCCGTACGCCAAAAGAAGCGAAACAAGCAATTCTGTTAATTATTGTCATTCCCTTTTTCCTAAAAAATAAAGGTTAATAATTAGGTTTAATATCATTAAGCATATACACCAAATCTCTTCTTTCTAGCGATCTCATCAAATAATTGAACCCTTCTTTTGCATTCTTCAATGATTTCTGAACTAAATCCCCATTTTTTACCATAAACAACAATAAAATCTTCTATTGTAATCAAATTAGGATGTTTACTAATTGCATCATACAAAGCACTTAATGAATCAGGACTGGTAACCATTTTAGAACACACACGCAACAGTTCTTCATCTTTTACATTCACAGCTTTAATGAATCTGTTAGGTGGATATCTCTTCTTCTTTGTTATTTTTAATCACCTCATTAATTGCTCCTCTTAAGTTATGGACTATTGGTAACTTTTTCATCGATCTCACCTTTCTTCAAAATGAAGTAGGTTTATATACCACGTATTTGGTATATTAATACTGCGAATATGATCGCAATAATAGGTCCAAAAAACATTCTTGTCAACATCGCGAGAGGTGCGCTATCGTTTCCATGATAATTGTCGTACTTCGCTTCCTTGTATTCATTATATCTATCGCCTCCCACACAAATTTGGTAGAAATTCCCTTGATTAAAAGACATTGTTTACTGATTATTAACATTTTTATGGTTACATTCTTCTACTGTTTTTTTATTGGTACATCGGCTAAACGTAAACTTGAAATCAATTTTACGGTTGCTATCTGTTCTTCCGAATAAAGACGGTAACCATTTTCGCTTCTTATTGGATGCAGTAAATTCTCTGACTCATAATATCTTAAAGCACTTTTTAAAATACCGGTCCTTTTGGAAAAAGTTTGTATCGTTTGAACTCATCTCAATCACGTCCTTTATAATCAAAGTTACACCTTAAAGTAACTTTAAGGTCAAGAACAAAATAAAAAAGACTTGTCCTCAAGGCAAGTCTTATAATTTAAGTTGATCGAACAGTAATGAAGCCCGCTTATTTCAAAATCTTAAATCCGAATTTTTCAAAAATTTGAAACGAATCTTCTGTCTGCAGGTACTGATAGAAATCGGCAGCCT
>Ga0207865_101583_pt1 | contig 16425 bp, 11 predicted proteins | sample HigsolmetaAR204D_FD_184836 | JGI IMG/M metagenome (GOLD analysis project Ga0207865, IMG submission 184836) | Ionic liquid and high solid enriched microbial communities from the Joint BioEnergy Institute, USA - AR20-4-D (SPAdes) (version 2) ...
GGTGGCGGTGGGTGTCCCACCAGGCTTTTCCATGGCGCAGGAACGGGCGGCGCTGCTCGTCGGTCCAGCTCTGCCAGATGCGCTGGTTGAAAGGCCGCAGGCCATCGACGACGTCGCGCCAGTTGCCGCCTGCTTCGACACGCTTGCGGACTTGACTGCGCAGCCAGCTCAGAAAGCGGGAGGGCGGTTGCCCGAAGGGCAGATCGTTCTCGGCGAAGGGAATGGGCGAAGGCAGTTCATGCCGCTGCGGCAGCAGACCCCGGCGCGAAACCGCCGTGACATGCCCTCGGTGGCCGCGCGCTTCGAGCATCAGCAGTGCATCGACCATGCTGAGCCCTGTGCCCAGGATCAGCACCGGCGCGTCCGGATCAAGCGGTGTGTCGCCCGCGCCGTTCAGGCGGAAGGTAATGCGGTCGGATCGCTCAGGCTCCAGGTCATGCCCAATGGCGAGCACCGCCGTCCCAGTCTCGATCGAGCCACCGGAGGCAAGCTCTATTCTGGCGTCGCCGGACGGCAGGGGTTCGATCGCTACCGCCTCGTCGCGCAGGATATCCAGGCGGCCGGGGCTCTGCGCGGCAGCCTCGTCCAGAAGATCATTGAGATAGTCGCCATAGGTGGCCCGCGGCGCGAAGTAGAAGGGCGTGTCAGGGGCGGCCAGGCCCTTCGCCACGAGCCAGCGTAGGAAATGGTCGGGATCGTCCGGCAGGGCGCTCATGTTCTGGGCGCGAACGTTCAGCACATGGTCGAGCAGGGTCGTGGAGTAGGCGAGACCACGGGCGATGCGCTCGCCCTTCTCGATGAGCACGATGCGGCGGTCGCCCGGTACCTTCAGCAGGTGTGCGGCCAGAATGACGCCCGACGCTCCTCCGCCGATGATCGCAATCATGCCGGACGCCCGCTGCTGCCGCGAGAAACGGAAGGATGGAGCAGAGGCAGGGCACGCATGAAAAATTCTTCCCTCAGTATGGCAACAAACGGAATCTGATAGGCTGCCGGACGGCGCCAATGAGAATTCCGTTTCCTCTTAGCGGGAAATGCAAGTGCGTTGCGTGCCTCCGTCACAGGCGCGGACTGCGCCTGTCACATCCGCCAGACGCCGACCCGCGTGTCTTCGATGGGAGCATTAAGGCTTGCGCTGAGGGAGAGCGCAAGTGTCTCACGCGTTTTTGCTGGGTCGATGATACCGTCATCCCAGAGCCGCGCCGAGGCGTAGAGCGGCTGGCCCTCGCTTTCGTACTTCTCCAGGATGGGCCCGCGGAAAGCCGCCTCTTCCTCCGCGCTCCAGGTCAGTCCCTTGCGTTCCAGGCTCTCGCGCTTGACGATCGACAGGACCGTGGCCGCCTGCTCGCCGCCCATCACCGAGATGCGCGAGTTGGGCCAGGTCCAAAGGAAGCGCGGCGAGAAGGCGCGGCCGCACATGCCGTAGTTGCCCGCGCCGAAGGAGCCGCCGATGATCGCCGTGATCTTCGGCACGCGGGCGGTGGCGACCGCCGTCACCAGCTTGGCGCCATCCTTGGCGATCCCGCCCGCCTCGTACTTGCGGCCGACCATGAACCCGGTGATGTTCTGCAGGAAGACGAGCGGAATCTTCCGCTGGCAGCACAGTTCGATGAAATGCGCTCCCTTGAGCGCGGACTCTGAAAAGAGCACGCCGTTGTTGGCGAGGATACCGACGGGAAAGCCATGCAGAAGGGCAAAGCCTGTCACCAGCGTGGTGCCATAGTTCTGTTTGAATTCGTCGAACTCGGAGCCGTCCACGATGCGGGCGATGACTTCTCGCGCGTCATAGGTCTGGCGCGGATCGGCGGGGACGATGCCATAAATCTCCTGCGGGTCGTAGAGCGGCCGCTCGGGCTTGCGTACAGCCAGCGGCACGCACTTCCTCCGGTTGAGGTTGCGCACGATCTGGCGGACGATCGACAGCGCGTGAAGATCGTCCAGCGCGTAATGGTCCGCCACTCCGGATTCGCGCGTGTGTAGGTCGGCCCCGCCGAGCTCCTCGGCGGTCACCACCTCGCCGGTGGCAGCCTTCACGAGAGGCGGGCCTCCGAGAAAGATCGTCCCCTGGTTGCGGACGATCACGGTCTCGTCGCTCATTGCCGGCACGTAGGCGCCGCCGGCGGTGCAGGAGCCCATCACGCAGGCGATTTGCGGGATGCCGCGGGCGGACATGTTCGCCTGATTGTAGAAGATGCGGCCGAAGTGATCCCTGTCGGGGAAGACCTCGTCCTGGTTCGGCAGGTTGGCCCCGCCGGAATCCACCAGATAGATGCAGGGCAGGTTGTTCTCGAGCGCGATTTCCTGGGCGCGCAGATGCTTCTTGACCGTGAGCGGATAGTAGGTGCCGCCCTTTACCGTCGCGTCGTTCAAGACAATCATGCACTCGACGCCTTCGACGCGGCCAATGCCCGCGATCAAGCCTGCAGACGGCACCTCGTTGTCGTAAAGGTTCCAGGCTGCGAACTGTCCGATCTCCAGAAAGGGAGAGCCGACGTCGAGCAGGGTGGCAAGGCGCTCGCGGGGAAGCAGCTTGCCACGCGAGATATGACGCTCCCGCGCTTCCTCCGGTCCGCCAGCCGATACCCAGGCGGCCTTGTCCGCAATGTCGGTGACAAGCGCCTGCATGCGCGCCGCGTTTTCGCGAAAGGCAGGAGAGGTCGGGGAAATCTGGGATCTAATGACGGGCATATACACTCACCGGATCACAAGGGTGCGTTGAAAAGAGGGTCCCCACGGATGACCATAGCGCGCAGGCGCGCCGAACGAAACCGGACAGGAACCAGCGCGCAGTGAGCGGGTAGCCTGTGCCCGGAAAGATGGTATGCGGCTCGGGGATGGCTCCGTCGCGTGCCATGCCCTAGCGCACCCCCACGATCTCACGGCCGATCAGCCAGCGGCGGATCTCGCTTGTACCGGCGCCGATCTCGTAGAGCTTGGCGTCGCGCAGGAGGCGCCCGGCCGGGTACTCATTGGTATAACCGTTGCCGCCCAGAAGCTGGATGGCGTCCAGCGCCACCTGCGTCGCCCGTTCCGCGGCATAAAGAATGCAGCCCGCCGCGTCCTTGCGGGTGGTCTGGCCGCGGTCGCAGGCGGCGGCCACGGAATAACTGTAGGCGCGGGCTGAGTTCATGGCCACATACATGTCGGCGATCTTGGCCTGCACCAGCTGGTTGGCGCCGATCGGCGCCCCGAATTGCTTGCGCTCGCGCACATAGGGCACGACCAGGTCGAGACAGGCAGCCATGATGCCGAGCGGTCCACCGGAGAGCACCACGCGCTCGTAATCCAGGCCGGACATCAGTACTTCCACTCCTCGCCCTTCTTCGCCCAACACGTTCTCGCGCGGAACTTCCACATTGCTGAAGACCAGCTCGCCCGTGTTCGATCCGCGCATGCCCAGCTTGTCGAGCTTCTGGGCAACGGAGAAGCCTTCCATGGCCTTTTCGATGAGGAAGGCCGTGATGCCCCGGCTTCCTGCCTCGGGATCCGTTTTTGCGTAGACCACCAGCACGTCGGCGTCAGGGCCGTTGGTGACCCACATCTTCGAGCCGTTGAGGATGTAGCGGTCTCCGTCCTTCGTGGCGCGTAGCTGCATGGAGACAACGTCCGACCCCGCCCCCGTCTCCGACATGGCCAGCGCTCCAACCAGGGTGCCCGCGCAAAGGCCGGGCAGGTAGCGCCGTTTTTGTTCCTCGGTTCCCCAGCGGCGGATCTGATTCACGCACAAGTTGGAGTGGGCGCCATAGGAGAGGCCGACCGAAGCAGAGGCACGGCTGATTTCCTCCATGGCCACGACATGGGCGAGATAGGTGAGACCCGAGCCGCCATATTCCGGTTCCACCGTGATCCCCAGCAGGCCCATGTGGCCCAGCTCCTTCCAGAGGAAAGAGGGAAAATCGTTGTTCCGGTCAATCTCCGCCGCCAGTGGAGCTATTCGCTCGGATGCAAAGCGGTAAACGGCCTCGCGAAGGCTGTCGATGTCTTCTCCAAGTCCGAAATCCATGGTTTCAGCAAACATGATCGGCCTCCCAACCGCAAGCGCGCAGAAGACAGCCTTTCCTCCATGGTTTCAGGCTGAAGCATCGCGCCTGTACTAAACATCAAAGCAGATGCGGCAACATACTGCACCATCACTGTTAGCTTGGATGTGGACAAATCTAAGTTTGCAAGGCAAACAATAACATAGCTGCTATAATCTTGCCTCAATCTGTGAGCAGGTGTAGTAATTCGCTTGACTTATCCCCCATACCTCTTGGAATCGTTAACGAGCGCGGCGAGTCGCGCGTCCTAACGGGGAAGGCGGTTTCATGAGTGAGCAAACGGCGAGGTCGAGCAGTTCTGGGGGGCTCGATTCTTTCTTCAAGCTGACAGAAAACGGAACGTCGGTCCGCACCGAGGTGCTGGCTGGCCTCACGACGTTCCTGACGATGGCCTACATCATCTTCGTCAATCCCAGCATTCTTTCCACCACCGGCATGGATCGCGGCGCCGTGTTCGTCGCCACCTGTCTTGCCGCGGCGCTGGGCTCGGCCATCATGGCCTTCGTGCCCCGCTGGCCGATCGGCATGGCGCCGGGCATGGGCCTGAATGCATTCTTCGCATTTACGGTCGTCGGCGCCATGGGCTTCACCTGGCAGCAGGCGCTGGGCGCCGTTTTCATTTCCGGCGTGATCTTCCTGATCCTGACGGTGACGGGCGTTCGCAGCTGGCTGATCGATGGTATTCCGAAGTCGATGCGCAGCGCCATTGCAGCGGGTATCGGCCTCTTCCTTGCAATCATCGCGCTGGAGAGCTCGAAGATCGTTGTCGACAATCCGGCAACGCTGGTGGGTCTCGGTGACGTGACGGCTCCCGAGCCGCTGCTGGCGATCCTCGGCTTCCTGATCATCGCCGCGCTCGACGCGATGAAGGTTCGCGGCGCCATCCTGCTCGGCATCCTGATCATCACCGTCATTTCGATGGTTCTCGGCATCAGCACCTTCGGCGGTATCGTCGACACGCCGCCGTCCATCGCGCCGACGTTCCTGCAGCTCGACATCGCCGGCGCCCTGCACATGGGCCTGCTGCACGTCATCCTCGTGCTGGTGCTGGTCGAGGTGTTCGACGCCACCGGTACGCTGATCGGCGTGGCCAAGCGCGCCAACCTGCTGCCGGAAGGCAAGCCGAACCGTCTCGGCCGGGCCCTGCTGGCCGATTCCACGGCCATCATCGCCGGCTCGCTGCTCGGCACGTCCAGCACCACGGCCTATGTTGAAAGCGCCTCGGGCGTGCAGGCCGGCGGCCGCACGGGCCTCACCGCGCTCGTCATCGCCGTGCTGTTCCTGGCCGCGCTGTTCTTCGCGCCGCTCGCCGGCTCCGTGCCCGCGCACGCGACCGCTCCGGCACTGCTCTACGTGGCGTGCCTGATGATGCGCGAGCTGCTCGAGATCGAGTGGGGCGACATCACCGAGACGGCTCCGGCCGCTCTGACGGCGCTGATGATGCCGCTCACCTACTCGATCGCCAATGGCCTTGCCTTCGGTTTCATCAGCTACGCTGTCGTGAAGACGCTGACCGGCCGCTTCCGCGAGGTGCATCCGGCCACCTGGCTCGTCGCGGTGCTGTTCGTCATCCGCTTCGTGATGGTTGGCGGCGAATAGCCGGCCTCAAGGCTCGAAACGAAATGGCCCGGCTGCCTGGCAGCCGGGCTTTTCTTTTGTACGCGCCGCAGTTCGGGAGATCCCGGGAGACGCCCACGCGTTGTCACACCCCGAAAGAGCGCGTGCTGGATCCCGAAAGAGCGCGCCTCTCACCCCTCCCGTGCCGCCTTGAGCGCCTCGGGAAGAGCCTCAGCAAACAGGTCAAGGGCACTGTCCGGGCCGACGCTCACGCGGATGTACTGGTCCTGACCGGCAGCCATGGGCTTGCGCACGAAGACGTCGCGCTTGCCGAGCTCCTGCAGCACCCGCAGGGCAAAGGCCCCGTCGGCTCCGCAATCGACGGCGACGAAGTTTGTGGCCGAGGGCAGGGCGGTCAGGCCATTGGCGGCGGCGATGCGACCGATGCGCTCGCGCCCGGCGGCGACCCGCGCGACCGTGTCTCGCAGATATTCCTGATCCTCCAGGGCGGCGAGTGCCGCGATCTGCGTCAGGCGCGTGATGCCGAAATGATTGCGTATCCTGTCGAAGGGCTCGATGGCCGCGGCGTGGCCGAACACATAGCCGCAGCGCATGCCGGCAAGTCCATAGGCCTTGGAGAAGGTGCGCAGGCGCAGCACGTTCGGGCGGTTCACATCGATTGGCGGTACCGAATCGGCCGGCGCGAATTCGCAATAGGCTTCATCCAGGATCAGCATCGTCGTTTCCGGCAGCGCCTCGATGAAAGCTGAAATACTGCCCGCGTCCCACCAGGAGGCCATCGGGTTGTCCGGATTGGCGAGATAGACCAGCGGCGCGTTCTCGCGGCGGACCGCATCCAGCAGGCCCTCAAGGTTCTCGCGGTAGCCGTCGTAGGGCACCGGCACCAGCCTGCCGCCGAAGCCGGTGACATGGAAGTTGAAGGTCGGATAGCCGCCCAGCGAAACAACCACCGGCGTGCCGGGCTCCACGTACTGGCGCACGATCAGGCCAAGAAGGGCATCCACGCCTTCTCCGGCGGCGACATTCTCGAAAGCAACACCGAGATGCCGGGCGATGGCCGTCTTGAGCTCGTGGTTCTCGGGGTCGCCATACATCCAGACATCCGGGGCAGCGTTGCGCATCGCCTCGACCACGCGCGCAGAGGGGCCGAAGCCATTCTCGTTGGCGCCAAGCCGAGCCCGGAACGGAAGACCTCCGCGTCTCCGCTCAAGAGCTTCAGGCCCGACGAAGGGCACGGTTGCCGGGAGGGATTCAATCAGTGGTGTAAGACTTGGACGCTTGGACATGCCGTCCCTCCTTCCATAAGCAATCAACCTCTCTGTCCCCCGGGGACGGAGGCTGTCTTATATTAGCCCATGTTATTACAGCTGGTTAAGGCAGTGCCGCGCACGGCATTTTGATACAGACCGAGGCTGTCCACACACCTGCGGAAAACAGGGCAGGGCGGGACGGAATTAGCCGCAGACACCCGTTGCGAAGATCGGAAGGAAGTGCGGCGGTTGGCAGCGGCCACCTTTGGCCACGCCCGCGCCGCCCCGACGGCTTGTCGGTCCAAGACGAGGGGATCCGCCCGTAAGTCGAATGACCCGACGCTCGCAAGGCAAGGCCGCGCTCGTGGTTCGCCAGGATGTTGCGCCACCTCCCGGCAGCCAGTGCTCTCGCTCGTACAGCCCGCGCATTGCCTCGCGTCTTCGCAGGTTTGCGCTCGTAGTCCCGCCGAAGCACGATCATCTGTACCGGCGATCATCCAGACAGCCGGACGCCGTCGGAATGAGACAGGGCAGCCTGCCGCCGCCCTGCCATCTATCTTGGTGCCGTTACCCGGCTTTTCGCCTGCGCGGCTTCTGTTCCAGAACGTCCACGCACGGATCCAGGTCGTTGGTGGCGAGATGCGCGCAACGCATCGTCATGGTCAGGGTCTGGTGCCCCAGCCACATCTGCACGCGGCGCAGGTCTATTCCACCTTGGACCAGACGCGAGGCGCAGGTGTGGCGCAGGGCGTGAGGCACGAGCTGGTCGTCGTCGCCCATGCCGACTTCCATCTTCGCCTCATTCCAGATGGCGCGGAACGACGCCTGTCGCAGCATGGCGAAGGGACCTTCGTATCCGTTCTTCGGTATCTTCACGACCGAGAGCGCGCGCTTGGTCAGGGGAACAGTGCGGCTGCGTGCCGACTTGGTGATCCAGAAGCTCGCGCGGCCGCCCTGGACGTCGTTCCAGGTGAGATTCAGCGCTTCACCCAGCCGGCACCCCGTGTCGACCAGGAATATGGAAAGCCGCCAGGCGTCTTCACTGCGCTTCCGGATCGCCGCAAACAACCGTTCTTCCTCGTCGTGGTCGAGGAAGCGAATTCTGCCCGCCGGCTCCTTCTGCCTGCGGAATTCCGGCAGGCTGTGAATCGTTCCCATCTTGTAGGCCTTGCGCAACAGCTTGCTTAACGCGGCCATCTTACGGTTGATAGTTGCGTTGCTGTTTCCTCGCGCGCGGAGCTTGCCGATCAGTTCGTCAAGCATGTCCTGGGTAAACGCGCTGAAACGCCGGCCCATGAGCAGCTCATCGAGTTCGCCTATGAAGAAGGTTACGTTGTACTTGTGCTTGCCCGGTTCCCAGAGAATATCTCCGTACTTCTCGAAGAGCTCCCGCAGGCTGTACTCCGAGACAATACGTAGCTCACCGAATACCGGTTCAGCACATGCGCAGGCCAAGTGTCCGGTCCTGCAACCGGTTCAATTCCGTGTGTCATGCGTGGCCTCGTAGCGAAACCGATCGCTCGGTTACACCGTGACCCGCCCAGCGACGACCTGAATGCAGGAACTTTCGCCTGACAGGCCCATCCAGCCCGTCAGATTACCTGCGCTTGGCAACCTTCTGTCATGCGACAGACGTACGTCGCCCCCCATCACGAGAAGCATGACTACCCCCCATCTGCTTTTCTTGTCCCTGCGCGAATTAAGAGGGTAGCCATGCAACAAATCAACCCCCGGCGGCTGAAGCCGCCGGAGGTCTGTTGATAAACGGTTTAGAAGTTGCGCTGCAGACGGAGGAAACCGCCCCAGTGGTTGGCGTCGCTGCTGTAGCTGTCGCCGTCGTAGTAGTTGACGGCCAGCTTGGTCGCGAAGCCCTTCACGACTTCGTAGTCGACGACGCCACCGATAGCCCAGTCGTTGTTGTTGGTGCCGTACTGCTTGCCGAAGTACTCACCACCAAAGCCGACGGCCAGCTTGTCGGTGACCTTGTACTTCAGGTGAGCGCCAGCGGCCCACTTGTAGTCGCCACCCGGAGCGTAGCGGTTGGCGCCCGAAGCGTAGGCAGCGGCAACCTGGAGCGTGAGCGGATCAGCCAGCTTGAACTCGCCGATAGCCTTGGCGTTCCACTTCTTGTCGTCGGCGTCATAGCCACCCCAGACGTTGACAGAACCCCAGCCCTGGGAAATGCCGAGCTTGCCGACCACGTTGACGCGGTAGTTGGTGTTCTCGCCAGCCTTTTCCACGCCGAGGGCCAGGTTTACGCCATTGCCGAAGGCGAAGTTGTAACCGACCGTGTGGATCTCGTCGGAGAAGCCCCAGTCGTCGTACTCACCAGCCAGATCGCCATCCCAGAGGGTGACCTTGTTACCGAAATACAAACCGCCCAGCTCAATGAAAGCCTGGCGGACACGCACCGAACCGGTGTAACCCGGGGTGTTGCTGGTGTCGCGCTGGAACCACAGCTCCGCATAGCCGCGCAGCGTGCCGTACTCGGTCTCCGAACGGGCGTCGAAGTTGATGTTCGCGCGGGCACGCTTCTTCCAGCTGTTGTCTCCCTCATCCATGTTGATCTGGTAACGGACGTAGCCGCCGATCTTGAGGCAGGTCTCGGTGCCCGGAATGTAGAAGAAGCCAGCGCCATAGACGTCGCAAACGCGGACGTACTCCATGGGCTCCGGCTCCGGAACGAAGATTGCGTCAGCAGCCTGAGCGCCGGTGAAGCTCACCGAGGCGACCGCGGAGCCAAGAAGAAGGCTCTTGATGTTCATAATTCTGACCTCCAGTCAAAAGTTCAAATTACGGGTCTGGGCTCATGCTGAAGGACAGCGTTCCCTGCCCCATCCCCAGAATGTGAAAAGTTGCTTACGCCCCTTCTCCGAAACCGACATTACCCATCACGAAGTTCCGTTCAACCGTCTTTGCCACGTTCACGCCATCTTCCGGTCTTGATCTGAAATCCGTGTTGCAGAAATGCCACGATCTGGGCGACCGCAGTAAGAGTTTGTTAACCAACGTAACCGTTTGGGACAGGTCAGGTACGGCTTACGCCGCGGAATCGGCCTTTGATTCGAGAATCTTAACAGAATCAGCTCTGACCCGACTCCAGTTCCTGCTTTAAGGTCAAACAAGGCGGACTGGTACTCCGGCCGGGTCTGTGCCTGCGGCGCGGGCAGCGATAGTTCCGCACATAAAAAGATCGAGAAAGAGCAGAAGGGATGTTGATTGTGGCGCCGGATTTCTTTAATCGAGGGCTCACCGGAGAGGTGGCCGAGTGGTCGAAGGCGCTCCCCTGCTAAGGGAGTAGACCCCAAAAGGGTCTCGTGGGTTCGAATCCCATCCTCTCCGCCACGGCGAATCCACTCTTCGCCAATTACGCGCAAGACGCTGTTTTCCCGACATGATTTCCAGGCTGGGAACCCAAATGAGGGTGTCTGTGCCATGGATGTATCGTCAGAAGTATCGCTGAATGTATCGCCCGAAGTATCGTTCGGGAGGACGCGTTCGGCGGCCCGGGAAGCATCCTCCAAACGTCCGCGCGGCACAGGGGCCGGACGGTACCTCGTGCGATCAGGTTCCGTTTACATCTTCCAGATTAGGGTTCCGAAGGACCTTTGCGGCCACGAGCTTCCCCTCGTCCGCGTCAGCCTCGGCGCGCTGACCGCGAGGCAGGCCCGCATCCGGGCGGACATCATGGCGGCTCATGCCCGCCTCTTCTTTGAGGGAGTGAGGACAAGAAAGTTGGCAAACGGGCAAGACGAAGACGGAGCGAGCAGCCGCAGCGAAGCTTACGGACCGGGCGCACCACAATTCACGGGTGAGACGCCATTGGAAGTGCTGGCCGAGGCGCGTGGTTATCTGAAGGCCATGGCGTCCGTGATTTCCGGAGAGGCTCCGCCGTCTCCGCCACATCAGGAGGCGGCGCTCGAGGGTCTGCGAGGTCTGGTAGGCATTGCGCGCGAGGTGGCCAAGGGGCCTGCGGGAAATCCACTAATCATCGAGAATGCCGATCTGCTGAAGGCCCGCTACGTGGCGAAGGTTCAAGGCGCCGATCGAGCTATGGCAACGGCGACGACAGTCGGCACGAGTGGCGAAGCCCCGAAGGCCGCGCCGCCTGCGCCTGAATCCCGCATAGACGCGCTTGGCCCCGCTGCCCAGCCGCCCGCTCCCTCACATTCGCCGAAGGCGGCACCGAGGCAACCCGTCCCGGCCTTTGAGCTTGACCGCCGCACGGTTGCTCGACCTGCCTCCTCCAAGCCGCTGTTCAGTACCATCGCGGCCGAGTATTTCGAGGCAAGGGCCGTAAAATCCGGCGAAGACAATCCCGACATCAAGACCGCTCGATACCGATGTGACCTCTTCGTCGAGCTCGTTGGCGACCATCCGGTCGACACATACACGTCTGCGGACTTGCAGGCTTACGTCAAGTTCTTGAAGTACTGGCCCGCCAAGGAAAAGGACCGCCCCAGGGACCTGTCCGCCAGGGAAATCATCGCCATGAATCAAGACCTGTCCCGGAAGCCCCTGGCGAGAAAATCCCTTCGCGAAGGGTATGTAGGAGCCGTCAAGGCAGTGATCCGCTCGCGAATGGCGGCGTACGATTATCCCAACCCATTCGCTGGTGTGACCATTTCTTACCCTGACACCGCCACTCCCAGCCAGCCCAGGGAACCGCTCAGCGCCCTGCAGTTAAGCAATATCTTCGCCGCTGGCGTCGGGCGCGGTTTCCTCGATGAGGCCATGCTGCCCCTTCTCGGCCATTTGACCGGAAGAAGGCTTGGCTTGCTGGTACACCTCACCGGGGCCGATATTCGGGAAAAGTACGAAGGTGTCTGGGTCGCGCAGACCAACGGCATCATAAAGGTGAACAAAACCTGGCAACGGGTGCCGATCAAAACGCAGGCCAGCACGACCTTCTTCGTCCTGCATGACTTCCTCCGGGAGATCGGCTTTGTGGAATGGGCGACCTCGCAAGGTGATGGCTTCCTGTTCCCGGAACTGATGCGACTCGCCGATCCCTCCAAGAGCGCGAGTTCCTACATGGCGCGCCTGTTCAAACGGGCGGGCATCACGGGCAAGCACAAGGAGGTGTTTCATTCGCTTCGGGGAGGTTACATCGAAATGATGCGCGACAGCAAGGTGGACGCGCGCGACCGCAAGCTCCAGGCGGGACATACCCTCAGCGACGAGCACGACCTCTATGGCTTCCGGGCGATCAGCGAGAGCCGAGCGCGTGAGATGGCGCATGTCGGGCTGATGGAGGGCGTCGACTACTCTATGTTCAAGGGACTCGATTTCGACAAGCTGGCCAGCGCCAAGCGGACGTCCGGACGCAAGAAGAAGTGACAGCTGCGCCGCTCGTGGGCTCCGTCTTGTTTCACCGCAGCGCAGTCAGATGGCAAAGGACGATGTGCCCCTTCCCCCTTTGTCCCCCCCCCCCCCGTGGGCAACAAGTGAGGCTTGCCGATCGCTGACATCGCCTTACTTGTTGCCCGGGGTTTCATGAGGAAGTCGTTGGATTGGGTCGGAATGAGGTGGGGAACCGCCTCTGCAGTCGTGGGCGTCACGAAGCAATTGCTCCCACTGCCTCATGCCCTTGAGACGTCCTCTGGGACCTCGATCAGAGGATCAGTGTAAAACTCACCACCATCAAGAGCCGCAAAGGCGGCCTTTACTGCCTGCTCCCGAAGATGTCGCCATCTCACTTGCGTAGTTATCATGCTCCGGTGGCGCAGGCTGCAGGTCGGCCGCGTCAGACGTCGATGACCATTGCAGGGTCGAAGAGCGGATTCTCGTTTCTGTAGCCCTTGGGGTTGGCCACCACCCTCGTGCTGCCAACGCGGTAGTCGAACGTATCGTGGACATGGCCGTGTACCCATAGGTCAGGGCGGCCCGCTTCGATAAGTGACGACAGGTCGCTGACGAAGGCTCCATTCACGGCAGAGTTCTCGTAGCGGGGATGGACGCTCCCCGGGTTGGGGCCGTGATGAGTGACCACCACAGTCCGGCCGTCGAAGGGCTTAAGCAGCTCGCCCGTGAGCCAGTCCCGAGAGTGCATGTGCAGCGCCCGAGCCTTCTCCGGAGTGAAGGGCTCCGCTTCGGGCAGCTGCCTCCAGAGGATGCGGTGATGGTCGGAAATCTGAAGGGAAGCCAAGCTCATGGAGTAGGATGCGTCGCCGTCCAGCTCATAGTCCGTCCAGAGGGTGCAGCCGATGAAGCGAACTCCGCCGATCACCACGCTGCTGTTGTCGAGCAGGTGGACGCGCTTGCTCTTGAGGGCACGCTTCCTCGCCCACTCCGAGCCCTCCAGCAGTGAGTGGCTGTAGAAGTCGTGGTTCCCCAGGGTGCAAACCACAGGCATGTGCTTGCCAATGAAGCGCTCGAGATAACCGAGCGCAATGAGCGGCCCGGGCAGGATGTCTCCGGCAACTACGCAGACGTCCGCTTCAGGCAAGGGGTCAGGCATGACAAAGTGATCACACTCCAGATGCAGATCGCTGATTACCCAAAGCTTCACAGCTCACCTCCTTCGCCCTTCCGCCGGCTCGGCGGAATGCCACACCCAGCCCTTCGTCAGCTCAGCGAAAGTGCGGGGCGTGAAGGCGACGTCAGGCATGTCCGCGCCAACGTCACGGGAAAGACCAACGCCGGGCACCCTTCCGTGGCTGTGGCCGTAGAAGTGGACGCTGCCGTAGTGCGACGCGGGCCACGTCCTGAGCGCGTAGTGGCACAGGATCACGCGACGGCCGCCATCCTTCACCTCGAGAAGGTCCCGAGGCGGGATGTACCATGGAAGGCGCTCGATCTCGGGATCCAGACTGCCGTCCTTGCGGACGTCATGGTTGCCGATGATGAGAACCTTCTTGCCGCGCAGCGAACGGAACAAACGTCGGTACGCCAGCACGTCTTTACCGGGACGGCCATAGTCGCCGAGGATATAGGTGATGTCATCGTCGCTCTTCACGGCGGCGTTCCACCTACGCACGATCTCCGCGTCCATCTCCTCGGTCGAGCCAAAGGGGCGGTTACAGTTGGCGATGATCGAATGATGGCCGAAGTGAAGGTCGGCGATGTAGCGCTTGGTGACGAAAGCCATGATGAGTACTCCTCAAACTGAATGCGTAGACGGGCGCGCCGCAAGGGACGCTGGCGGTCAGATCGCTATTCGGTTCAAGGGCCTCGTCATGTTTTCGTTCTCCTGCTTTCCCGACAGTAACGGGAAAGATCTAATAGTTTGCGATCGATACAGGGCTCGTGGCCGTGACGTCAACTCCCCACGCAGAACGAACATTCGTCCTTGTTGCTGTCGTCGATACCTCCTTCGCGCCAACGGCTGCGCTGGCAGCCATCCGGACGGCTCGGGAATCTCCTCGGCATATGTCTTCCTCGAAGGCCCGCGGACGCGCAGGAGGAGATGGCATGAGCGTCCCAAGATAGCAAATGCCTAACCGTGCACGGAGCGCGAGTTGTGGTTGTCCGTCCCGGTCCACCTACAACTGCCCTGCTCTCAGCATCTCTCGCCAGCCTCTATGGCGTGGGACTTCGAGCGTCCGGTCTGGACTCGGCTACCCGCTATTCCTCTTCATCAGCTTCCTGGATCGCTTTCCGGGTAAACGGCGTTTTCTGGAGTAATGGGGAGACTAGTGCCCCCAAAACGATAACGCCGTTTTTGCGGACGTCAAAAACAATCCGCTTGAACGCAGACAACCCGAGCCAGAGCAACTGATCAGTCGTCCCCATCCTCGCGTCGCAGCGTGTGCAACTCGGCAAGCGAGATCCGCTGACGCAGGAGCGACCAGCCCCTGTCATAGCGATCCTGCAGGTCGAACCAGACGGCCCGTGTGGCCTTCCTGGAGAAGCCTACGTCCTGCAAACGCTTTGCAACGAGATCCATGATGCGGAACAGGTCTTCATAGCGTCCCAACTTAAGGTGCTGGGTCAGCGTGACGTCAAGAAGCGCCCGCGCGAGATCCTCGTTGCTCGGACGGCGTTCCGCCTTGAGCCGCGCCCGATATTCCCGCTGCCGCACACGTTGCGTCTCCAATCGCTTTGCCTGATCTCGTGCCATGGTACCCTCCGTCGTTGGTCACGTGATCAGGATCAACTCCGGCCTTGCAAGCGACAAACGCCGTTCGTTCCTTAACGCACTCCTCCAGCCTTGAATCGCAAATTTCGAGTTTGGAATCAGGTCTCAGCAATTCTGAATCCGCGTTCTCGATCCTTGAATCCGATTACCGCAAATTTTTTCGCATTAAGATAACGTGCAGGCACTTCATTCACTTCATCTCAACGAAATTTGGCCCTGCGGACGACGCCTCGGCAAACGCCGTTTGCAATGTAACGCGTGTCCAGAATTCTGAATCGAAATAACGCAAATTGTTTCAGGTTGCCAGCAATGCATCTGAACTTGCGGGCGACTTGAGGCGATGTGCCGTGTCGTCGGCGCACATCAGTAGGCAATAAGCTCTGCTTGCTGCGCGGAAGACGGCATCAGGAGGCGTGCCCAAGTCCCGAGAACTAGATCGAGCCTCCTGTTGGCGTGGCGTACCTGCCTGTGTGCTCCACCAGGCCTGGGATTAATTCTCACTGGGCAAACTTTGCCTGAACCCGAAGCGAGCATCGGAACGTGGTCGCAAATGACTGCTTTGCGCCCCATCTCAGACGTACGGGACAAGCTTTGCCGAAGCCCGAAACCGGACGTCTTGGCATTGTTGCCGAGACGTCTGGTCTGGGCCCTCATGTCCGAACTACACGGGATCTAGTGCGTGTCGGAAAGCGGACGTTCGGGCTCTCCTTCCTGATTGGCCGTGTCATTGTCGCTCTCCCGCAGGCGACTCCATTGCGATCCCAGCGCGCTCCTACTTTTCATGCAGTAACGCCCACGACGTACATCAACTTCCCGTAGTCGGTTACAACGTCATATTTGACGCGATCTTCTGATACCTTCCGACTGATCTCATCAAAGAACTTCCGCGCGCATTCGATCTTCTTCTTTTCGATCTCGCGCAACTTCATACTGGACATCGTGCCTTTGGTCTCAGCGACAAAGTAGATATGCCGTACTCTGCCAGCCTTAAATGATATCGCCCAGTCGGGATTGTAGTCCCCGACCGCGGTCGGGATCAGGAACCCACGGGGGAGTTTGGCGTACACCACGACCTCGCCACTCGTGTCCAACTCCTTCACGAAGTCTCTTTCGACTTCGGAATCGGTGATCGCATAGTCGTAGACGTGGTTCTTGAGCTTCACCGTGGCGCGAGAAAAATCCTGGCCGGCCTGATTCGCGGTGAAGATGTCGACATCATACCGCTCATCGACTTCGTCGTAGGCGAGACGCTCGATCACCATCGCGGCCTTTTGTTCAGCGATGATCCGCGCTGCTTCTGAGATGAAATGCTCTGGATTCTTCCTGAACTGATCAAAGACCGCTGGCTGAATACTGCGGAAGATCGTCGCAACCGTTTCTCGCGTTAGCTTCGAGCTCTCCGCTACTTTGCCTGGCCTGACCCCATAGGGTGGTCCGGTTTCAATCTTAGTTCATGATCGGCCTTGGGGCTATTGCC
>Ga0207865_101587_pt1 | contig 16407 bp, 11 predicted proteins | sample HigsolmetaAR204D_FD_184836 | JGI IMG/M metagenome (GOLD analysis project Ga0207865, IMG submission 184836) | Ionic liquid and high solid enriched microbial communities from the Joint BioEnergy Institute, USA - AR20-4-D (SPAdes) (version 2) ...
CTATTCATGAGACATGAACCTCCTTGAGAATGGTTTGGTGACACATCTATTCTAATCAAGGAATCGGGTTCATGTCTCCTTTTTTGTTCGGATGTAAATTTATGTTAGTGAATTTGCTCATCTACAGTTAAGAAAAGAAATCATTACGCTTCGCTTAGACCAATTTATATAGAGAATAAAAATTAGTTAGATACAATAATTATGATGTTAGTCTGATTTCATGGACACAACTTAGTTAAGTATTTACAATATACTAAAGGAAGGATGTGTCCGATATGGGTAAATAATCAACACTCAATATAACGACGACTTTAAGAAAATGGTTGTGGACCTTTATCACACCAATAGCAAAGTAAAATCTTAGCCGTGAATATGACGTTTCAAAAGTAATGATTTATAAGTGGACTAAAATGCTTTCCCGATTGAAACGGAAGTCGGATCAACGATTATAACCGATGATATTGCTAAACAACAACGCAGTTACTTCGTCTTCAAGAGGAGAATGAAATCATAAAAAGGCTGGTGAAAAAGTAGATCCCTCTGAACTATGTTAATTCATTGAAGAACACGGAAGCAGTATGCCGTTACAACTATGTGTTAGGCGCTTGATATTTCAGGCAGCACCTATCATCAGTCATTTCTAGAAAGTAGAATTTAGCCGTGAAGGAGCTCACAAAAAATCATTAAGAACCATTCTAAAAGCAAACAACGATACGGAGTACCTAAAATTTATCATTTTTTGGTCCAGGTACGTTAATCGAGTATGGTTGAAGCGTGTTCAACGTCTCATGAAACAAGCAGGGATTCAATACATCATTAAAAAGAAATTCTGTCCTCACACTAGCTCAGAAAGTGTGCTGGAACGTGAAAATCTATTGGAAAAGGACTTCACTACTAAGACGATTAAATGAGAATGGCGCCAAATAAGACCTATATTCATACGAAAAAAAGATGGTTGGTGTTACTGCACTAAGAAATCTTCATGGGCTTTAGTATTGCATATCGGATTTATGTAATATAGAAGAATGAAGATACATAGAATACTTCCACTTAAAAATTCTAGCACTCGTTTAGTTGTAAATATGATCATGACTCTGTTAAATCTTTTTAAACTATTTTAAACTTGAATAAGAAAAAATTTACTTTATTGTGTTCAAAATATTGACTCAAATCCATTATATTAATAGGAAGAGGTCTAATAAGTGGGGATATTTTTAATTTTAATAACATTATTTTTAATGTTATTAAGAAAAGATAAAATTGCATTTTACATTATTGTATTAACACTTTTATCTATTCCAGCTAATAATTATTTCCTAAATGAGTTAAAATTTTTTATAAATAAAATTGATTTAAGGTTAGTATCGTTACTAATTTTAGTGATTTATATAAGTATAAAAAATTTCAAAAGAATAAAGCCTGTTAATTATGACTATGTTATTACTATACTATTCTTTTTGTTTTTGTTTAGTTTTGCATATGGTTATTATATTGGAAATCCCTACCTGTTATTTGATACAGAGGTATTATTACAATTCTTTTTGGTTTATGTAGCAAGCAGATATTATCTAAAAAATTTAAGAGAATATTTAATTTTAATTCAACTTTCATCAACTATTTATGTTATTTGGTTAATTATTGTCGATATATTTTATGAATCAAAACTTATTCAGATTTACGGAGAGCAATTATTTATTTGGTGGGGAGATAGAATTGTCTTTGGTAATACATCAATGCTATTAATAACAATTATAGTAAGTATATACTTTATTCTAATAAAGAAACATTTATTTTGGAATTTAGTTATGGTTTCTGTTAGTATTTATGGGGTTAGTTTATCGCAAAATCGAACAATGATATTATTAATTGTAATGAATACTATTGTTACTATTATTGGGTATATGTTATTCCACAAAGAGCATAGTAGAAAAAAAATGTTATTAAAATCAACAATAGATACTTTGTTGTTATTATTGTCAGGAATTTTTATTTATCTAATGTTTTTTCAATTTAAAGATTCGATATTCATAAATAGAATATTAAATCGTTTTGATGAATCTTGGGCAAATTATAATACAAGAAATATTTCTAATATAATAGCCTTGAAAGAATATTTTGCGAATTTAAAGCCTTTTGGATTAGGTAAGGAATTATATTTATTTAATCCTCAAGGACGGATTGTGAGTGTTGGACCTTTCTTGGACAATATATTTGTAACACTTCTAATTAAAAATGGTCTATTTTTTCTGTTATTTTTCATCTTGTTATTATTACTTCCTATAAAATATTTAATAAATTTTACTAAAAATCTTAATAACAGATACTTATTATTAATTGTTTTATTATCTTTATATCTTTCATTCATTTTTATGACTGCGTATATGAATGCTCAAATAGTTTATTCAATACCAGTCTCAACTATTTATATTTTGAGTGTTTGCTTGCTCTTTAATAAAAATTTTGTCGGTGTTTCTGAAAAAAGAGTAAAAACTCAAAATTTTGTATAAGATTGCAATAAATGCACATGCAGTAAGTAGTGGTGAAACCATCATTTTTTAGCAGTTTGAATGTCTGTTCACTGGAGTTGTGGAAACGAAACAACTACTTCCCAATTTTGTTTTCAAAAACAAAGGAATCACTCGACATAGACATCCTTCCGTTTCTCACTATTTTGGAGGATTTATTTGCAAAATAAAAAAGGCATCTCCAAAATAGAGACTGGTCCATTTCGCTAGGAAGTGCATGTTCTGCTACAATTTTGGAAATCATTATCGTGTCCACCTCTTGGAAATAGGATTTTCTGTCACTATATATAATTTTCCAAGAAAGGTGGATTTTTTGTGTCCTTTTATGCATGTACTATGCTTTTTGCAAAACTTTCTAAATAAAAAAATTGTTTAGGAGAGATATTAGTGAAATTACTAGTGATTGCAACTCATTTACCACCATATATTGGATCAGCAAATATAAGATTATTAAATTACATTAACTATCTTAATAAACTCGGACATGAAATTGATGTCATAACTGTTAAATATCCAACAGATTATAAATATTATGACAAAAAAATGGAGAATGTATTTGAAAAAACTGTAAATATATATCGTGAAAACCCAGGTATATTATTTAATTTAGCTTATACGAAAGAGAATTATGTTAAAAAAAGTAACTTTAATTATACTTTCAAAAATAGAGTTTTACTTAAAGTAAAAAAATTCATAAAATCTAATTTTTTTATCTTGGATCACTATTTAATGTGGATAAGTAATGCTTATAAAAGAAGTCTATCATTATTGAATGAAAAAGAATATGATTATATGTTAAGCTTTCATGAGTCTCCATGTAGTCATGTTGTTGCTTATAAAATCAAAAAAGAATTTCCGAGTTTAAAGTGGATAGGGTATTGGAGCGATCCATGGGTAGACGATAGTTTAAGTAATAATAATAGAATAAAAAAAGCAATAGAAAATAATATTGAAAAAAAATTAGTAAATAGTATGGATAAACTACTTTTTACGAGTCAAGATACAGCCCAAATGTATATAAATAAATATAAGCTTGATAGCAATAAAATAAATCTGGTATATCGTGGATATTCTACTGATTTATACAATAAGATAATGAAAATGGAATTTCGTCCAAATGAGTATGAAAAAAACAAAATAAACTTTGTTCATACTGGAACAATTTATAAAAAATTGAGAGATATTTACCCATTATATACCGCTTTGAATAAACTTTCACAAACCGAGCTAAATAAAAAAATACATTTTTATTTTATTGGTAAATTTGATAGTCAAATAGATGAAACTTTATTAGGCAATCTAAACAATGTAACAATTTATCCTCATATGTCGTATGAAGAATCATTAAGTTATATGCTTCATTCAGATGTTTTGCTTTTATTTGGAAATAAAAATAGCACCCAAATCCCAGGAAAAGTTTATGAATATTTAGGAAGTAAGTCAATTATATTAACATTGTTGGGTGATTCAAATGATCCGTTGAATAACATTTCTTTTTTACATAAAAAAGGTAAAGTAATAATAAACAATGAAACGGAAATTTATAATACAATTATTGATCTCGTCAATAACTTTGAAAACTATAAGAAAGTGTACGAAAAACCTATTGAAGATTTTGAATGGAATAATGTAGCAAAGGATTTAGAAAGAAAAATTAAAAGTTGTTAAGAATCTTAGAATTTTAATGTAAGATGTGAAAGTTAATATTCTTAATTCACCGTATTAATCATATTAAAATAAATAACTTTAGTTAAAATAAATACAACTAATCTTGTTCGAGAATTGTGAACATAAGAAGTCCTAAATCCATAGTAGGACAACGTTCTTCATAACAAACTTTTTCAGCGTTAATGAAAATAATATGTTTGATGGATCTCTTTGTTTAATAAGAAATTTTGACAATTATAGTGATATGGAAAGCACCTACGAAACTTCCTGTAAAGGTACCAAACATTATTGGCAGGATTTCGTAAGTGTTTTGATTTTTCTTTGCCTTTATCACAAAATGTGTTGATAAATCAAAAAAATAACTAAGGTAGAAAAGGAAGTAATTATGAAATATTTACACATAGCTCCAAACGAAAAATTTATTAATCCTTTTATTAATTTTATAAATAGAAACTTTAATGAAAATGAGCATTTATTTTTAATAATCCAAGGTGTTAGTGAAAGTATAATAAAAATTCCTCGAAAAAAGAATGTAAAAAAAACATCAAAAAATATAAATAGCATTATTACACTAATAAAAAGTATGAATAAATGTGAAAAGTTATTTCTTCATGGATTATTTAATTCAAAAATTATATTATTACTTTTTCTTCAACCTTGGTTGTTAAAAAAAAGCTATTGGATTGTCTGGGGGGGTGACTTGTATCATTATAAATTTCGAAAACGGAATATTAAATCAGATATAATAGAATATATAAAGTCATTTGTAATTAAACGAATGGGCGGATTAATAACACACATTAAAGGAGATTATGAACTGGCTAGAGCTTGGTATGGTGCAAGAGGTAAATACTATTACTCATTTATTTATCCTAGTAATTTATTTAAGGAATATGATTTATCTAAAGTAGAGAAAGACAATGGAGTAAAATATATACAAGTGGGGAATTCTGCTGACCCATCTAATAATCATTTTGATATATTTGATAAATTGAGTAAATTTAAAGATGATAAATTAGAAATAATTTGTCCCCTTTCATATGGGGATTTGGAATATAGACAAACCGTTATTAATGCAGGAAGAAAAATTTTTGGAGATAAATTTAATCCTATTACAGAACTATTACCATTTGAAGAATATTTAAACTTATTAGCTAAAGTAGATATTGCTGTATTTGCTCATAAAAGACAACAGGCAATAGGGAATATCACTACTTTACTTGGATTAGGTAAGAAAGTGTATATTAGAGATGATATTACCACGTGGGACTTCTGCAAAGAACATGGATTAAAGGTGTATAGCATTAATAATTTTGATGAAAAAGTATTTCTTCAGGATATACCGGAAGATGAGAAGAAAAGGAATATAGAGAATGTAAAGTGTTACTTTTCTGAGGAGAAATTAGTGCAAGATTGGAGAAAAATATTTTTATAATTTAGTTATTACAATATGAGGAGGAGAAAATTTTTTGAATAAAATCTCATATATAGAAGATAAAAATTTATATGCATATTGTAATGAAATTAGAAATTTTGACATTATAAAAAAAAAGATAGATTTAAATAGAGAAAATCTTGATTATTATATAGAGATAAAAAATAGTATATATGGATATGAGATAAAAGATATTAAACCTTTAAAAGATTTATTTGGTTTTAATTTTTTTGCGGTGAACTTTTCTTTTAAAGATATTTCTCACTCGTTCAATGAAAAGGAAGATGCTGTAATAAAAAAACTAATTTTAAATTTACATCAACAAATAAAAAAGACACAAGGTTACTATATAATCAAAATACCTTCATTTAATAATATGTTAATTAATCAAATAAATTTATTAGACGAAAAACTATTATTTGCAGGTGGAACGGTTTGCTATTATATAACAGATTTAAAAGAAAGGCATTATAAACATGATGGGCTATTAATAAAATTAGCAACAAAAGCTGATAAAATAAAATATCATGATGAATTAATATATTTAAGTGAGGTATCGTTTAAAAATTTCTTTGGACAATATCATATTTCATATGTAACGAGACACAAAGCACATTTAATATATAAGAATTGGGCGGAAAAATACGTTGAAAATTATGACGAAAATAATCTCTTCATGGCATACCAGGGTGAGAAAGTTGTCGGATTTATAGCTTTTGATAAAACCGAATATTCATATGAGATTGTTTTAAATTGTGTTGATGAAAATTACAGAGGCTTAAAAATTTATGAACGGATGTTAAATAGGTGTATAAATTATTGTTTAAAAGATCGTAAACTCATTACTGTCTCAACACAGTTAGATAACATTTATCCTCAACGAGCATGGGTTAATGTCGGCTTTAAACCTTATAATACTTTTTATTTGTTTCATTATAATAATTTACGATAATAAAAAGTTTTATGAAAGAAGTGAAGTTATGATACCATTTAATATCCCTCCATATGTCGGGAAAGAGATAGAGTATATAAAAGAAGCGATAGAGCAAAATCAGAAATTATGTGGTGATGGTCCTTTTACACAAAAATGTCATCGTTGGATTGAATCAAATTTCGATACTCCTAAAGCATTATTAACAACATCATGTACACATGCATTAGAAATGGCGGCGATTTTAGCTGACATTCAGCCAGGTGATGAAGTTATTGCCCCCTCTTATACTTTTGTATCTACAGTTAATGCTTTCGTGTTAAGAGGAGCAAAGATCGTATTTGTCGATATTAGACCTGACACAATGAATATTGATGAAAAATTAATTGAACCGGCAATTACAGAAAAAACAAAGGCTATTGTTCCAGTTCACTATGCAGGTGTTTCGTGTGAAATGGATAAAATAATGGAAATTGCAAATAAATATAATCTCTATGTTATTGAAGATGCTGCACAAGGAGTAATGGCGAGATATAAAGGCAAGCCATTAGGTACTATTGGTGATATTGGTTGTTATAGCTTCCACGAAACAAAAAATTATTCAATGGGTGAAGGTGGAGCAATATTAATTCAAGATCAAAGTAAGATTGAACGGGCGGAAATCATTAGAGAAAAAGGTACAGATCGTAGTAAGTTTTTTAGAGGTCAAGTGGACAAATACACATGGGTGGATATCGGAAGTTCTTATTTGCCAAGTGAAATCAATGCAGCTTACTTATTTGCACAATTAGAAGAAGCAAAAACGATTAATAATTATCGGTTAAAAATTTGGAATCAATATTACGATGGGTTACAAGATTTACAACAAGAAGGATTTATTGAATTACCTTATGTGCCAAACGAATGTGAGCATAATGCTCATATGTTTTATATAAAGTGTAAAGACTTAGAAGAACGAACAAAACTAAATAGCTATCTAAAAGAGCATAATATTATTACAGCATTTCATTATGTTCCACTTCACACCTCCGAAGCAGGACTAAAGTACTCAAGATTTAACGGAGAAGATAAATATACTACAAAAGAAAGTGAAAGGCTTTTACGATTACCACTCTATTATAATATTGAGGAAAGTAAAGTTGAGTATGTAATACAGAAGGTTAAGGATTATTTTAGAAGATAATAAACAAATGAAAGACAACTTGTTTGAGAAGTTCTTATCATTTTCCTCAGGAAGCTGAAAAGGACTTCTTATTTTGTTATATGATTATACAACTAGAATATTATCTTCTGAAGATTTTGGCAACGTGTTAATATTTAATTCCTATAATTGTATGATATTTATTATTATTGGAATGGTCCAATCTCTTGTGAGATTTTGTAATAAAGAGAAAGGTGGAAATAATAAATGCCCGGATTTCTAGGTAAGATAGGCCATATAAGAGATGAATTTTTATTTAACCCAAATAAGAACAATAAATTAATTAATGATAAAATTTTTGTGGATGATATATATTTAGAACGAAGAACAGTGAACAAATTTATTAATGATAAAGTGTTCAAGGAAAATGCAGATTATTTAATTTTAACTGAAGGGGTTATATTGAATTCAAATGACTTAATCGCCAAATATAAGGAAGAAACTTTGTTTGATACAATCATTTCTATGTACAAAAAGAATGGAAATGATTTTTTTAATGAATTCAGAGGAAGTTTTTCTGGATTCTTCTATGATAAAAAAAATAATCGGAAAATTATTTATACGAATCATATTGGTGATAAGCAAATTTTTTATAGTCAAATTGGTAACGATATAATATTTGGTTCAGAAATCAATTATTTAGTTGATTATTATAAAAAAAATAATTTGTCATACTCATTAAATAAAGATGCTGCATATTATTTACTGACTTTTGGCTTTTTATTAGAAGATAACACGTTATTCAATGAAATAAAGAAGTTAATTGCTGGGCACTATATATTAGTTGAAAATAATGAAATGAAGATTTTGCAATATTACAAATTAGATAATACACCGGACTATAATCAGTCAGAGGAAGAAATCATTGAAAATATAAACTCATTATTTAGACAAGCAGTCTATAGAGCTTTTGAAAAAGATAAAGAGTATGGTTACAAACATCTTGTTGGCTTAAGTGGTGGTCTAGATTCTAGAATGACTACGTGGGTAGCTAATAATATGGGTTATGGAAATAATATTGTAAACTTTACCTTTTCACAATCAGACTATTTAGATGAAACAGTTGCAAAAAAAATAGCCAGTGATTTAAAACATGAATGGATTTTTAAGTCATTAGATAATGGGATATTTTTAAAAAATGTTGACGATGTTGTGAGAATCAGTTCTGGAAGTGCATTATATTATGGACTGGCTCACGGGAAAAGCTGTTTAGATTTATTGAATAAAGAAATGTTTGGAATTGTTCATACGGGACAATTAGGAGATGTGATTGTTGGTACTTTTTATAGTAGGAAAGATCCAAATTTAAAACATACTTTGAAATCAGGTGCTTATTCGAATTTACTTTATCATAAATTAGATGAAAAAAAATTAAAATATGATTATGCTAACGAAGAAATTTTTAAATTCTATTCAAGAGGATTTAATGGAGCAAATCAAGGATTGTTAATTTTTCAAGAATTTGGAGAATCTTACTCTCCTTTTTATGATATAGATTTCTTTAATTATTGTTTAAAAATACCATTAGAATTTAGGTTTGCTCATAATATATATTTTAAATGGATCTTGAAAAAGTATAATGATGCTTCTAACTATATTTGGGAAAAAACAAAAGGAAAAATTTCAAATAAACATGTAACGATATTAGGACATAAAATTTTAGTTAAACAACTGCCAGCTAAATTGTTAGATTATTTTTTTAGAAAATTAAATATAAAGAAATCGCCATTAGATTCGAAGTACCATATGAACCCACTTGATTATTGGTATAATACAAATATAGATTTAAAACAATTTATCGATAACTACTACTACTCTAATATTGATCGATTAAATAATATTGATACCGAATTAAAAAAAGATTGTGAATATCTCTTTAACATTGGAACAAGTATAGAAAAAAATCAAGTTATAACATTATTATCTTTTATAAAGTTATATTTTGGAGATTGAAATGAAAAGCAGAATAAAATCAATCATAGAAAAAGGATTTTTTCATATTTTTGGAGCGAATGTTTTAAATAAAATAATCCAATTTGCAAACGGAATAATATTAGTACGTTTATTAACAAAAGAGCAATTTGGATTATTTAGTTATGCTCAAAACATATTAATGCTTTTTCTTTTGTTTAATGGATTAGGTGTCAATTCGGGAATGCTTCAATTTGGAAGCGAGACGGAGGATATTAATAAAAAAAATACCTTTTTTCATTATGGAATAAAAATAGGATTCACATTTAATATATTTATTTCTATTATTATTTTGTTGTTTACCACCATGTTTACATTAAAAGTAGATGATGCAAGACCCATTTTGAAATTAATGTTTTTATTACCACTATTCATGTTTGTTCTAGAGACTATTCAAATATATTTAAGATCTTCATTAGAAAATAAAAAGTTTGCTTTACTTAGTAATTTAAATACGTTTGCTCTTTTTTTATGTAATGTTACTGGAGCGTACTATTTTAAAGTTATCGGGGTTGTAATCTTTCAATATGTGGCATTTGGAATATCAATTATAATAGGATTATATCTAATAAAGAATAGCATTATCGGTATTTTGAAAGCATCAGAACTAGACAGTAGTTTAAAAAAGGATTTTTTGAAATTTTCATTAATTCAGTTATTTAATAATGCAATTTCACAAATGTTATATATAATAGATATCTTTATTATCGGAATAATAATTGTTGATGAAACTGTTATTGCCTCCTATAAGACGGCGACTTTAATTCCCTTTGCATTAAACTTTATTCCAATGTCAATCATGACATTTATATATCCGTATTTTGCAAAAAACAACAAGAACAAATATTGGATAAAAACTAATTATTTAAAATTAATGAAGTATCTTTTTGTTGGGAATTTATTTTTATCATTGTTTTTGATTTTATTTGCCCCATTAATAATAACAACTTTATTTGGTGAACAATATTCTGATGCCGTTGTACCATTTCAAATACTCTCTATAGGTTATTTTATAGCAGCAACTTTTAGAATACCGGCTGGAAACATATTAGTTATGTTAAGAGAAGTGAAATTTGGATTGTATCTTTCAATAATTACAGGAGTCTTAAATATTATTTTAGATATTATATTAATTAAATTTTATGGACCTATAGGTGCAGCCTTGGCAACTGTATCAGTCTTTATTTTCACATCAGTTATTGGGGTAACTTACTTATTAATGAAGTTAAAGAAAAATAATAAAGATGAAATATTATAAAATTATGAGGTGTTCTTCAAATGAAAGGTATAATTTTGGCTGGAGGTTCAGGCACTCGTCTTTATCCTTTGACGAAAGCTGTTTCTAAACAAATGTTACCAGTCTACGATAAGCCAATGATATATTACCCCTTATCGGTTTTAATGTTAGCTGGTATTCGTGAAATTTTAATTATTTCTACACCTAGAGATATTGAAGGATTTAAAAATTTATTGGGTGATGGTTCGCAATTAGGCATGCGTTTTGAATATGCCGTGCAAGAAAGACCAAATGGCTTAGCTGAAGCGTTTATTATTGGTGAAGAGTTTATTGCTAATTCACCTATTGCATTAGTGCTAGGTGATAATATTTTCTACGGTTCTAATTTTGGTAATGTTGTGAAGGAATGTGCGGAACTTACAAGAGGTGGAATAATCTTTGGATGTTATGTTAAAGATCCAAGAGCATATGGTGTGGTAGAAGTTGATGATGAGATGAACGCTATCTCGATTGAAGAAAAACCTGAACACCCTAAGTCATCCTACGCGGTACCAGGTTTGTATTTTTTCGATAATAAAGTAGTTGAGATTGCGAAAAACGTGAAGCCATCAGCGCGGGGGGAATTAGAAATTACTTCAGTGATTGAAGAATATTTGAAGCGCGGAGAATTAAAAGTCAAATTGATGGGAAGGGGCCTCGCGTGGCTGGATACAGGTACTCATGAATCATTACTAGAGGCTTCGAATTTTGTAGAAGCGATTCAAAAGCGGCAAGGACTATATGTAGCATGTATTGAGGAAATTGCTTATAGAAGAGGATATATTTCAAAAGAACAACTATTAAAATTAGCAGAGCCATTAGCTAAAACAGACTATGGAAAATATTTAGTAGAGGTGGCACTTGGTATAGAACATACGCAAGTAGTGAAAGTTTAATAATCGTGAAAGGGTAAGGTAGTTTGCTATGAACATATTAGTGACTGGTGGAGCTGGATTCATAGGTTCTAATTTTGTCAAATATATGTTATCAAAATATGATTATACGATAGTGAATTTAGATTTATTAACATATGCAGGGAATCTCAAAAACCTTGAAGGTATACAGGAGAATGATCGTTATCATTTTGTGAAAGGTGATATTTGTGACCGGCAATTAGTCGATCAATTATTTAAACAATATGATATTAACGTTGTCATTAACTTTGCAGCAGAGTCTCACGTAGACCGTAGCATTGAAGATCCTGAAATATTTTTAAAAACGAATGTATTAGGTACACAATCTTTACTAGATATAGCGAAAAATAATTGGAAGGTTAATCCGAACGATAAATATAGTCGAGAATTTAAAGATGGTGTGAAATTTATTCAAATTTCTACTGACGAAGTATACGGTACTCTAGGTAAAGAAGGATACTTTACAGAAAAAACACCGTTAGCTCCTAATAGTCCGTATTCATCATCAAAGGCATCTGCTGATTTATTAGTAAGAGCCTATCATGAAACGTATGGTCTTCCAATAAATATCACAAGGTGTTCAAATAATTATGGTCCATATCAATTTCCAGAAAAATTAATACCATTGATGATAAATAACGCTTTAAAGGATAAACCACTACCTGTTTACGGTGATGGCAAGCAAATTAGGGACTGGCTCTATGTAGAAGATCATTGTAGTGCTATTGATGCAGTTCTTCATAAAGGAAAAATTGGCGAAGTTTATAACATCGGTGGGAATAATGAGAAAGAAAATATTGAGGTTGTCAAACTTATACTAAGTTATTTAGGAAAGAGTGAAGATTTAATAGAATTTGTAAAGGATCGCTTAGGGCATGACAGAAGATATGCTATTGATAATTCAAAAATTACTAGAGAGTTAGGATGGGCACCTAAATATACATTCGAGCAAGGAATTGAAATGACAATTCAATGGTATTTAAATCATCTGGAATGGATGGAAACTGTTATATCTGGGGAATATATGAAATATTATGAGGAAATGTATGGAAACCGTGCAATTACAGAATAAGGATATGTAAGTTGTTACAAGGTTGATGTTAAATTTGGATGCATGTCTCTTACCATCTGGAAATTACCTTAAGCTGTGGCAGTTGTTAATCTATATTAGTTCAGATTGAAAGGCCAACATAAGTAAGACGCTCGGCAAAAGAATCAAATGTTTTATACATCGGTCGAAAAATCAATCTCAATCTTTATAGAATAATCTTATAAAATATTGTAAATAATGAGTTTATCTTCACTTATAGAGGGTTCGAAATCTGAGGATGTATGGTTTTTTGTTCACTGTTATTCAAAATAGCTAATATTTATGCAAAGGTTGCAAATATAAGATACATGTCTTCTTTTTTGTTCAATTGTAAATTTGTATTAGAAAATTCACTCAAGTATAAAATATTATAAATCTGTTGAGGATTGAGGATAATGGCTGACAAAGTAATTTTGTTTGATATTGAGTTTAACAACTTTTCTACAGAGGAAACAATTAGTATGGTAGAGGGCTTACTAGAAAGAAATAAAGTAAATGGTAGGTTTGATTATATTGTGACTCCAAACGTAGATCATGTTGTGAATTTTCATAAAAATTCGAGGTTTAGGCAAGCTTATGAAAAAGCTGTATTTAAGTTAGTAGATGGTGCTCCAATATTATTTTATTCAAAAGTAGTACGAAATCCTTTAAAAGAAAAGTTATCAGGATCGGATCTCACACCATTAATATTTAAATTAGCTAATGAAAGAAAGTACCGCGTTTTTATTTTTGGTTCACTGCCGGGTGTACCCGAAAGAGCAATAAAAAATTTAAAAGATAATTATAATTACAATTTTCCTATATCATTTTATTCACCGCCTTTTGGATTTGAAAATAGCAAAGAGTTGCTACAAGCTTCTATACAAAAAATTAATGAGTTTGAGCCAGATATTTTATTAGTTTCATTGGGATCCCCAAAGGGGGAAATTTTTCTTTATGAAAATTCAGAGAATATAAAAGCAGCATTAGCACTTCAAATAGGCGCGTCTATTGATTTTATAGCTGGTAGAATTAAAAGAGCTCCAAAATGGATGCAAAGGATTGGTTTGGAATGGTTTTACAGATTTTTGAAAGAGCCAAAACGGTTATTTAAGCGATACTTTATTAATGATAGCTATTTTATTGTATTAATTATAAAAGATTTGTTTAAAAGGATTTTTAAAAGGGGTTTTTAAAAGGATTTCAGGAGGAAGTAAGGTATGAAGCTAATTTTACTATCAGGGGGTTCTGGCAAACGCCTTTGGCCTTTATCTAATGACGCGCGTTCAAAGCAATTTTTAAAAGTGTTAGAAAATCAAAACAGCGAACTGCAGTCGATGGTTCAGCGTGTATGGGGTCAGTTAGGAAATGTCGACCTAGCTGATTCGGCTGTGTTTGCTACAAACAAATCCCAAGTCGAAATGATTCATAGCCAATTAGGTCAAGATGTACCGATTATTATTGAACCGATGCGGCGCGATACGTTCCCAGCGATCGCTCTAGCATCGGTTTATTTGTATAGTGTAGAAGGAATCGATTTAAATGAAGTTGTCGCCGTCTTGCCTGTCGATCCGTATGTAGAGGACCGTTTTTTTGATAGAGTGAAAGATTTAGAGAAAACCGTACTCGCTAGTGGGGCTGATTTGGCGTTAATCGGTGTCGAGCCAACGTATCCATCTGCGAAGTACGGTTATATTGTTCCAGCTTCTAAATCTAGTGATAACGATTATTTAAGAGTAAGTCATTTTACAGAGAAGCCAACTGAAAAAAAAGCAGCGGAATTAATTAAACAAGGCGCGCTTTGGAACTGCGGCGTGTTTGCTTTTAAACTCGACTATATTATTTCTTTGCTGCAAGAAAAGGGATTTCCAACTCAATATGATGAGCTATTAAAGCAGTATGATAAGTTGCCGAAAATTAGCTTTGACTATGAAGTAGTAGAAAAGACAAAACACATTGTTGTGTTGCCATATGATGGCTATTGGAAAGACCTTGGCACATGGAACACGTTAACAGAGGAAATGGCAACAAACCAAATCGGTAAAGGTGTTATTAGCGCTGATTGTGAAAATACTCACCTCATTAACAAGCTAGACATTCCTGTGACAGTATTAGGAGTATCAAATGCTATTATTGCGTCAAGTCCTGATGGGATTTTAGTTGCAGATAAGGCAAAAAGCCCAAAAATTAAAGAGTTAGTGAATGATTTTGATCAGCGTCCAATGTACGAAGAACGCCGATGGGGTTGGTATCGGGTATTAGATTATACAAGGTTTGAAGATGGGCGAGAAGTATTAACAAAACGAATTGGTGTTACCGCAGGGAAAAACTTAAGCTATCAAATGCATTATCACCGCAGTGAAGTGTGGACCATCATTAAAGGTGAAGGAGAATTTGCTTTTAACGGAGAAATTCGTCGTGTGAAACCTGGTGATGTGCTTGAAATCCCAGTTGGCGCTAAGCATGGAATTAAAGCAATTACTGATTTAGAGTTTATTGAAGTACAAACAGGAACGGAGTTAATCGAAGAAGATATTGTTCGTATTTATATGACATGGGAAGAAGTAGAAGCAAATTGCTTATCTGTGAGTAAATGATTTTTTGGCTGCTAGAAGGATGTATTTCTTCTAGCAGCTTCTTTTTTGTTAGTAAAAGAAAAAGAAGGGTTTTAATCGATTTTCATGCACTCTGTTTTTGTATTTGATAATTGAATTTTGAGCCACTCCGATTACATCCTTGTGAGTCACTTCGAAATTGGCAAATGGTAAATCTGGTGTATCTTGACATGGAGCCTCCAGAGGCATGATTTCACTCGAAAGGCGACACATCAAAGTGTTTCGATAGGCAACAAGCCTATCATGCCTCTCACTCCATATCAAGACGGTGTTTTTTGATGGAAATAGAGTGGTTCACGTTTTCATGAGCGAAGTGGCTCAATTTTATGTGAGCAAAAACAGTTTTCTAGGAATGCATCTGGTGCGGTACGAAATTGCGGGATTTGTACGGGTATGACATTCCTTCTGAGCAAACGGGAGAGTGTTGGCCAATTCGCCGCATCTATACAAGAGAGCGAAGAACTTGTTTCCGCATTAGAAAACTCAGTCATAACAATAGTCCATCAAATAGTTAACGTATTAAATTGGGGGATTGTATATGATTCTCGTTGTTGGCGGAGCCGGTTATATCGGTAGTCATTTTGTGAAAGAGTTAGTTGAAAAAGAGCAAATCATTGTGCTTGATAACTTATCGACGGGTCATCGCTATTTAGTTGATGAACGAGCGGTGTTTGTTCAAGGAGATTTAGGGAACAAAGCGGATCTTGAACCGATTTTTGAAAAATACCCGATTCAAGCTGTCATGCATTTTGCGGCGAACAGCTTAGTCGGCGAATCAGTGGTGAATCCGCTGAAATATTAT